>Ga0310695_10006107_pt1 | contig 20247 bp, 14 predicted proteins | sample RumenRJG_04DNA_FD_203882 | JGI IMG/M metagenome (GOLD analysis project Ga0310695, IMG submission 203882) | Bovine rumen microbial communities from Lethbridge, Alberta, Canada - RJG_04 (v2) (version 2) | ecosystem: Host-associated > Mammals > Digestive system > Stomach > Rumen | place: Canada...
TTCGGCTTCAAGTGCGTACCGGCTTCTAATGTCGAGTGGGAGACGCTCTGGGCTCCAAATCTGAAGGAGAACTTCACGTATGGCAGCAATATGCAGGTTAAGCGCCATATCCTCCGCAGCTGGCTCGACTTCCACTTCTGATTTAGCTGCCTGATAGCGGCTAAGGGGCTGTGACCCCACAACCCCAAACCAGCCTCGCAGTAAGCCGACGGGAGGGGATGCTGTAAGCGAAGCGTTGGAATTTGGCGTCAAGAAAGATTTTTTTGCCGACCAGAACCCTCGTAAAAGTTTCAACCGTTCAAGCGTAGCGCGTTTTGGAACTTTTACAGGATTAATTCTTGGCAAAAAAATCTTTTAGCCAAATTTCTCAGCGTAGCGTCAGCATCTCCTCCCGTCGGCGCGTTTCCAGACGAAACTTACAGGATGGAGAGCGAGGGGGAGACGACCCTCTCAGTCAGCTTCGCTGACAGCTCCCCCAGAGGGGGAGCCTTGGGAGGGCGCAACCTTTGGGGTATTACTTAGTAACTTTAGCTATTCCATTTACCACATTACCTATCATTTAAGGGAGGTATCTTTATAATGACACGCAAACAGGCTTTGCGGCGTGCCGTGGGCATGTCGTTGGCATTTGGCATGGTTTTTGCACCGTATGTGGCACCGGCGGACGTACTGCCGACCTGCATCACGGCCTCGGTCGCTCAGGCGGCCAGCGTCGGCGCAGAGGACGTTGTCCTCGTCGGCACCATTCAGACCAAATTCGGCGCAGGCACCGACTGGGCGCCCGCTGATCCGAAAACCATCATGACCAAGAAGGGCGACACCTACGAATACACGGGCAAGCTCCCGAAAGGCAACTACGAGTACAAGATCGCCATCGGCGGCAGCTGGGGCGAGAACTACGGTGCCGACGGTGCGCGTGATGGCGCGAACATGAAACTTTCTCTCGCGAAAGACGCCGAGGTCACGTTCATCTACGACAGCATCACGCACGAGACCACGGTCAAAGTCGCGGGGGACGCTGTCGCAAACCCTAACGCAGGCGCCACTGCACAAGTAGCGAAAGCATCAGCTGGCGCCTTGCAGCCGACCGACGTTGTACTCGTCGGTTCCCTCCAGGACGAACTCGGCGCGGGCAAAGAATGGGACCCCTCCGATGCGAAAACCCTCATGAAACCCGACGGCAAAGGCCATCGCGTCTTCACCGGCAAACTCCCGAAAGGCAACTATGACTTCAAAGTCGCCCTCGGCGGCTCCTGGGACGTCAACTACGGCAAGGACGGCCAGCCCAACGGCGGCAACATCGCGCTGCGCCTGCTTGCGGACCACCAGGTCACCTTTACCTACGACGAGAAAACCCACAAAATCACCTATGACTATGCGGGCAAAGACGCCGAGCAGGCCCAGTTCGCCAACCAGCGCGACATCGTGCTCTGTGGCGACCTCCAGCCCCTCGGCGGCGCGGGTGCCAAATGGGCACCGTCCGACATGGCCACGAAGATGAAAGACGTCGGCAACGGCTTTTATGAGTTCACCATCAAGAACATGCCCGCCGGCACCTACAACTACAAAATCGCCATCAACGGCAGCTGGGCCGAGAACTACGGCCTCAATGGCATCGCCGATGGCGCCAATGTCGCGATGACCCTCGACAAACCCGAGACCGTCACCTTCTACTACAACGACCAGACGCATCGCATCGCCGACAGCCACAGCTACACGATGCTCGCGAAAGACCAGCTCCCCGTCATCAGCGGCGTGCCGGGCATCAAAGACGGCACCATGTACGACCTCATGCTCTCGAACCTCTATCAGACGAGCGGCCAGGTCAACGCGGGCGATTACACGGCAACCATCCAACAGGCCGGTCAGGCAGACGTCAGCCAGCCCATCCACATCGCCAAGAACGGCAAGGTCGCCTTCTACTATGATGCCGAGCATAAACGCATCATCGCCGATGACGGCAGCATCCATGCTGACAAGGTGAAACACGACAGCTGGGACAAGAACATGCGCAGCCCGTGGGGCGCCGTCGCTGAAGGCACACCCGTCACGCTGAAATTGCAGACGGCGGCCGGCGACGTGCAGAATGCGAAAGTTATCCTCACCAAAGCGGCCATGACCGCCAAGGGCGGCGACGAGTACAACCCGGACTACGACAGCGGCACGACGACGCTCATCGCCATGACGAAAGTCGCCTCGCAGGGCGGCACGGACTTCTGGCAGGCCACGATCACCCCGCAGACCTACGGTGTCTACGGCTACAAATTCCTCCTGAATGACACGAAGGAATACGGCGACGACACCAAGACGGGCGGCACGGGTGAGCTGAAGCTGCGCGGCACGAAATATTTCCAGATTACGTGCTATAAGAAGGGCTACAGTACGCCGCAGTGGGCCAAGGAAGCCGTCTGCTACCAGATCTTCCCGGACCGCTTCTTTGACGGCGACAAGAGCAACAACAACGCGCGCACGACGGCCCGCGGCCCGCAGCCGGTACAGCACCGCAGCTGGGCGACGCCTCCGGCGAACTCCAACAACCCTGCCGATGGCGATAAATGGGATTGCAACGACTTCTACGGCGGCGACCTCGCGGGTATCACGAAGAAACTCGACTACCTGCAGGGACTCGGCGTGACGGCCATCTACGTCAACCCGATTTACGCGGCCTCGTCCAACCACCGCTATGATGCGCGTGACTACGGCGCGGTTGACCCGTTCCTCGGCGATTTCAAAACGCTCTCGAACCTCGCGGCCGAGATGAAGAAACGCGGCATGCACCTCATCATGGATGGCGTGTACAACCACATCGGCGACGACTCCGTCTACTTCGACCGCTATGGTAAGTACAAGACCGTCGGTGCCTACGAGTACTGGAGCCGTATCTACGACCTCATGAACGACAAGCATATGACCGAGGCGCAGGCCAAGGTTGAGGCCAAGAAACAGCTCGAGGCCGAAGGTCAGGTCTTCAGCCCGTGGCATTGGGAGAACTGGTTCGACATCTACAACCGTCAGGCCAAGGACGAGATGGGTCCGAAATATGACTACCACAGCTGGCAGGGCTTCTCAAGCCTCGCACCGTTCCGCGATAAGGATTTCCCTGGCTACGATGCCAAGACCACGCACACCGACCTCGGCGATTACCTGCTCTACGGCAAGGACGGCGAGAAGGGTGTCATCATGAAGTGGTTCGACTACGGCCTTTCCGGCTGGCGTCTCGACGTCGCCAAGGAAGTCCCGCCGGGATTCTGGGCCAATGTGCGTAAAGAAGTCAAATCCATCAAGACGCAGAACGGCGACGACCCGCTGCTGCTCGGTGAGATTTGGCAGGACGGCTCGCAGTTCTTCACGGGCGACACGTTCGACTCCGTCATGAACTACAAGCTCTCCGACAGCGTCATGCACTACGTCATGGGCGGCAAGGCCGAGGACACGGACGATGTGCTCGTGCAGCTGCAGCAGAACTACCCGAAAGAGGCCCTCTATGACCTCATGAACATCGTCGACAGCCACGACACGGCGCGCGCCATCTACACGTATGGCGGCGGCCAGGCGGGCACGGCGACGGCCACGAAGAAGGACTTCGACTACGAGCTCGGCAAGGCCCGCCTCAAGCTGGCTGCCGTATTCGAGCTCGGCTATCCGGGCATGCCGACCATCTACTACGGAGATGAGGCCGGCCAGTACGGCTCCATCGACCCGGATTGCCGCCGCACGTTCCCGTGGGGCAAAGAGGACAAGGATTTGCAGAACTTCTACAAGAAGGTCATCGCAGTCCGCAACAACAACAAGAATGTCTTCGCCCTCGGTGACCTCGCCACGCTGAAAGCCTCCGGCAGCCTCTACGCCTACCAGCGCACGGCCGTCGACGGCTCCGGCAAGATCGGCGTTGTGGCCATGAACAACGACAAGGCCGGCGACTTCTCCTTTAAGGTGAACGCCAAAGACGGCACGACCTTCAAAGACCAGCTCAGCGGCAAGACCTACACCGTGCAAAACGGCGAACTCGCCCTGACCCTCGGCGAACACCAGGCCGTCATGCTGCTCAACTAAATAGTTATCTATATTCCCCCTAGAATATAGAATATCAACCAAAAGGCGACTGCCATTACCAAAGTAATGTGCAGCCGCCTTTTTGGACCTCATAACGGTTATAGTAGATACTTATGGAATTTTGGTAAGTTTTAACGGTTATAACTGATAAAAATAGAAAATAACTTTATAAAATGAGCCTGTTGCACGTGCGATGACATGCAACAGGCCCGTTGTGTATAGTTATATTTTACTGGATGTTCATCGAGAGGTCGATGAGCTTTTTGCCGAGCTGGGCTTTCTGGAGGACTTCCTCCGTGATTTCCTGGCCGGCCTCGACGATGACGATGCCGTTATCCATCTTCAACGTGCGGGCCGCTTTTTTGCCCAGCAGGAAGCGGCGATGGCGCTCGTCGAGTTTGCCCGGTTCTTTGGCAGCGGGGGCAGCGGCTTTGGGGGCCTCGGCCTTCGGCGCGGGAGCGGCAGGTTTAGCGGCAGGAGCTGCCGGTTTCGGTGCCTCGGCTTTGGGAGCGGGGGCAGCCTTGGGCGCTTCGGCCTTCGGGGCCTCGGCAGGTTTGGCCTCAACCTTGGCAGGCTCAGGCTTTACCTCGGGCTGCGGTGCTGCTGGTGCCGCAGCTTTCGGCGCGGGTGCGGCCTTCGGGGCAGCTTCAGTTACTGTTTTTTTTTCCACACCATCGGGGTCGATGACCGTGACCTGTTTACCGAAAATGGAAATCTGGTCTGCCGTTACCTCAGTCGTGCTGCCATCAGCGGCCGTGATTTCGCATTTCTCGATTTTGCCGTTGTCGCCGATGAAGAGTTCGGAGATTTTGCCCTGAATGGTACCGTTCTTCGTGATGGCCTTCGTGCCGATGACGCGGATGTTCTCGTCGAGCAGGTGCTCGTAATCGCCCGCATCCTCGAGCGTGAGGATGTTCTCACTGTTCGTGACCGTCACGGCGTCGTCGCCGATGGCGATGACGGAGCCGTACGGGATGAGCTTAACGCCGCGATACCAGTCCTCATCCTCGATGGTAATGGCAGCGACCTCGCCCTGCGGGGCGTCGATGACCAACGTCTTGCTCATGCCGAGCTCTTTGCCTTCCGTGATGCTGATGACGGGCAGGCCCAGGATTTCTACGGTTTTTTTCATACTTCAATTCCCCCATATTAGGATTTCTGCGCCCCGTCCTGCTGGAAAACGGTCTCGATTTCCTGCATGAGCGGCTCGGGAATATCCCGGAACCGTGTGGCCGTGGCGTCATGTTTGGCTAAAATTATTTGAACGCTGTGCAGGTAACGCAAGGTATCTTGGAACTTCGTTACTACAGCGGCGTTATCAGCGATGTGTTTTTTGGTGAGAGCCGTCTCATAAGCCGCAATGGCTTGGTCATAGGCGGCGTTGTCCTTGTAGGTGTTCGCGAGCTCGATGACGAGGAACGGCAGATAGGGGTCGTCCTCATAGTGCGCGATGGCCTGTTGGTAAATGTAGATGACATTGCCCGCCTCGGCCTCGGCATAGGCGAGGTCGAGCAGGTCGTCGAGGTTGCGTGCCGCCGCTACCTGTGCGCGAACCGCGTCGGTGGGTTGTGGCAGTGCTACGGGAACAGGAGCCTTGGGGGCTGCCTGCTTTGCGGTTGCCGGTTGTACTACGGGAACCGCTGGTGCCTCGACTCCTTCGGCAGGTTGGGCCGTGGTGGGGGCTGGCTGTGGTTCTTCGACAGCTGGGGCTGCTTTGGCCTCGGACACAGGCGCTGTCTCGGTTTTAGCGGGTTCGTTCACGGCCGCAACCGGAGACGTATTTGCTGCGGTGGCCGCTGGTGCTGCCGTGGCCTGTGCCTGGGCGGCATCGCGCCGCAGCAGGTGCTCGTTGAAGAGTGTCACGGCCCCCGCCGCGAGAATGACCAGCCCTGCGAGACGCAGGTAGTGCGCCCGGTCGAGGAATGGCGAGCACAAGATGACGGCGCCGTTGATGACGAACGCCATAATCGCACACAAGAGCAGCGATGACCGTTTGAGCCCGATGTGAAAGAAATGACAAAGACGGTCAATAACGAGGATACTGACGGCCATGATGCCAGCTGTCAGCAGGATAAAGTTCATAGCCGCCACCTCCCCCAATGTCGACCTACCCTATTCCTATAATCCTTCGACGCCGTGGGGCGTAAATCCTGCCGCAAAACGCCTAATTCTGCGACTTTCTTACTAAAATTTATAACACTAAAACGCCCTTAAATCAAACTTTTTTCTCAAATTACCGTTTTTGGCAGACTTTGACGGATTTTTATAGTATAATATGGAGGAAAAGAACCCAATAAGCCGAAGAAATAAAGGGTACCCCAAGGAAGCATGCAGATGATTTATGAGCGTGAAGCGGTAATCCACAACGAGAGCGGCATCCACGTGCGCGTGGCGGCCATGATTGTGCAGAAAGCCAAGGAATTGAGCCAGGAGTATGGCTGCACGTTCTATATCCGCAATGCTCATAGTGAGCGCTGTGAGATGCACAGCCTCATGAAGCTCATCGCGTTGAAGGTGGGCGCGGGGGACTCGGTGTTTGTCTCGGCGGAGGGTGGCCAGAGCGAGCCTGCGGTGCGGCAGATGGTGCAGTTTCTCGAAGGGGATTTCGAACTGCACGACCGCACGGAGGAACGCGAGGTCGACCGTCTGTTGCATGAGAACGCGCTCATGCAGGAGCGGCTCCAGATGATTCTCGAGACGGTGCAGGATGGTATCTGTGTCGTGGAGCATACCGGCGAAATCACCTATGTGAACCCGTCATATCTGCGTATCGTACACAAGACGCGGGAGATGGTCATCGGTCAGAATGTCTATCAGTCGGCCCCCAACGGCAACCGTTGCGGTGTGTTGAAGTCGGGCGTGGCTCGTATCGGCGCACTCAGCCATAAAAAGGATGGCACGACGCTCGTTGCCAACGTCAATCCGATTTTTGTCGACGGCAAAATCGCGGGCGTGGTCTCAGTGGTCAAGGACATCACGGAAATCCAAAACCTCATGCAACGGCTCTCACAGGTCTCGGCGAAGGCCGAATACCTCGAACAGGAACTGTTGCGCACGAAGAAAACCGCTACGGCTTTTGCCAACTACATCGGCCGCAGCGGCAAGGTTGTCGACGTGCTGGCGCTCGCCTCCAAGGCGGCAGACAGCTCGGCCACGGTGCTCGTGCGTGGCGAGAGCGGCACGGGCAAGGAGGTCATCGCCGAGGGTATCCACTATGCGGGGAAAAGGCGGCGCGGCCCCTTTATCCGTGTGAACTGCGGTGCCATCCCCGGCACCCTGCTCGAGTCGGAGCTCTTTGGTCATGAGAAAGGCGCGTTCACGGGGGCCGTAAAGCGCAAGCTTGGCAAGTTCGAGCTCGCGAATCACGGCACCATCCTGCTCGACGAAATCGCCGAGATGGACAAGAACATGCAGGTGAAGCTGCTGCGCGTGCTCCAGCAGAAGGAGTTCGACCGCGTGGGCGGCGAGGAGACCATCAAGGTGGATGTGCGCGTCATCGCCGCGACCAACCGTAACCTTGAAGAGATGGTGAAAAAGGGCGAGTTCCGTGAAGACCTATATTACCGGCTCAACGTCATCCCCATTATCCTGCCGCCACTTCGGGAACGCGTCGATGACATCCCCCTGCTCGTGGAGCATTTTATCGAGAAAATCAGTGCGGAGTCCGGCAAAGCCGTGCGGGGTATCACGCCTGAGGCGATGGACCTGCTCATGCACTACCGCTGGCCGGGCAACGTGCGCGAGCTCGAGAATGTCATGGAGCGGGTGATTACCCTCATGGACAGCGAGACGATTACGGTGTCGGCTCTGCCTTCCTATATCAAGGGCGATGCGGCCGAACGGGAGCTCGGGGCGTTCACCGTGGACAAGGCGGTACTGCCCTGGCCGGAGTACGAAAAGCAAATCATCGCCAACGCACTCGCTCAATGTGGCAGTTTTAATGCGGCGGCGAAACAATTACAACTCACGCATAAAACCGTGGCGGCGAAAGCCCGTAAGTATGGCTTGGTAAAAAATACCAAAATGTAGTAAATTTTACCTACATAATTGCTGATTATGGTAAATTTTACCAACAACAGCCACAAAGACGTGTAAACGTCGGGTGAACCGTGAAAAAAGACTTTTCTCCCCCGCCTTGTAAATGGGGCGTCGGGGATGAAAATAGATAAATTTTTCTACCTTTTATAAAGTTGGCACACTGTATGCAATATATAAGGGGCAGAGCATAAACGTATTTTTCTATAAAGAATAGGAGAGATTTATTATGACGCAGGCAACTTTGACGATTGAGAACAAAACTGGTATCCATGCCCGTCCGGCTTCCATCTTCGTGCAGACGGCTTCCAAGTTCAAATCCAAGGTGCAGATCCAGGCTAAGGGTAAGACGGTTGATGCCAAGAGCATCCTCATGATTATGAGCATGGGTCTCGTGAAGGGGACGGAAATCACGATTATCGCTGATGGCCCGGATGAGGCAGATGCAGTCAAGGCTCTGCAGGACCTCGTGGCCTCCAAGTTCGGCGAGGAGTAATTCTATACAAGGTACGCAGCAACGCCGCTGCGAGGGGGACCGCCCCGTGTATTCGGGCGCGGTCTCTTTTCATACACATGGACAGGCTGGCCCGCGGGGTGCAGATGGGCTGGCAGTATACTGTATGGGGGAAAAGAAAATGGCAGAAAAAATTCGCGGCAAGGGTGTTATCTCCGGCATTGCGATGGGCAAAATCATGCTGGCAGGGCAGAACCTGGACGGCTACCTCGTGAACTACAAGCCCGAGGATAAAGAGACGGAGAAACAGAAGGCCAAGGCCGCTATCGTGGCTGTGGCTGAGAACCTGCGCGCCAGCATCGAAAAGATGCGCAAGGATGATATGGCCGAGCAGGCCGCCATCCTCGAGGCGCACCGCATGATGATTCAGGACCCGATGATGGGTCAGAACATCGACAACGCCGTGGAAGAACTCGGCAACGCACCGCGCGCCGTACTGAAGGCCGCTGAGGAGCAGGCCAAGATGTTCGAGCAGATGGACGACGAGTATTTCGCTGCCCGTGCGGTCGACCTGCGTGATGTGGGTAAGCGCGTGGCGAAGTTCATCCTCGGCGTCAAGGAGCCGGAGCTCGGCAAAGAAAAGGTCGTGCTCTGTGGTCATGAAATCGAGCCGTCCGTCATCGCTGGTATGCCGACGGAGAAACTCGCGGGCGTGCTGCTCGGTGCAGGCAGCACGACGGCGCATGCCGTTATCATCGCGAAGTCCCGCGCCATCCCGACGATTGTGGGTCTCGACAAGGAGAACCGCATCGATAAAATCGCCGATGGTGATAAAGTCATCATCGACGGCGAGCGTGGCGAAATCACGATCAACCCCTCGGCTGAGGAAATCGAAGCCTACAATGTGAAGTTCAAGCAGCAGCAGGAGCTTGCGGCACACTATGCCGAGCTGCGTGACCTGCCGGGCGTCACGACGGATGGCGTGAAAGTTGACCTCGTGGCCAACATCGGTACGCATATGGACGTCGATAACGCGCTGAACTACGGCGCCGAGGGCGTGGGCCTGTTCCGTTCCGAGTTCGTGTTCATGGGCCGTGAGGAAATCCCGACGGAGGAAGACCAGTTCAAAGCCTATAAAGAGGCTGTGGAGAAATGCGCGGGCAAGCTCTGCGTTATCCGTACGATGGATATCGGCGGTGACAAACCGCTGCCGTATTTGAACATCCCGCACGAGGACAACCCGTTCCTCGGCTACCGTGCTGTGCGTATCAGCCTCCAGCGCCGCGACCTGTTCCTGCCGCAGCTGAAAGCCATCCTGCGCGCTGGTGTCTACGGTAAGGCCGCCATCATGATCCCAATGATTATCAACGTCAGCGAAATCAAGAAGGTCAAGGAGTTCATCGAAGAGGCCAAGGTCGAGCTCGCCCATGAGGGCAAAGCCTATGCCGACAATGTACAGGTCGGTATCATGGTCGAGACGCCGGCCGCCGCTATCATGACGCCGGTGCTCGCGAAATACGTGGACTTTTTCTCCATCGGCACCAACGACCTCTGCCAGTACACGCTGGCTGTGGACCGTGGCAACGCAAATATCTCCTATCTATATAACCACTTCAACCCCGCGGTGCTGCGCCTCGTGAAGCGCACGATCGAGAGTGCGCGTGAGCACGGCATCTGGGCAGGCATGTGCGGCGAGATGGCCTCCGACCCGAACGCGGCCGTACTGCTCATGGCGATGGGCATCAACGAGCTCTCCATGAGTGCGCCGTCCATCCCCCGCGTCAAAGAAAAAATCCGTGGTATCAGCTCGGTCAAGGCCAAGGAAATCCTGGCTCAGGTCATGCAGATGGAAGACGGCGACGAAATCAAAGACTATTTGGCGAAGGTACTTTAATCATTCTTAAGTTCCGTTGACAGCGTACACGTCAGCGGGTACAATGACAACAGAACATGGCAAAGACGCCTGCGAGGTTTTTGGACCTCGCAGGTTTTTTATTTGCAGCAAAGGAGTTGAGGCGGTAAAGTATGTGGATAACTCGCCTTTCATACACAAGTTATCCACCGTCAGGGGCAAAATGTGGATAGAACTGTGGATAAAGTGGCCTTTGACACGCAAGATTAACCTGATTTATGGTTAGGCAGGATTAGTAACAGGAATTTGTATACTTGAAAAGACAAATTTTTTAAAAAGTACTTGCGTGTATACAAAATACGTGTTACTATAAAGGTGTCAAAAGGAAATGAACCGGCGAACGCCGGAAAGCAGGCCGCCTGATGACGGCAGGGGTTATTGGGTAGTCAGTATAAAAAGAAAGGAACGTGGCTAAGATGCGTAAGGAACATGATTTTATCGGTGAGCTCGAAGTCCCCGACGAGGTTTACTACGGTGTGCAGACGATGCGCGCCATCGACAATTTCCACATCACGGGTCAGACCATCGACCCCGATTTCGTGCAGTCCATCGCCAAGGTCAAGAAGGCCGCAGCTCTCGCGAACATGGCTACGGGCCGTCTCGATAAGAAAATCGGCAACGCGCTCGTGCAGGCGGCGGACGAAATCATCGGCGGCCAGCTGCTCGACCAGTTCCCCGTTGACCCCATCCAGGGCGGTGCGGGCACGTCCATCAATATGAACATGAACGAGGTGCTCTGCAACCGTGCGCTGGAAATCCTCGGTGAGGCACGTGGCCGTTACGACATTGTCTCCCCGAACAACCACGCCAACATGGCCCAGTCTACGAACGACTCGTTCCCGACGAGCATCAAAGTCTGCCTCAACCACAAGGCGGGCAAGCTCACGGCGGCGCTCGACCGTCTCGCCACGGAGCTCGAGAAAAAATCCGTCGAGTATAAAGATGTGCTGAAGATGGGCCGCACGCACTTGCAGGATGCAGTGCCTATCACGCTCGGTCAGGAGATGGGCTCCTATGCCTCTGCCGTGCGCCGCGGTATCAAGCGCATCAATCAGGCCACCGAGGGCATCCACGTCATCAACATGGGCGGCACGGCCGTAGGTACGGGGCTGAATGCCGAACCCGCCTATATCAGCAAAGTCGCCGAGACGCTCTCCGAGGTCACGGGCGAGCACTATGAGACGGCGGCAAACATGATTGATACGACGAACAATACGGATGGTTTCGCCGATGTCTCCAGCGCGATGAAGGTCACGGCGCTCGTGCTCATCAAGATGGCTAACGATTTCCGCCTCATGGCCTCCGGTCCGCGCTGCGGCCTGAATGAGCTCATCCTGCCGAAACGTCAGCCGGGCTCCTCCATCATGCCGGGCAAAGTGAACCCCGTCATCGCCGAGGTGCTCGACCAGGCCTGCTATCAGGTCATTGGCAACGACCTCGCAGTCTCGCTGGGTTGCGAGAACGGCCAGTTTGAGCTGAACGTCATGGAGCCGGTTATGGCTTTCAATATGTTCAACAGCATGACCTACCTCACGAACGCCGTCAACACCTTTGTGGATAAACTGCTCATTGGCCTCGAGCCGAACCGCAAGCAGTGCCAGGAGTGGCTCGATAAGAGCGTGGGTGTCGTGACCGCGATGCTGCCGCATATCGGTTATGAGAAATCCGCGATGCTGGCCAAAGAGGCCTACACGACGGGCAAACCCATCCGCCAGGTCATCCTCGAGAAACACCTCATGGAGAAAGACCGCATGGAGCATATCCTCTCTCCGGAGCAGATGACCACGCCGGGCATCGCCGAATAATCAGCAGATAGCCGCCTGCAAGGCGAGCTTGACCCATATTGAGAGACCGTTGCAGCTTAGGCTGTGGCGGTCTTTTTTGCTGTATGCAGAGAGAAAAATCTTATCATTTGGCAGAGATTTGACGACTAAAAGGGGAATAATAATTGTGATTGGGAATAAAGAGAAAACCGCTCTTAGGGATAGCGGTGGCTTATAGGAGGGATGTTTTATGGCTCTCATGGATAAAGCTGGTATCAAGGCCGGTGGCGCCCGCAGCGTCAAGACGGAGATACTCATGTATGTGCTGCCCATCGTGATTGTGGGCCTGCTGCTCATGGCCGGGGTCACGTTCAAATATGTGGGCAACGCCTTTGAAAAGCAAATCACGCAGGATTCCACGCAGCTCGTGACCGAGGTCAGTGAGAATGTATCCAACTGGCTCGACAAGCGTCTGCTGGAGACGCGCGAGGCCGCGGACAACGTGGGTGCGCGCACGATGAATACTGAGATGCTCAACAAGAACATCCAGTACCGCTACCAGCTCATGGACCAGACCTATCCCGGGGTCTACGACAGTGTGAGCTGGGGGCCGTTCGACGGTTCGGGCAATCTCTACGGCTGGACGAAGAGCGGCTTCAAGGAAATGCACAATCAGGACAAGGCCTGGTACAAAGAGACGATGACGGGCGCGAAGGACACCTTTATGAGTGCGCCGGTCATCTCGCAGGCCACGGGTAAAATCATCTTTAACAGCATTTCCCTCATCAAAGATGACAATGGCAAAAATGTCGGCATGATTCTCGCGGCCATCAATACGGATGCACTGGCGGCGAAGGTTGCGGACTTCAAACTGGGCGAGCAGGGCTACAGTCTGCTCGTGGCACAGGATGGCACGTACCTGGTTAATCCCAACAGTGAAGCCATCATGAAAAAGAAAATCTCCGAAGAGAGCAATCCTGAGCTCAAAGCGCTGGGCGAGAAGATGCTCTCGGGGCAGACGGGCGTGTTCAAGTTCAAGGATGACAGCGGTGACAGTAAAATCGCCTTTTATACGCCGATCGAGGTCTCGGGCTGGGGCATGGCTACCATAGCCGACGAGGATGAACTCTTTGCGCCGGTCAGCAATATGCTGAAAATCATGGCAGGCATCTCGCTGCTCATTCTCGTGATTATCGCGGTGGCGGTGCTCGGTATCGTGACGCGCATCATGCGCCCGCTCACGCTGATGATGGAGGAAATGCACCTCATGGCGGCGAACGACCTGCGCGATCGGCCGAACGCCGTACATGCCGACAATGAGCTGGGCCGCCTCGCCGAGGCGATGATACATATGCGCCAAAGCATTGCCAAGACGGTACATAAGGTCAGCTCGAACAGTGAGGCTCTCGCGGCCTCCTTGGAGGAGCTCAACGCGACGACCGACCAGTCGGCTCAGGCCTCGAACCAGATTGCCGACAGCATCGTGAATGTCGCGCAGGGCACGGCAGAGCAGCTGCAGGCGGTCGAGGGCACCAAGCAGGCCGTGGCGGGGCTGAACAATACGATTCAGAGCACGGCCAGCGAGGCGGCTGCCGCCGCCAAGCATGGACAGGAAGCCGCCGATATCGCGCGCGATGGCGGTAAGGTGCTCGATGAAGCCATCGTGCAGATCCAGCACATCGAGCAGTCCACCACGCAGTCCACGCAGGTGGTTACGGCGCTTGGTCAGCGTTCGCAGGAGATCGGCGAGATCGTTGATACCATTGCGGGTATTGCCGATCAGACTAATCTGCTGGCACTGAATGCGGCTATTGAAGCTGCACGCGCAGGTGAGCAGGGCCGCGGCTTTGCCGTGGTGGCCGAGGAGGTGCGCAAGCTGGCCGAGTCCAGTCAGGAGGCCGCGCACAAGATTACCGAGCTCATCACGGCCACGCGCGCCGATACGGAACAGGCCGTGACGGGCATGCAGCAGAGCAGTGAAGAGGTCAAGGTCGGCATGCAGAAGATTATGGCGATGGGCGAGTCGTTCCGCCGCATCATCGAGATTGTCGAGGAGGTCTCGCAGCAGGTGCAGCGCATCAGTCAGGCCATCGCGGGCATGGCTGACTCGGGTAAAGCCATCACGGGCCATGTCGACACCATCACGGATACCAGCACCAAGGCGGCGCAGGAGGCCGAGACGGTCTCCGCTGCAACGGAGGAGCAGTCCGCTTCGGTGCAGGAGATTGCCAACGCGAGCAAGAGCCTGGCGGAGATGGCGTCGGAACTGCAAAACGAGGTCAGCCGTTTCCAGTTATAAGCCGTGCCTTGGCTTGAACTGACGAGTATTTGTGCAATATATACAAAATGAAATACAGAAATACCTGCTAATTGTCGAATAGTGTACAATTAGCAGGTATTTTATTGACTGAAATGAGCATATCTGTTATAGTCTAACCATCGAAAAGAAAAAGTTACGGACGACGAAGTCCCGGCTGTACAGCATCGCACGATGTTGTATGAGCGGGACTTTTTTGCGTTCGTGCAGGTGAGTATTATGGAAAGGGGATTTTTATTATGTTTACGTCAACTTGGTCCATCATGCTGGGTTTTGAAGCGCTGACAGTGCTCATTTCGCTGGCGGGTATCCTCGCCTTTATGTTCAAGAAAGAACCGTCCGAGGTCACGGCTCCCGCACCGGATATGCCGGCTGTGCTGGCTGACCACGCGGCGATGGCAACGAAGGCTTGAGCAAAGCCTGGGCCGGTCGTTAGCTACGCTGAGGGGGGATTCATATGTCCTTACAAACTATGTCTGTGCTGTTTTTCGTCGCGTACCTCGTGTTCGTGACCTTTATCGCCTGGTGGTCGAGCCGCAAGAGCAGCGGCAGTGCCGCCGACGTCGACTACTACCTCGGCGGGCGTAAAACGCCGACCGTCGTGCTCGCGTTCTCGTATGTGACGGCCTCCGTCAGTGCGGCGGCCTTCATGGGCGACCCGGGTGTGATGTCTACGATTGGCTGGCCGTATTACTGGATTGTCATCGCGATTATCCCCGGGCTCGTGCTGCCGGCCGTGCTGCTCATGCGCCGCATGCGCTTGCAGGCCGATAAGCTCGGCTCGCTGACGGTGCCGGAGTATCTGGGCCAGCGCTATCACAGCAAGGCGTTGCAGCTCATCATCGCGGGCGTCATCTCGATTTTCTACATTTTCCCGCTCGTGGCGCAGTTCAAGGGCGGTGCTATCCTGCTGGAGAGCTTCACGGGTATTTCCTTTGATGTCGGCCTGTTCATCATCACGGCTATTATCATTTTCTACGTGGTGGCAGGCGGTCTGAGCTCTGTGGCCTGGACGGATTTCGTGCAGGGCTTCCCGATGCTCGTCATCAGTATCGTACTGCTGGCTGTCTCGTTGCAGGCTGTAGGTGGCTTCACCGGACTTGAGGAAAAGCTGGCGGCCATCAACCCCGATATGCTGCGGGTGGTCGAACCCGATAGCAAACCCGATGCGCAGATGACGGTCACGGGCATTATTGGCAACTTCGTGTTCTGGTGCATCATTTTCGTGAGCCAGCCGTATCTCTGCTCGCGTTTCCTCGCTATCCCGAATGTCAGCCGCAAGACGATTGGCGTTTTCCTCATCACGGTGCTTTTCCTCACGGTGGTCTATAACAGTTTCTATATCGCTGGCCTCACGGGCCGCGTGCTGTTCCCGGACGCTGACCCCGACCATTTGACGGTCACGATGGCGATTAACCTGCTGCCGCGTCCGCTGGCCGCACTGATGATGATTGGTATTTTCGCCGCGATGATTTCCACGGCGACGTCTATCCTGCTGGTTATCGGCCAGTCCATCGGCCGTGACTTCTACGCCAAGACCATCAACAAGCAGGCCTCGCCGGAGAAAGAGGTGCTCGTGACGCGCATCGCCGTCTTTACGATTGCCGTTATCTGCATGCTCTTCAACTACGTCAATCCGCCCCATCTGCTGTCTATTTTCCTCTATCTCGGCCTCAGCGGCATCGGCTCCTGCATCGGCGTGCCTCTGTTTACGGGCATTGTGAGTGACAAGGGCACGAAGCAGGGCGCGATTGCCTCGGCGATTGCGGGGCCGGTGGCCTACATGGTCTTTACCTATGCCCTGTCGATCAATTTCTGGGTGTCCTGCCTGCTGGCCGTCGTCGTAGCGGCACTCTGCATGGTCGTGTTCTCGGCGCTGTGGCCACAGCCTAGTGCGGAGGATGCACAGGCACCAGCTCTGGATAAAGCTTGATGATTTTTGGAGGAACCTCAATGTCAGTCTATATGCGTGAAATGACCTGGCCGGAGTTTGCGGCCCGTAAAGATGATATCATCCTGCTACCTGTCGGCTCGACGGAGCAGCATGCGCAGCACCTGCCCTATTGTACCGACGCGGTCATTGCGGAGCAGTTCGCAGTGGCGCTGGCCAAGGAGGTGCACGGCATCGTGATGCCGACGCTCTGCTATGGCTACAAGTCCAAACCGCTTTCGGGCGGCGGGCCGCTGTTCCCAGGCACCATCGACCTCAACGGTGAGACGGTCATCCATCTGGCCTACGATGTACTCATGGAGCTTGTGCGGGATGGCTTTACGAAAATCATGCTGGTCAACGCGCATTTTGAAAATGAGGCCTTCCTCGTCGAGGCGATGGACCTCGTGAACCGCGATACGCATGGCGCGGCGACCATCGTCGAATCGAACTGGTGGGATCCCATGCCGCCCGACGTCATCGACAAAGTTTTTGACGAAGTGCCGTTCCCCGGCTGGGCGCTGGAGCATGCGGCTGTGACGGAGACCTCGCTCATGTTGTATTTTGCGCCGGAGCTCTGCCATATGGACCGGCTCGTCGACGTGGAGAACGTCACGCCACTGCCGTATTTCCGCTATCCCCTCTACAAGACGGATGTGCCGGAGTGCGGTGGCCTCGCGAGCGCCAAATCCTCCACGGCGGCGCGCGGCAAAATCATCGTCGACAGCGTCATCCCGGAGCTCGTCAAGATTTGCCAAAAAGAATTTAAGATGTGATAGGAAGTTTTATCATGCAGAAACTGTACACCAACGCCGTGCTGATTGACCATCAAGAGCCGCAGTCGCTGCTCGTGGAGAACGGGCGTTTTACGGCCATCGGCCCTAACATCGAGGCGCCGCAGGCTGAGACCATCGACCTCGGCGGCCGCGTGGTCGTACCGCCGTATGTCGACCCGCATATCCACCTCGACTACGTCTATACGGCGCAGCGCGAGGGCGCGACGAACGGCACGGGTACGCTCTTTGAGGGTATCCAGCGTTGGAGTGAGACCAAGGCCGGGGCTACGGTCGAGGAGGTCAAACAGCGGGCGCGCCGTGCCATCCGTGAGGAAATGCTGGCCGGCGTACAGTATCTGCGCACGCATGCCGATGTCACCGACCCGAGCATGACCTCACTGAAGGCTCTGCTCGAGCTCAAAGAGGAACTCAAGGACATCCTGACCATCCAGATTGTCTCCTTCCCGCAGGAGGGTATGTACGCCTATCCACACGGCGATGAACTGGTGGAGGAAGGGCTGAAAATGGGCGCGGACTGTGTGGGCGGTATCCCGCACTATGAGCTGGCGCGGGAGTTTGGCGAAAAATCTGTGCACAAGGCCGTGGAGCTCGCCGTGAAATATGACAAGCTTATCGACCTGCACTGCGACGAAACGGATGATGACCAGTCGCGTTTCCTCGAACTTTTGACGGCGCTTGCCTATCAGGCGGGCATCGGCGACCGCACGACGGCCAGTCATACCTGCTCCTTTGGCTCGGCCAACGGCGCCTATGCGTTCCGCCTTATGAAGACGTTGGTGAAGGCGCGGCTAAACTTCATCTCCTGCCCAACTGAGAATATCTACCTTGAGGGGCGGCAGGACACCTACCCGAAGCGCCGCGGGCTCACGCGCGTCAAGGAACTCAACGATGCAGGTATCAACGTCTGCTTTGCGCAGGACTCCATAGAGGATCCGTGGTACCCACTGGGCAATGGCAACCTCATGAACGTGCTCGACAACGGCATTCACATTTGCCAGATGATGTCCTTCCCCGAAATCGAGCATGCGCTCGACCTCATCACGACGCACGGTGCCGTGACCATGCACATTCAGGATGAGTATGGTCTGGCGGCAGGTAAACCGGCCAACTTCATCGTGCTCGATGCGCCCAGTCCCTTTGAGGCGGTGCGCTGCCGGGCAGGTGTGCTGCGTTCTGTGCGTCACGGCCGGGAACTTTTCTGCCGCGAACCGGCGCCGGTGCAGACAGATTTAGCACTTTTGCGGGCTTGATATTCTAAGCTAATATGTGTATATTTGAGACAGGCTGCTGCCGCTATGCGGTGGGCAGTCTGTCTATGTATTTGAGGAGGATTTATGCTGCGCTGCAAAGATTTGATTCACCTGTCGTCGTTGCAGGCGATTACGGTGCTGACAGGTAAATATGGTATGGACAATCCCATCCGCTGGACCTATATGGCGGAAAATATGGCCTTTACGCAATGGGTGCGGGGCGGGGAACTACTCATCATCGGCAGCGTGGCCCAGCGGCCCGAGTTCGACCTAGGCAAGACCGTGCGGCTGGCCGTGCGGCATAAACTGGCGGGGGTGCTGTTCCTCTATGGCGGCGGCTACGTGGATGAGGTGCCGGCGGCACTCGTGAGCTATGCCAAGGAGCACGCCTTTCCGCTGATTGCCCTGCCGTGGGATGTGCCGCTCGTCGATGTCATGGAGGAAATCGGGCGGGCCGTGAGCTCGGCCGAGCAACAGGCGGGGGATGTGCGTCATCCTCTGGCCGATGTGCTCTTTGGTTCGCTGGCCCCGCAAGATGCGGCCTCGCTCTGGCTGGCCGCGGGTTATCCGGGTACGGTGCCGCAGTGTCTGGCCGTGCTCGTGTTTCAGCGCCTGCCTTTGCAGGATAATATCCGTGACAATCTGCCCGAGGAGTATCTCGCGCTCTGTGACTCGTGGCTCACGAAACAGGGACTCGCGCACGATGTCGTGCTGCACTACGGACAGGTGCTGTTGCTCATGGCCACCACGGCGGAGCAGGCGGCACCGCGGCTGGCGGCACTCACGCAGACACTCAGACAGAGCGGCTCACAGGCCATTTTCCATATCGGGGCGGCGCTGGGGGCAGATGTGACCCAGGTAGGGGCGCTCTATGAGCAGGCGCAGATTGCGCGGCGCATCGCCTATAGCAGCGACCTCGAGGGACCTTATATCTATCAGGAGGCTGGTATCCGTGAGTTCATCCTCGGGGCGGCGAACCATGAGGAGTTCCTCGCCTATGCCCAGCGCGTATTGCAGGCACTCCAGGACTATGATGCGGCCAACAGCTCGGACTATGTGGGTACGTTGCGGGAGTATCTCGCGGCGCAGGGCAATCTACAGCGCACGGCGGAGCGCCTGTTCGTGCATCGCAACACCCTGCATTACCGGCTGAAGCGCATCCAGGAAATCACGGGGGCCGACCTCGAGGCGCCGCTTACGCGGCTGGGCTTCGGGCTCGCGCTGGTGATTCGGCAGCTGCACTAGGAGGGCCTTATTTGCGGACATAATCACCTTTTCTGTACACTTGACCACGCATTAAAAACAAATATTGTCAAAAAGACGTTGACAGTGGTACAATACCATTGACAAACGTCTTATTTTATGATAACATGCAACACATATCGAAATGATATGTGATAACACGGCAAGGATGTGATAGCTGCATGATAGAACTGCGGCATATTGAAAAGACCTACGCCAGTGCGGCAGGACCGGTGCAGGCCCTCAAGGGTATTGACCTCACGATTGGCACAGGGGAAATCTACGGTATTATCGGTCTCTCGGGCGCGGGCAAATCCACGCTCATCCGTTGCATCAACCTGCTCGAGCGGCCTACGGGCGGCGAGGTCATCATCGACGGGCAGGATATGACGGCGCTGAGTGAGAGTGAGCTCAGGCAGGCGCGCAAGGATATCGGCATGATTTTCCAGCATTTCAACCTGCTCTCCTCGGCTACAGTCTACGACAACGTGGCT
>Ga0310695_10006109_pt1 | contig 20245 bp, 13 predicted proteins | sample RumenRJG_04DNA_FD_203882 | JGI IMG/M metagenome (GOLD analysis project Ga0310695, IMG submission 203882) | Bovine rumen microbial communities from Lethbridge, Alberta, Canada - RJG_04 (v2) (version 2) | ecosystem: Host-associated > Mammals > Digestive system > Stomach > Rumen | place: Canada...
ATTAAGATTTGCTAAATTGCTTAACGCCATAGCATAATTAGGATGTTCCTCTCCAAGAGTTTTTTTGAAGATTTCTAGAGCTTGAGTGGTAAGCCTGATTGCTTCTTGATAATTGCCAAGGTCAGCATATTTTGTTGCCAAATTGTTCAACGACATAGCATAATCAGGATGTTCCTCTCCAAGTCCCTTTTGGTCGATTTCCATTGCCTGAGTACTAAGCCTTAAGGCTTCCTCGTTGTTTCCAAGCTGTTGATAGGTTGTTGCCAAACTATTCAAGGTACTACCATAATTAGGATGTTCCTCTCCAAGTACCTTTTGGCGGATTTCCATTACCTGAGTACTAAGCCTTAAGGCTTCCTCATTGTTTCCAAGACGTTGATAATTGGTTGCCAAACTATTCAAGATCATAGCATAATCCAGATCTTCTTTGCCAACCACCTTTCTGTGTATTTCTAAAGCTCGATTATTAAGCTTGATGGCTTCTTGATAGTTGCCAAGGTCAGTATAATATGTTGCCAAATTGTGCAACAGCATTGCATAGTCAAGATGTTCCTCTCCAAGATTTTTTTTGATGATTTCTATAGCTTGAGTGCCAAGCCTAATAGCTTCTTGATAGTTGCCAATGTTAGCATATTTTGATGCCAAATTGTTCAACGACATAGCATAATCGGAATTATCTTCTCCAAAAACTTTCTTCTCGATTTCCAAAGCCTGAGTATCAAGCCTTATAGCTTCCTGATAGTTGCCTGTCGCAGAATAATATGATGACAAATTATCCAATGCCGAAGCATAATCGGGATGTCCTTCTCCAAGTACCTTTTGCCTAATTTCCTTAGTTCGAGTACCAAGTTTGATGGCTTCTTGGTAGTTGCCAAGGTTATAATAATCTATCGCCAAATTATTTAATGCATTAGCATATAAAGTATGTTCCTCGCCTGATAATTCTTTGAAGATTTCTGATATTTGGTAATCATATTTTAAAGCCTCTGTGTAGTTGTTTAACCTTTTATAGCACTGTGATAATAAATCAACAGATTCTATTTTTATCGTAGAAATGTTTCCCTCTAATCTTTCACATTTTTCAAAAAATGGAATTGCTTCTTCATATTTTTCGTCATTGAATAAATCTTTACCTTGCTCTAAGAGCTTTTTCGGCTCTGAGCCCTGTCCCCACCCACATATCGGGCATATCAAAATAAATAATATTACAAAAAAATTTTTCATAGTTTTGTTGGTTAATCGGCAGGGAAACATCCCGTTTTTCATAAAAGTTTAGTTAGTTTGCATATAGTACATATTGTAAAATCCGCCGCGGTTTTTGATGCGGATGGTAAATTCGCCAGTCCATTTGGGAATCCATGTACATTCGCAATTGTCGGATTTTGATGTGTCGGAGGTGATGAGGTTGCCGTTCCGGTCGTAGATGTAAAGGTCGAGGTCGGTGAGTCCAACGCCTTTTACTTGTACTACAGCTTTTTTATTTTCTTTGAATTTTACTTTGTAAGTGTCGGTAGTATAACCTTTTATCATATCAAAAGAGTATTTTTCTTCACCGATAGCGCCGCGTACAGGTCCGGTGTCCGACATGTCGATTATTGCCAATAGGTGTTCGTTGCCTTTGGCGAAGGTTTTGGCATCTTCAAGAAGTTTTTCGGAATCGATTTCGTCTAATTCAAATCCGTTTTGGTTTAAAATCTGAGCTGCGGTAATCAGCGAAACTGCATTTTTGTTTTCGTAGCCGTAGCGCGAAAGCTCAAGTGCAAGCTTCAACTTTTCTACCGAAGGCGGAATTTGTGTTGCCGTAGTATCTATTTTTTCCTCGTTAGGATAGTTTTTTGTGTCTTCGATTATGTGGTTTTGCGCAAATGTGGTAATTGCAAAACATAATGATACAGCTAAAACAACTAATCTTTTCATCTTTTATTCCTTTTTTTAAGTTAACAAAAATTGTGGCTCAAATTATATTGTGCCATTGATTGCAAAAATAAGATTTTTTTTTATTCATTAGCATATTATTCGTTATTTTTTGTATATTTGCGTTGCAATTTTAAACGTAACGATTATGTCATCAACATCACAAAATATAGCAACTCCCGCTCAAAACGGCGAATGTATCAACAAAGGACGTCCTGTATATTTTTCGTATGCCCGTAATAGCACCAAGAAACCCGGTTGGGAGCATATTTCTGACTGCGTGGATGCTATCTTAAAAGAGTTTGATGCTCAAAACATCGAATACCGCTTAGACAAACGCGATATTGGCGCGGGCGACCGTATTTCTGACTTTGAACGCGAAATCGGTTGGAACAGCGAAGTGGTGGTGCTTGTTTTTTCTGACAAGTATTTCCGCTCGATGCACTGTATGTACGAATTGGTGCAGATCAAAAAAGCCCTTAAAAAATATCCCAACAAACGCCTTGTATGTGTCAAGAGCGGCGATTTTAATCTTTCGGATCAAAATTACATCTACGAACTTGAACATTATTGGGGCGATGTAAAGCAAGAATACGAAGAGATTGAGCGTCACCATTCGCGCGAACATTCGGGTATCGAAAAGGCGGCTTTTGAAAATGGCTTTTATTTCGACGACATTCTCGGGCTCTATCCCTTTTTTAGCGCACTCAACTACTCGTATTCTACCAACACTGATTGGAGCGGTTTTGTTGCTGACATCAAACAATATTACATCGATACTCCCAAATCGCTTTTTGCCGACGAACGCAAGCGTAAGTTGCTGATTCGTAATCTAAAATTCTTTGGTTTGGGTATTGCCACATTGGCTGTTATTATTGGCTTGCTGCTTTTTAAATTTAAAGGTAATGTAAGCAAAAGTGATGATGTAGAAGTGTTGTTTCCTGAGTATCGCACCAACGTTTATTTAAACGACGGCTTGGCTTATATAAAGGCTATACGATTAGAAAAAGACCGTACTGTAATAGATTTTCACGCAGTAAACCTAACCGACGATACTCTTAAACAGGTTCCTGCCGCTCATTCGCCTTCGGCACATATTGTGGCAGACGGCGTTAACTACAACCTTATTAAAGCATATTCTATTGCGGCGGGTGTAAATAATTTAGAATCAGGAAGATTGCGCAAAGTGCCAGAAAAATTTCCAGGAGGAATAGGCACTGCGGTTGATTTTAGTATGGAATTTGACCCTGTACCCTTTACTACCGAAAATATTGATTTTGTGGAGCAAGGTAATTTAGGCGTGTTTGGATTAAAAATGCAACGCAAAAATTTTAAAGAGGGTTTATCGCATCCTTTGGCAGATAGCTCAAAATCGTTTGTAGTGTTTGATGTGGAAATCAACAAAGACGAAACTATAGTATATTGTGGTTTTCACAACCGCTCTGAAAATGATGTGGACTTATCGGCTTCTTATACAGATTGTTACATTATGGCTAACGGCAAAAGAATCAACCTTATAAACGCTTCGGGTATACCTATTTCGCCCAATACTGTTACCCTTACTAAAAAATTAAGAACCGATTTTGCATTGTTTTTCCCACCGATCGACAAAAAAACTGTTAATATCGACTTGATATTTAACAACCAGTTCAGCATTCAAGAAATTGACTTGCTATAGTTTCATTATTTGAAACTAATTATTATTGTGTTTCGTAATAATTTTCGGCTTAATTTTTGTTAAATCAAACTATTGAAACACATCAAACAGACAACCAACTATGAAATTCAAAGACTTGAAAATTAAGAAGCAGTTGGGGATAGCGTTCGCAGTGGCAGTGGTGCCGCTGATGTTTATGTCGATTGTCCCGATTGTTAAGGTGGGAAAACTTAACGACACTGCTCAGCAACTTGTTAACCGCTATGTGCCAATGCTTCATTCTGCCAACGATATGGTAAACAGTGTGGGCGGCACGGCGGCTGCGTTTCAAGAACTACTCAGCACCGCTATGGACGAACAATCGCGAAAAAAAGGCGATGAGGCGTACAATGCTACCTATAATGATTTTGCAACGTTAACAACCTTGGTCAATAGCGGTGATATTCCCGAAGAACTTCAAACGGCTTACGATTCGGTAAAAGTTAAGTTTGATATACTTGAAAACCTTTACAACCTTATTCTCAAAACCAACAACGAAACCGAGGCTGCCAATTTAGAACTATCTCGCATTCAGCAAGATTACGAAAACCGCGTGGATAAATTCTTTAAGCGTATCAAAAATCGTCCGCAATATGCAGTTCAGGCAGAGCAGTTGCGCCGTAATATGCTTCTCAACAAGCTTCTTTCGCTGCCCGTTATCACCAACGATGATATTCTTCTTGACGAATACCTCAACGAAAATGCCGCCGTGGAAAAAAGTCTTGCCACAGCCACATTCGACCCTGAACTAAAACGCGAATACACCCAGATTACCAAAATCAAAACTGACTACCTCGCCAAAAGCGACGTGGTGTTTAAGCAGTCGTGGGATATGCGTAAGGCTTTGTTTGAACTCCCTAATTTGAGCGCCGAACTCAAAGCGCGTACCGAAGAACTTAGCCTTGTGGTTGAGCGTCTTTCGTCGCGTCACGCTGAGGATATCGAATACTCTACCAAAGAGATGCGCATTGTGGGTTTTACGCTCCTTGTAATTATATTTATTGTGGTAATGTTTTTCTTGGTGCGCTGTACCACTATCATTACTACTGGTTTGCGTGGTAACACTGCCAAAACTATGAAACTTACTTCGGGCGACCTTACCACCGATTTTGAACATACTGAGGGCGATTCTGAACTGTCGATTCTCAACAATTCGATGGCTGATATGAAAAACACCCTCACCGACATAGTGCGCTCTATAACAGCCACTTCGGAGGCTATTAACACTGCGGCTGGTGAAATGAACCGAGCAAGTCAGCAGATGAGCGGAAGTGCCAACGAGCAGGCTGCATCTGCCGAGGAGATTAGTAGCGCGGTAGAAGAAATGGCGTCTACCATTGAGCAAAACAGCCAAAACGCTATCAAAACCGAAACTATTGCCAATGCGTCGTCGAAATCTATTCGAGAATGTAACGAGGCTGCGCAAAAAACCGTCCGCGCCATTACCGAAATTGCCGAAAAAATCTCCGTTATTCACGATATAGCATTTCAAACCAATATTCTTGCCCTCAACGCTGCTGTGGAGGCTGCACGTGCAGGCGAGCACGGCAAAGGCTTTGCTGTGGTGGCTGCCGAGGTGCGCAAACTTGCCGAAAAATGCGCCATTGCCGCCAAAGATATCGACTCGGTATCGTCGGGCGGTGTAAACCTTGCAAAACTCACAGGAAGCGTATTCTCAAAAGTGTTGCCCGAAATAGAGCAAACCACAGTTTTGGTTCAGGAAATTGCCTCGTCGAGCCGCGAACAAGCCACGGGAGGTCAGCAAATCAACCTTGCCGTTCAGCGATTCAACACCGGAATCCAACAGGTGGCAACCATCTCTGAGGAAGTGGCATCAAGCAGCGAAAACCTTATGCAGCAAGCCGAAAAACTCCAAGAAATTGTCAAGTTCTTTAAGGTTTAGTTTAAATAAAACATTATTAACGACTGATTCACAATCTTATGGACGAGAACGAAGAAATCACCGAAGAACAATTTTATGCGATGGTAGAGTCCACAGGCACTACCGCTGAGGATTTTGATACTGCCGTAAAGGATATGTACGGCGTGCTCTATTCGCCCGACGGCAAAAAACTTATCCGATTTACCGACCCGAAAGTAACCGACTATATGGTTCAACCCGGCACCGAGATTATTTGCGCAGAGGCGTTTATCATATTCGACGGCAATATGGAAAACTGCAACCGTGTGGAGCGCATTACCATTCCTCAGTCGGTAAAACTGATTGGCGGAGGTGCGTTTTCAGGATGCAAGTGTCTAAAATATGTGAATATTCCGCCCGATTTGCACCTTTTGGGGTGGGGGGCATTCCGAGCCTGTTACAATTTGGAGATTGATTCGCAAGACCCTGAATTGGTGTTTGAAAACAAGATGCTAATCGACCGTAAAAACAAAATGCTTTTGGCTTATCTCGGCACCGATTCAGTGTTTCCCGTTCCCGACGAAATCGAAATCATCGACGACTATGTGTTTTTCAATTGCAAGTTTCTCACTGAGGTAACACTGCCCGAAAACGTCCGAGTGGTTGGCAATCACGCTTTTTCGCTTTGCGACCACCTTGTAAATATTCACCTTGGCAATAGTCTTAAATATCTCGGCAACAATAGTTTTGAACTTTGCTCAAAACTTGAAAGCATTGTGATTCCCGACACTGTAACGGTGATAGGCGCGGAGGCGTTTTCTCACTGCGGTGCTCTCAAAGATATCACTTGGTCTAAAAATCTTGAATTTATCAGTTGCAACGCGTTTTACGCCTGCGATTCGCTTGAAACTCTGGAACTTCCGCCAACTGTAAAGGAGATAGGCGATGAGGCTTTCCAAGGTAGTTGGCATCTGAACGAGGTGATTCTGCCGCAGGGGTTGGAATATCTTGGATCAAAGGCGTTTGCATTCTGTTCGCAACTAAGCCACGTGGTGCTGCCCGAATCGCTTAACGAGATAGGCGGGGGAGTGTTTGCAGGGTGTGTGTCTGCGCTGAATGTAGAGTCGCGTTCGCCACGTTTTATGGTAGAGGACAATATGCTTATCGACTACGCCACTTACACTCTTGTGTCGCATTGGGGCATAGGAAACCAGTGGATAACCCTGCCCGACATTATTCAGAATATTGCGCCCTACGCCTGTTCGGGACTTGTCAACGCCGAAACCCTGAACCTTCCCGCAGGACTGCTGTCGATTGGCGAATGTGCCTTTGAGGATTGCGACAATATCGAGCGCATAGTTGTTCCCTTGGGCTGCGTAGACACCGTGCGCCAACTTTTACCCGAGGCGATGAGAAATAAGGTGGTGGGGGAGTAGGGGAATAATTTGCAATATATATCCATTTTTTTTGATAGATGTTATCTAAACCATTTTAATACTTCAACGGTGTATTTTAATTGGTCGGCGTTGTCTTGCAGATATTTAATGCGACGGTTGATTTCGTAGATGTTGTTGTTGGCATCGTTGGCAATAGGGTAGGAGTATACTATTTGTTGATTTTTGTAGATAAAATCAATATAAGGAATATTGTATGCAGGTTTGCCATTGTGGTCAATGATGGTAATACGGTATATCTTACCTTTTAATAAATTGTTTAGGTTAGATGTTTTAAATGCCAATACAGCAGGGTCTTTGTCTAATAAATATAAATTGATTGGCTGTAGATTTGCAGTGTCTGTCGGTGGTATGGTGGCTATCATCGACTGGGGGTTTAGTTTTTCGGAGGATTTTACATTAGTGTCATTAATATTTTTGGCAACGATACTAAAAATGCAAATGCCGCTAATGATACAAATTATCAACATTGCTATCTTTTTTATTTTCAGATATTTGTTGGCTAAAATGTATTTGTATTGAGTAACAGCCTCAAGTTCGTTGAAATAGTTTTCGAGATAGTTTTTTACATCGGGATAATCCTCTACTTCGCTTGTATCTATACTGTTGATTTCTTGCCTTATAGATTCTAAATTATCTTTATAATTGTTGCGTTCGTAGGTTAGTTTTTTGCCTATATCGTTGAATTTGTAAAAATATATTGTAATAATAAGTGTGGGAATCAGAATTAAAAGCGGTAGGTAACTATAATTAATACAAGCAATTATGGTAATAACTGTAACAATAATGGGTATTATGAGCAAATCGGTGCGCACAAACTGCGTAAAATTTTTCGGAAAAGCATTTTTGTATTTCACAAGATGCTTTTCTAACTCTGTTTGTATGTTGTGAAAATCTGCTTTATTGTCCATTTCCTTGAGGTTTTGCTGTATATATTGTGTAATAAACTGCTCGTTTAAAAAATTTTTCAATCTCTTCCTTTGATTCAGAGGTGTTTGAAGACCAAAAGTCTACGTAATACTCACCATATCCTTTGCCCATAATTGAATGATAATCGCAATATTGGATGGAGTTTACAATGCTTCCACCAAAAGTCTTTATTGGTTGTAAATCTTTGTTTAACAGAGTAATACCAATACTATGATTTGCAACGGTATGATGAGTGTCGTTTACGCCAGTTCCTTTTAGTTTTAGTTTGTTAATTTTCCAACGGTAAGATGGCTTTGGATGATTTTGGGGGTGATACTCGGCAACAATGAACGAAAGGTTTGCACTGTCGGGCGATTCTAAATAATCGGTGAGACGCGGCTCTACACCGTGGTTTATAGGGTCGGGACTTAATGATTTGGATAAACTTGTAATTGAGGTATTGATTTGAGGCAACTCTTTGTATTTTTTTTGTGTTGGTTTTACATCTTTTTGCGCCATAAACCAAATAGTTAGCGCACATATTACCAATGAAGATATGGCAGTAGTAATCAAAACTTTTTTGCGGTGTTTTTGCCTTTTCTCTTTGTGTTGGTTGATGAGGTCATTAAAATGCTTTAGTAATTGTTTTGCCTCTTGATTGTTGCCATAGAGGGTTTTTACTTGCCTTGTGTACATTTCGAGAGAGTATTTTGCATTGTAATACTCGTCGTCGGTTTTTTGAATAGGTGTTTTTGTGTTGTTGAGCAATTGCGCCTCACCAAAAACCACGAATCCAATGCCTATGCAGAAACCTATCAAACTAATGGTTTTGCCTGCCTCGTTGTCGAACATTATGGCGGTGATAAATCCAAATCCGCAGATTATCAATATCAAATAGTATAGCCAATAGTCTACCACTTGAAGTGCTTTGGCGCGTGTATCGTTTAATCGGTTGATACTTTGCTGAATATTAATGAGCAGATTTTTGATATTAAGTTGGTTGGTTCGCTGTTCGTGCAATACAAATCCACACGAACTACAAATATTGCTAATAAGCGGGAAAGGTGCGCCACAGTCGGGACAGATTTTGAGATTATGACGTTTTTCCTCGTAGATGAGGTTTTCGCTACGGATAATGTCGGCAGCCGAGCCTTCAAGATTGTGGTTAACTTTAATTGGTTTGACAACATTCTCTAATGATTTGCCACAAAAGAGACATTCGTCGCTCACAAGCGGAATTTGCGCACCACAAAACGGACAGTCGCGGAGTTCTTCTTTGGTATACGATTTTAGGCGTTCGCGGTATTCGTTTTCGATATATTCAATAATGTGTTGTTTGGGCACACCCTCTTTTACGCCAGCCTCAATAATGGTTTCGCGTTCTAATGGGGTAAGGATTCTATCGCTGAGGGCAAGCGCAGTAAGGTCGATAAACAATACAATTGGCTTGTGGCAAAAGGGACATTTGTTGTTGGTTATAGGTATGGTTCGTCCACAATGCGGACATTTGCGTTTGCCATCAATCGAAACGGTTTCGGTTGCTTCCTTCGTTTTTGTTTGCTTCGGTGATGGCGTTTTGGTATTTACAAATTTTACGCTTTTTGGTCGTGGAATGTATGTATATTGAGTTTTTTTGTGGTAAATGTATAATCCTATTAATGAGATAATTACAAATACAACGACAGCAATCCACGCAAAGTCGGAATGTGTGTATACATATTTTTGTATAAAACCAACAGAAGCATATAGTCCAATTATTGCAACAATAGCAACAATACACCCAAAATTAACTTCTTTATCTGAAGTTGTATTATTATCATTTGGAGTATTCCCCGTATCTTGGGTTAATGGTTGGTTATTAATATCGTTGATGTATGCTTGGTATTGCTTTCTGCTTTTTAAGAATTCGATATAATCTTTAATGGTTTCGGTGCGAACGCCGCAATTGTTTGCTTCTTTGATAATATTATCCCAATCTGTTTGAGTTTGATTTTTATTGTAAAGTGCGTTGTATACTCTGCTTTGAATTGCAGATGGCATTGGATATATGAGCCAAGTTACAAGGCGTTCTTTTTTGTTTACTCTGCCTGGTATGTATTTTAAAATATTTACAATTTGTTGATAATCTGCTATGTCAAATGTTTCGTTATCGTAAGTGCAAGAGATATAATAATTTGACGTTGCTTCTCCGTTGGTTGCTATCGCTGATTTGATTTGTTTCCAAAAATTATGCGGATTGTCAAACAAATACGAAAGCACATCAACCACTATAAACCAATATTTCTTTGGCTTGTCATCCCATTTTACTCTGATGGCTTTACGTTCAAATCGTATGGAGGTGTATCCTTGGGGCATAGTTGCAGTTTTCTATTGTGCGGTTATACTAAATTGCTTTGTATACTTGTTTGATTATCTGCGCTATAAGTAATCATCACCCAAAATAGTAATAACTGTTACTGTAATGGCGGTAACTTTTTGCAAAGGTAGGATTTTTTTGAAAAAGTAGGTTAGGGTAGCTGGATTTTTGCAAATATATCCATTTTTTTTATATTTGCCGAAAAATAAACCGCAATATTATGGGCATCTATTTGAATCCGAGTAATGTAGGCTTTAAGCAAATTTTGGCTGCCGATATTTATGTTGATAAAACTATGATGATTAGCGAATTAAACAAGTTTATCGACAAATGCAACCAATATATATGCGTGTCGCGTCCGCGGAGGTTTGGCAAAACTTTCGCCACTAATATGCTTTGCGCTTATTATTCAAAGGGTTGCGATTCGCGCGAGATGTTCCAAAACTTGAAAATTTCCAAGGCTGATAATTACGAGAAATATCTTAACAAACTGAATTTTATTGCAATAGATGTTGCAAGCGAGTATCAGAATGCCAACGTAAAAGATAACATGCTCACCGAACTAACAGATTTTGTTAGAAGTGAGTTTGTAAAAGAGTTTCCTAATGTTCAATTTGCTGCAAATGATACAATTGCCAAATGTATGTTGCGTGTATATGCAGCCACAGGTGAAACGTTTGTTATTATTCTCGATGAGTATGATTCGTTGGTGCGTATGAATGTTTCGCCAAACCTTTTTGCCGACTATTTGGAGTTTCTTAACGGTTTGTTTAAAAGCAACACCCTCAAACCTGCCATTTCGCTTGCCTACATTACAGGTATCCTTCCCGTGGTGCGCGACAAGGTGCAGAGCAAACTCAATAATTTTGATGAATACACAATTATTGATGCCAAGGAATTGTCAGAGTATGTGGGCTTTACAGATGAAGAAGTTGCCATTCTCTGTGATAAATATCAAATCAACCACACCGAATGTAAAAATTGGTATCAGGGATATAGTCAGAATGGTTTTGACATTTACAATCCTGAGTCGGTGATAAAAAGTATAAAGAACCGCCGTTTTGAAGGACATTGGAGCAAAACCTCTTCGTATCAAGTAATTATCGACCGCCTTAATGCCAATTTTGAAGGTATGAAAGATGATGTTGTGAAAATGCTTTCGGGCGAAAGTGTAAAAGTTGATATTGGTATGTATCTCAACACTTTGACTGATTTTATGGTAAAAGATGATGTTTTTACTTACCTTATTCATCTTGGATATTTGGCTTACGATTATAATACAAAAACTTGCCGAATTCCTAATAAGGAAGTTCGTCAAGAGTGGTTCCGCGCCCTTTCGGTTATGAAAGAATACAAGGTTACCGACCAAATAATCAAGGCTTCGGAAGAGTTACTTCAACAAACACTTCAACTCAACGGCAACGAAGTTGCCAAAGCCCTCAACCGCAGCCATATCCACGTGGCATCGCATCGCAATTACGACAACGAGCAGGCTCTTGCCTCAGCGGTTTACTTGGCATTTATCGACGCTTTGAATTATTACACCGTTTTTAAAGAGACCTCAGCCGGAAATGGCATTGCCGACCTGATTTATACTCCTCTGCACGCCGACAGCAAATATCCGCCAATGATTATAGAATTAAAATCAAACAAAACCCCCGGCCGCGCCATACAACAAATCAAAAGCAAAGAATATTTCCACGCCTTCGACCATTACAACGGCAAAATTCTCTTCATCGGCATCAGTTACGACGAAAAGAAAAAACATCAATGTGTAATTGAGGAGGTGCTAATCTAAACCTTCGATTACATACCTTAGATTATCGGCGTTTTCTTGAAGATAGCGCACACGGCGGAATGTTTCGTATTTATAACTTTCTAATTCTGTTGCAATATTGGCTGATTGAATGAGTCCGTTATCCCTATCTCTATTCTGGGTGTCAAAGTCAAAAATGGGCATACCGTTAGCAGGATGTCCTCTGAAGTCGGTAATTATTATTCTAAACTTAGTGCATTTACTGCCTTTAATGGTTGGCATATATGATATTAATCTATCGTTGTTTAAAAATAAGCATAGATTCTTGCTTTTTGAGCCAGGAACAATTTCGTTTATAATTATAACGGATTCGTCGTTGAGCGGCTTTATTGTGGCTATTGGATCTGTTTTGGTGATATGTAGCGATTCAAATACATCTTTGTCGATTTTGTTTTTGGCTTCTAATTTATCATCAGACATAACCCTTAAATCCATTTTAAAGGTCAGTAATATTGCAATTATTAATATTGAATAAATACTCATAATTATAGTGTAGTATTTTCGTTTGATTGCCTTTTTCCGTTCGGTTTCTGCTTTTAATTCTTGATTAAAGGTATGCAGATAGTTATTTACGTCGGGATATTGTTCAAATTCTTTTATGTTGATATTTTGGATTTTTTCTTTGATATTTTTAAGTTCTTTTTTGTAATTTGCTCGTTTTGTAATAAAATCTTTCCACGCACTTAATGATTCTTTGTTTACAAGCACTATTATCATAGCCAAAAACAAAGGTCCAAGAATGAGAATAGACATTAACCCGAGACCTACCAGTTTAATGGTAATGTACGAAGCCACAACAAGAGTAATTATAGGTAAATCGGTGCTGACTATCTGCCAAACATTTTTAGGAAAACAATTCTTGTAATCGAAAAGATGCCGCTCCAATTGTGTTAATGTGTCTTGAAATCTTGCTTTGTCGTCCATAATCCTATTTTGGTATTAATTCTATTGTATAATATCTTGCGTTTTTGGCTAATCTTTCTAAATCCCACTCGTTTGATGAGGATTCTTCTGACCAAAAATCAACAAAGTAAATTCTTTTGTTTTTTGATTTACGATGATTGGAGTATTCAAAATTGTGTACGCCAACGTTTTCGCTAAATTCATCTATCTTTCTAAAATCTCTGTCTATTAACATAATACGCAATCTATTGTGCATAAACAAAGAATCATAGTCGATGTTGGGATACGTACCAAGTTCTATTCTTTGTATTTTCCATCTATAAGTATTATGTTCTACAGAGGAACGTACATAATAGAGCTCAGTTTCCTGATTTGCAAAAAGATAAGGCTCTAATAGATTAACAACTCCTGTTTCTTGCGGATATGGCGAAAGGCGTTTGTGAATTTGATAAACTTTTTCAATTCCCGGGGTAATTCTCCACTTGCTCTTCAATCGATATTGTTGACCTTCATCGCAGACAAGAAACGTTAAAAGTATACCAAACACCACCCCAAAAACTTTTAAGATATTGCGGACAATTACAATGCGGTTTTTGCGACGGTCTTCTTTCAATTTATTTAAAATCTCTGCAAATCGGGATAACAGTGGTTTTGCCTCAGGGTCATCGCCATAGAGAGTTTTTACTTGACGCGAATACATCTCGTAAGAGTTTTGTGCTTTGTAATACTCCTCATTGGTTGTCATTTGTGACTTTTTTTGCGCAATTAAATTCAATATAAAAAATACAACAAAGTTAAAACAACCTATAATTGCGAATACTAATAAAAACACATTGTGATAAATACATCCTAAATACAATGAAAACAAACCTACTATCATTATAAAGATGTATAAATAATCGGATAATATGCTATGTGCCGAAGGTTTTTCGGCGAGCTTAGCCCTTAGAATGCTTTCTTCTATTTTTGTTAGAAGGTTTTTGATGTTTAGTTTGTTTTCGTCGCGTTCGTGGAGCACGTGTCCGCACGATTGACATATATTGCTGATAAGTGGAAACGGTGCACCGCAGTCGGGACAATGTTTGATGCCGTGGCGTTTTGTCTCCACCCTTTGGTTTTCGCTGCGGATAATTTCTGCCTCTTCGCTTGTTATCCTTATTGGTTGAGGCGGACGATTATCAACGTGTTCGAGAGGTTTGCCGCAATACATACATTCGTCGCTAATGAGCGGAATCTGCGCACCGCAGTAAGGGCAATCACGAAGGTCTACCTTGGTGTAGTATTCTAAACGCAAGTTGAGTTGGTCGTCGAGATATTGGTTGATTTCTTCTCTACTTATGCCCCATTCAACAGCCTTGTTTACAATAGTTTGGCGTTCCAAATCTGTGAGCACACGGTCGCTGAGGGCAAGAGCGGTAAGTTTCTGAATTTTTGACCATATCAGAAAATCACCACAAAATGGACATTGCTCCGAATCATCAGGAATTTTTTCTTGGCATTTAGCGCATTGTGTCAACCCTGATATTTTATGCGTAATAATTGCTTCTCTTATCGCCGTGTTGATAAATTGGTTTGCAATATTTCTGCTCGCTCCTGAATTTACTGCTTCGTCTACAATAGCCTCTTTTTCGGAGTATGTCATCACCCTTTGTCTCAGAATGGAGACTATTTTGCCGCTGATATTTTCCGGAACAGGTCCGTTTACTCTATTTTGGTCTTGTAGCTCTTTTTCGTTTTGTATTTTGTTTCTCCTTGCAAAACAGGCGATAGTTTCACCAACAACAAAGAGGCAATGAACTCTTAGGTCATTTTGGCAAGTTGTTGTGTAGAGTATATGAAATGCAATAATAGCAATGAGACATATTGTCGACATTAATACATCTTGTTGCGACTCTTCCTTTTTATTTCTTACCTCTGATTCAGATTGATGAATTTGGGTGATAATCTTTTGTTCGTATGGCTGTAGGGCAGCTTGTTCGGTGGTTTTGTCGCTCTCTTTGTGATTGTAAAGCCAATACGCCACCATCTCTTTTTTGCGTGTTCGTTTGGGGACGTATGCAATGATGCGCATCATCTGTTGCAAGTCTGCCACATCTATTGTAACTTTTTGGGTTTGGTAAGCCACATAAGCCTCCGGCGACGACAATCCCTCGGCCGCCAACACATTTTTCAGTCCCTCCCAAAATTGTTCGCCATTAGGAAAGAACACGCACAGCACATCCTTTATCACAAACCAATGTTTGTGCTCTTCCGCATCGTATCTCACGCGGATGGTTTTGTTGGCAAATGGGTATTTGGTAAAATCAGTTATACTCATACGGCAAATATACCAAATATTTAATAAGATTATTCATCTATCATTACATCTTCATCGTATTTGATAAGATCTACTGTGTATCTAAGGTTGGCGGCGTTGTCTTGGAGGTATTTTACGCGGCGGATGATTTCGTATGGGTTGTTTTCGATTTTGAATGCTATTGTGTACGAGGATATTATGGTGGCAGGTCTTGTGTTGTCGGCAAAGTCAAAATAAGGTATGCCGTTGACAGGGCGTCCCATCTTGTCGGTTATCATCAAACGGTAGATGTATTTACCTGAGGATGTTGGGTTAATCATAACGGGCATTCGCATTGTAAATACAGGCATAAGATCCTCTCTAAAATATATGCTGATATCTGTTTTCTGTTCGGCTATTTCGGTGGTTTGTATCTGATAATCCGATATCTTTGTCAATGGTGCAATTTGGGCAACAGGCTCAGTTTCTTTAAGGTTTAGATATTTGGCGTAGCCTTCGTTGCTCATAAATTCGTTGCGGATTTCTTCTTTTCTATTTATTGAAAAGATTTCTGTACTGTCTTGAAAATAGCTTAGTTTGGTTTTGATGGTGAATGTGAATGCCATGCCTGCAACAATTACACCTAAGCCAATAATCATAATTTTTTTGTAACGCTTTTCGATGTTTTGTTTGCGTAAGGTTTCGGCAGACAGCTCGTTGCGAAAATTTTCTAAGTATTTTTTTACATCGGGATATTTTTCAAAATCTTTGGTGTCTATTGCGTTAATTTGGTCTATAATATTTTGAGAGTCAACTCGGTAGGTTCTACGTTTTTTTATCAATTTGGTCCAAATACTGCTAGAATCGCTAGACCATATCAACAATGTTGGCATAATGATAAGAATTAACAATATTATCGACACCAAACAGAAACCCATAAGTTTGAGTACCACAAACGATGACACAAAAAGGGTAACAAACGGAATGTCAATGCCGAGTATCTGCCAAACATTCTTTGGAAAACAGTTTTTGTATTCGTACAAATACCGTTCTAATTTTGCTTGTATTTTTTGAAATTTTGATTTATCGTCCAACATCGCATTCATTTAATAGCTTGAGAATTAATTTGGTAATATTCTGCTTTTTGAGCAATTATTTTTAATAAAGAATCTGATGAAGTTTGTTTTTTTGACCAAAAGTCGGCGTAGTATGTTTTACTGCTATGATTCATAATATCGCTGTAGCTAAGGTAGGGATGTTTGCTTACAATATTCGGCCGCAAGGTGTATATTCTATTGTAAGTGCTATCCAATAATACTATGTCGATGGGTTTCTTAAGAATGTTTTCGAATCCCCACGTTTGAGCGTTAATGCCCTTAAGCGCTACTTTGTTTACTTTCCAATGGTATTCGTTATCACTGTCGGCTGCCAATACAAATGTTAGTTCTGCATCCTCGAAAACTATCATATAATCCCGCAATTTTGTTTCTACGCCATTTACAGAAGGGAAAGGCTTTAAAGTTTTACTAAAATTCAATGCCCAATAGTCCTTGGTTTTGATATTGATAACAGGAGGTGGTTTTTCTTCTTTTCCAGCGTTGGAGCCAAAATATGAGATGCAACATAATATTGCAATGGCTGTGATTAAAATAAAAGAGCCAACACGTATGCGGTTTTTGTAACGTTGTTGTTTTAACTGTTTTAGCGTATACGAAAATTTACTGAGCATATCCTGAGCCTCTTTGTTGTCGCCATAGAGGGTGTCTACTCCGCGTGCAAACATCTCGTATGAGTGCCGGGCCTTGTAATATTCGCCGTCGGCTATCAAAACGGGCGATTTTGTGTCAGAGAGTACGGCGTTGGTTGCCATAAGTGCTACGCCGAATACAAACCCAATTAAAGAGATGAGTTTTCCCGCTTCGTTTTCGGCAATGATACCAACTATAAATCCAAACACGCTAAACAACAGCAATATATAATAAAACCAATAACCTATAATCTGAATGGCTTTGGGTTTTGGCGCTAGGTTTACACGGTCGATGCTCCGCTGCATATTTCCTAAGAGGTTTTTGATGTTGAGAGCGTTTTCGTCGTGTTCGTGGAGTACGTGTCCACACGACGAACAGATATTGCTAATAAGAGGGAATGGTGCACCGCAGTCGGGACAGTTTTTGATGCCGTGACGCTCTTGCTCCACTCTTTGGTTTTCGCTGCGGATTATATCGGCTTCGTAACCCGAAATATTGAATTCCGCATTTGTCTCACCTTCAATATGTTCGAGAGATTGACCGCAATACATACAATCGTCGCTGATGAGCGGAATCTGCGCACCACAGAAAGGACAATCGCGGAGCTCTACCTTGGTGTACGATTTTAAACGCAAGTTGAGTTGGTCGTCGAGATATTGGTTGATTTCTTCTCTACTTATGCCGCATTTAATTGCTTTGTTTACAATTGTTTGACGCTCTAAGTCGGTTAGCACACGGTCGCTAAGTGCAAGGGCAGTAAGATGATTGATTTCAGGCCAAATATCCATTCTGCCGCAAAATGGACATTGTTCTATTTCTTCGGGAAAAGCGTTGTTGCACTTAATACATCTTGTCACAGTTTTTTTGGGGTGAAGTCTTATCCATTGTCGCAACTCTATGTCTAAAAAATCGTTGATTTTCCATTCTGGCGTACCGTTTTTAACAGCCTTTTTTATAAAATTTTCTCTTTCGTCAAATGTCGGAAGCCTTTTTTTGAGAATATAATTTATCTCTCTGATAATGCTTTTGGGTATGTCGTGACTATTTGTGCGGCTAACAGTATAATAACTCTTAGTGATATTTCTTGGTTCTTCTATTATTTTTGCATAGAATATGAATCCATACATGCACGCTATAATTATAAATAACAACGTAACGAAGTCGTATAATCCTGCTAAGTAACAGAAATATGCTATGAATACTGAAGCCAAACCAACCAAACAACCAATTGTTCCTTTAGTATCTTCTTTCTTTTGTTCAAATTCGTTGGTTTCAATTTTTGTGGTTACTTTTTTCTGTTTGTAATGCACTACGGTAACATTTTCAGCCTTTTTGTCTTTTTCTATGTGATTTTGAAGCCAAAATATTATTCTTTCTTTCTTATTCTTTCGGCTTGGTATCAAATTGAGAATGTTTTTTAACTGTTGAAAGTCAGCCACATCAATTGCGCCTTTTTCGCTTGTGCAGATGGTGTAAGCCGTTGGCGGTGTCATACCTGCGGCTATCATCTCTTTTTTCAATTCCGACCAATATTTTACCCCGTTAGAAAAAATAGTGCACATCACATCCTCAATCACAAACCAATGCTTTTTCTCCTGCGCATCATAACTTACGCGGATGGTTTTGTCGCCAAATGGATATCGGGTGAAATCGTTGCTCATATTTTTGTAGATGAGGATGTTACAAATCTCGATTAAGCACTTGGCATATATCGTGGGTTTCGGTTTTGGGTTGCCATTGGCTCATTACTTCGCACACTAAAACGCCTTGGTTGTTGGTTAAGGTATGCAGATATTGACCGTTGCCTAAATCCGACATTTTGCACGTGAGAGTATCGTTGAGATATGTTTCGTGGAACCAATGAACTGTGAGCGACGTTATGTTTTGTGTGTCAAGTATTTCTGGTGGCATTGTCAGCAAGGCTATGCTTAAATAACTGCGATTGGTAACGTGATGGTTGAAATCAAGGTCGAGCAACGTGGGGTGATGCTCAATTTGCATATCTACCGTTTGCGCCTTTGGAAAACGGATTTTTTTGTGGCTTTCGGTCATTAATTGCGGCACAACGGTGAGTTTTTCGGCAAGAAAATCTGTGGTTTCTAAACGTTTGGTGTCGAGATTAAGAATGTTCCATTGACTTGTGCCATAGGCTATTAACTCCTTGTTGTGGGTGCGCACAATTCTAAAATCGCAGTATATCCGTAGTGATGTTAGTTCGCTAACCCAAATTTCTACCGTGAATGCTTCCGACCAATAAATGTCGGTTTGTTTGATGTTTAAATTTAGTTCGGTAATTACCCACATACGCTGCTGTTTTTCAATGTCGAAGGCGGCAAATTTGTGGATTGTCATCAGCCTTGCAAAACTATCTTGAAAGTACATTGCCATAGCGTTTGGCGTAAGCCTGTATTGCGGCGTCATATCCGACGCGTTGACTGTGTAGGTGTGTGTGTAAATTCCGTTGGTAAGCATATCGTTATTTTTTTGCAAATATATCAATTATCTCCATTTATCGGCACTTTGCCGCCGCTTTTTACCGTCCCGATTACAAAAAAACTGTTGAGCGAACCTATGCAGTCGATTTCGCCAAGGGTGTCGAGCACAAATTTCTGATAGTGTTTCATATCGCGGACGTAGATTTTCATCATAAAATCGTATACGCCAGAGGTGTTCCAACACTCTGATATTTCGGGTATTTGCTGCACCGATTCCACAAATTGCCGCCCGAGGTTTTTAGCGTGCTGCCTTAGCGTTATGCCGCAGAGCACCAAAAGTCCGTTGCCCACCTTTTCGGGGTTGACAACTGCCATATAATGATCGATATATCCCTCACGTTCAAGACGTTTCTGCCGTTCAAAGGTGGGGGAGGGGGTGAGGTTTACCTTTGCCGCAAGTTCTTTGGTGGTGATGTCAGAGTTGGTTTGCAACACGTTGAGCATCTTGATGTCGGTTTCGTCTAATTTTGCCATTCTGTAAAAATTTAGTTTTAAAGGATAATTTGCTGCAAAGTTATAGTTTTTTCGGGATAAAAAGCAAAGTTTCCTTAATTTTTAAAAATGTTTGTATGGTAAAGTTTTGTGTTTCAACTTTGCGGCAGAATTACTAATTTAAAATTTTGAAAATGACACAAATAATAAAAACTAACGTCCTCGGTTTTCCGCGTATCGGCCGCAACCGTGAACTCAAAAAAGCCGAAGAATCATATTGGAACGGAAAGTCTTCTGTTGAACAATTACTCGAAGTAGCACGTGCTATCCGTTTAGAAAATTGGAAGATACAATCGCAAGCCGGTGTAAAATTTATTCCCTCAAAT
>Ga0310695_10006110_pt1 | contig 20241 bp, 19 predicted proteins | sample RumenRJG_04DNA_FD_203882 | JGI IMG/M metagenome (GOLD analysis project Ga0310695, IMG submission 203882) | Bovine rumen microbial communities from Lethbridge, Alberta, Canada - RJG_04 (v2) (version 2) | ecosystem: Host-associated > Mammals > Digestive system > Stomach > Rumen | place: Canada...
TTTCTATGATTTTATGTTAATTCTTAATTCTTAATTCTTAATTCTTAATTTAAAGTTGTAACTTTGCACCCAAAATTGCAAAATAAACGTTTATTATGGCACAAGAAGATGTATTTAAGAAAATCGTTAGCCACTGTAAGGAGTATGGCTTTGTATTCCCTTCAAGTGAGATTTACGATGGTTTGGGAGCCGTTTACGACTACGGACAGAACGGCGTTGAGTTGAAGAATAATATCAAGCAGTACTGGTGGAAGGCTATGACTATGCTTCACGAGAATATCGTGGGTATCGACAGTGCCATCTTCATGCACCCTACAATATGGAAGGCTTCAGGACATGTTGACGCCTTCAATGATCCCCTTATCGACAACCGCGATTCAAAGAAGCGCTATCGTGCCGACGTGCTGATCGAAGATCAGATTGCCAAGTACGATGATAAGATACAGAAGGAAGTGGAGAAGGCCCGTAAGCGTTTTGGTGACAGCTTTGACGAGGCAAAGTACTTAGAGACTTCTGAGCGTGTGAAGGAGACAAAGGAGAAGCGCGACGCACTCCATGCCCGTTATGCTGCCGCTATGCAGGGACCGGACCTCGAGGCACTGAAACAGATCATCCTCGATGAGGAGATAGTATGTCCTATCAGTGGTACACGCAACTGGACCGATGTACGTCAGTTTAACCTGATGTTCTCTACAGAGATGGGAGCCAGCGCTGATGCCTCAATGAAGATCTACCTGCGTCCTGAGACTGCACAGGGTATCTTCGTCAACTACCTCAACGTACAGAAGACAGGTCGTATGAAGATTCCTTTCGGTATCGCACAGATAGGTAAGGCTTTCCGTAACGAGATCGTGGCCCGTCAGTTTATCTTCCGTATGAGGGAGTTTGAACAGATGGAGATGCAGTTCTTCGTACAGCCAGGCACAGAGCTGGAGTGGTTCCCGAAGTGGAAGGAGACACGTATGAAGTGGCACCAGGCCCTGGGCTTCGGAGCAGAGAACTACCGTTTCCACGACCATGACAAACTGGCTCACTATGCCAACGCAGCTACAGACATCGAGTTTAAGATGCCGTTCGGATTCAAGGAGGTGGAGGGTATCCACTCACGTACCAACTTCGACCTGAGCCAGCATGAGAAGTTCTCCGGCAAGTCGATCAAGTACTTCGATCCACAGACCAACGAGAGCTACACCCCGTATGTCATCGAGACATCTATCGGTGTTGACCGTATGTTCCTGAGTATTATGTGCCACGCCTATGAGGAGGAGAAGCTGGAGAATGGTGAGAGCCGTGTAGTACTGAAGCTGCCTGCAGCCCTGGCTCCTGTGAAGTGTGCCGTGATGCCTCTGGTGAAGAAAGACGGACTGCCCGAGAAGGCCCGTGAGATCATCGACCAGCTGAAGTTCCACTTCAACTGTCAGTATGATGAGAAGGACTCTATCGGAAAGCGTTATCGTCGTCAGGATGCTATCGGTACTCCATACTGTGTGACCGTTGACCACGACACCCTCACCGATGGTTGTGTGACCCTGCGTTTCCGTGACACCATGGAACAGGAGCGTGTGAAGATCAGCGAACTCAACTCTATCATCGAGGATAAGGTCAGCATCGCATCATTACTGAAGAAACTCCAATAAGAATGAAGAATTGGAAATACATATTGCTCACAGTGATACTGTTCCCACTCCTGGGAATGGTATCATCGTGCAGTGAGGAGTCTGCAGAGACAGGTGAGTTTGACAACTGGCAGCAGCGTAATGAGGAGACTGTCAACCAGTGGGCAGCAAACACCAGTCTGCGGAAGATAAAGACCTTCAGCAAGGACCCCAGTGCTGCTGGTAACAACACTGACTATATCTATGTACAGGTGTTGGAGACAGGCAACGGTACTGACAGTCCTCTGTACAACGACACCGCCCGTGTGGCCTATCGGGGACATTTCATCCCCACAAAATCATATAGTGAGGGTTATGTGTTCGACCAGACCTATCTCAGTGACTTCAGCTGGTCGACAGCCGGCATGACCGACTTCGCCATTAGCAGCAGTCTTACCGATGGGTTCAGCACAGCCCTTATGAACATGCACAAGGGTGACCGTTGGCGTGTGTATGTGCCGTACCTGTTGGGTTATGGCACCACTTCGTCAGGAACGATACCTGCCTACAGTAACCTCATCTTTGACATCGCCCTCCAGGATTTCTGGCATCCCGGAGAGGTGCATCCTTCCTTTAAGGCCAGAGAGAAATAACCGAAAACCTGTATCACTATGCCTAAGTATGCTGAGTACATCAAAAGGATAGAGATCGACTCACTGTGGAGTGGTAAGAAACATATCATCTGGGATCTTAACCGACAGGTGAATATCCTCAGCGGTAGTAACGGTCAGGGAAAGAGCACCATCCTTAATAAGGTGGTGAAAGGCCTTGCTGCCGGTGGTGAGTTCCCCAGTCACATGCTTAAAGGCGTAAAGCTCGACGTGGTGCCTGAGGACGCGAAGTGGATACGTTACGACCTGATACGTTCCCTGGACTCCAACCTGCAACAGACATTCTCCGAGAACACCGGTTTCCTGACCCAGACCATGTCGGCCCTGGCAGGAGTGGGAGCAGGGTCACTGCTCGACATGCAGCTGTTCCAGTTGCAGAGGAAATACCTTGACTATCAGGTGAACATAGGCAACCGTATCATCGAGAAGCTACAGAGCGGTGATGCTGAGGCCGCACAACAGATGTCACAGAAGAAGACCCGTTTCCAGGATATCGTCGATGAGCTGTTCAGTGATACAGGAAAGAAGATTATACGTACTGCCAACGAGTTGCAGTTCACGCAGATCGGTGAGGTGCTGTTGCCCTACCGTCTGTCGAGTGGTGAGAAACAGATCCTTATCATCCTGCTCACCGTACTGGTGGAGGACAACCAGCCCTATGTGCTCTTTATGGATGAGCCGGAGGTGTCGTTGCATATGGAATGGCAGAAACGACTGGTGGACCTCTGCATAGAACTGAACCCCAACGTACAGATCATACTCACTACCCACTCACCGGCCATCGTCATGAACGGATGGGTGGACAGTGTCACAGAGGTGAGTGACATCACCCTCTAGGATATCCTGATAATCAGGATCAACTGGTATATGCCTATGTCCAGAAGACTAAAGGATAATATCAACAGTAGCTATTTCGAGGCAGCCAATGCCCTGAAGTCGAAGAAGGCAAGACGTAGGATTGTTGCCTATGTCGAGAGCTATGATGATATCTATTTCTGGCGTACGGTACTCTCAGACTTTGAAGATGACAAGAGATATTTCGAGGTGATGCTCCCCTCGAAGGCCAACCTCACGAGAGGCAAGAAGTCGGTACTCATGAATTTCCTTGAGGGAGAACCCCTGGGAAAGGATATGATAGCCTGTGTGGATGCCGACTACGACTATCTGTTACAGGGGAGGACACAACAGTCGAGGAGGGTGCTGGAGAGTCAGTATGTGTTCCATACCTATGTCTATGCCATAGAGAACTACCAGTGTTATGCCCCATCACTGCATAACGTATGTGTGTCGGTGACACTCAACGACCATCGTATCTTTGACTTCAGGGAGTATTTCAGTCAGTTGAGTGAGGCTCTCTTCCCCCTGTTCGTGTGGTCAGTGATGCTATACCGCAACGGCAACTACTCTAAGTTCTCTATCTCCGACTTCAACCGTATCGCAGACCCGGGAGGGTTTAGTGTGTATAAACCCGAGCCGTCGATAGCCAACGTGAAGAGGAAGGTAAGTACGAAGATACATGAGTTGCAACGCCTCTTCCCTGATGCCAAGGAAGAGTATCTGCAGACCAAGGATGATATCCGTTCACTGGGTGTCACCCCACAGACCACCTATCTGTATATGCAGGGACATCATCTCTTCGACACTGTGGTGACACCGATACTGTCGAAGGTATGTAACCTGTTACGTCAGGAGCGTCAGAACGAGATATACTATGCTGTGGCCCATAAGACACAGAAACGTAATGAGATGACCTGTTACGAGAACTCATTACAGGACATCAAGGTGATGCTGAAGAAAAACAGCGGTTATATGGTCTCAGAACAGTTCCGCCAGGTGCAGGAAGACATAAGGAACTATCTGGACTCAGACAAACGTCTCTAGGAACTTTACTTCTCCCTCAACCTTCACTTCCGTCGTTGTAGCGGGCAGGAGGACAGTGTCACCCATCCGGAATGACAGTTCCTCGCCATTGCATGATATCTTCCCTTCGCCCTTCACCGCAATGAGGATCACAAACGAGTCGAGTTCGGAGTAGTCGAGTGTCATGGCCTCTGTGAGGTCGTAGACAGCAGTGGTGAAGTAAGGACATGAGGCTACCTGTATGCCCTCATTCTCCGTAGGGGTGTAGTCAGTCCGGTAGTTGTCGAGCACGGTGTAGTCGATGCTCTCAGAGGCCAGTTGGGTGTGTAACTCACGGTAGTTACCGTTCTTATCCTTCCGTTTGAAGTCATAGATACGGTAGGTGACGTCGCTCGTCTGTTGTATCTCCGCCACGAAACAGCCTGCCCCGATGGCATGGATACGTCCTGCGGGGATGAAGAACACGTCGCCCTCACGGACATCATAACGTGCCAGGGCATCGGTGATGGTGTCATCATCGACCATCTGCTTATACTCCTCAGGGGTGATCCTCTTCTTCAGACCGTTGTATAGCCGTGCTCCGGGGGCAGACTCAAGACAGTACCACATCTCCGTCTTTCCCCGGCTCTTACCCTGACGAAGGGCTGTGGCATCATCGGGATGAACCTGTATGGAGAGGTCGTCGCGGGCATCGATGAACTTGATGAGCAGGGGGAACTCATCCCCGAAGCGCTGGTAGTTGTCTTTGCCAACCAACTGCTCTCTCATCTCACGGACCAGTTGGTTGAGGGTCTTCCCCTTCTCAGTGCCGTTGCTCACGATGGTCTCGTTGTCCTTTACTCCTGATATCTCCCAACTCTCTCCCACATTCTCCAGGGAAGAGTCGAGATGTTTGAAGGGGATGATCTTATCACCTCCCCAGAGGGTCTGTTTTAATAATGGTTCGAACTTATACATTATCTTAGTATTTTTTTCCTTAGTTCTCCTTCCAGAAGCTCCTTGTGAAGAGCACCAGCACCGTCATTATCTCAAGACGTCCCATGAGCATCAGCAGGGAGAGGATCCATTTCACGTAGTCAGGCATGCCCGACCATGTGATGTTTGCCCCTATGTCTGTTGCCAGTGAGGGGCCGATGTTACTCACACAGCTAAGGGCGATGACGACACTGTTGACCATGTCCGTTCCTGAGAGGATCATGATGGCAGCTGTCACCAGCATCATCAGGATGAACAGTGTGAGGAAAGAGAACAGTGCCACAATCTTCTCCTGAGGCACACTCTGACCGTTGATCTTCACCGGCAGTACTGCGTTGGGGTGGAGGATCTGACGGAAGTTGTTACGTAGGGCCTTGAGCGTCATCACGGCACGTATGCACTTGAATCCGCCACTGGTGCTACCTGCACAGGCACCAACGAACATCACTGCTCCCAGGATGATCCATGTGATATGAGGCCATCGTGCCACGTCGTCGCTGAATATTCCCGTTGTCGTCATGAATGACACCACCTGGAACAGACCGCTGCGCAGGGCATGTTCGAGGCCGTAGCCCGACTGTGTGAAGAGTACTGTAGTGATACTGGCCGAAGCCAACAGTACAATGATGATATAGAACTTAAACTCCGAGTTCCTGAACAGAGAGGTGAACCTTATCTTGAAGATACTGGTATATAATAAGGTGAAGTTGATGCCTGCCAGGAACTGGAACAGTATCGCGATATAGTCGATCTTCGCATCACGGAAGAAGGCCAGGGAGTCGTTGTGTATGGAGAAACCCCCCGTGGCGGTAGTGGTCATGGAGTAGTTGATGGCATCGAACCAGTCCATCCCTGCCAGCCAGAAGGACAGTCCGCAACCGATGGTGAGAAGGAGGTAGATGCTCCATATCCATTTCGCTGTCGTGGAGAGTCGGGGGTGCATCTTCGCCTTTATGGGACCAGTGGCCTCTGCAGCGAACACCTTCACGCTACCGCCCACGAGTGAGGGGAGGATGGCGATGGTGAAGAACACTATTCCCAGACCACCTATCCACTGCATCAGCGAACGCCAGAAGAGGATGCCGTGGGGTAACACCTCCACATCATCGAAGATGCTCGCTCCGGTAGTGGTGAAACCCGACATCGTCTCGAAGTAGGCATCCGTGGGGTTGGAGACACAGCCGTGTACGAGGAAGGGTATCATACCGAAGATGGAGAAGACCACCCATACGGCCGTCACCACTACGAAGGCATCATGACGATTAAGGCTGTTGTCGGCCTTATGACCGCCTAAAAGGAAGAGGAAGGCACTACCGAAGGTCACCAGCATAGACACGAGAAACGCCAGGAGGTCGTCTTCATGGAAGTAGGCTGCCATGGCAACGCACCAGGCCATGAAGAAAGCCTCGATGAACAGCAGTGAACCGATAATCTTACTGATGATACGGAAGTTTACCATATCGTATTCTTTTTGAAGAACTTCTCCACCTGATTGAGTTTCGCCTCATGACAGAACACCATCACCGAGTCACCTTCCTCAATCTGCGAGTTACCGTTGACAAGCATTCCATGACCCTTACGTACAAGACCGCCTATCGTGGTACCTATAGGCAGACCAAGGTCCTTCACCGGTTTCCTGGTGACCTTTGACCCCTCTGCAGCAGTGAACTCAGCCACCTCGGAGTCAACGAGCATCAGCGAACGCAGGTTGTCGACATCCGCATCGAGCATCATCTGGAAAATATGACTCGCTGCGATGGTCATCTTGTTGATGATGGTACCAATGTCCAGTTCCTCGGCCATCTTCACATAGTCGAGGTTCTCTACCATGGCTATCGTCTTCCTCACTCCCAGTCGTTTGGCAGTGAGACAGGCGAGGATGTTCGTCTCCGCATTTCCCGTGAGGGCCACGAAGGCCTGGGTGTTACGGATACCCTCTTCCTCCAACAGTCCCAGGTCACGGCCATCGCCATGGATGACCATGGTGTCTCTGTCGCCAAGGAGTTCGTTGAGTCTGTCGCAACGTCGTGCATCCTTGTCTATTATCTTTATGTTCATATAGTCCGGGGCGGTGAGGGCAGCACGTACTGCAGTCTTGTCACCTCCCATGACGATGACGTTCTTCACATCGGCATAATGTTCCTTGCCTACAATCTTACGGATATAGGGGATATACTCCTGGGTGGTCATGAAGTAGGCGAGGTCACCGACCCTCAGTTCGTCGAGACCTCCCGGGATGATGGTGTCTTCGCCCCGTTTGATGGCCACGATATGATAGGGGTCATCGGGTCCGCAGAGCTCACGCAGGGGTTGGTTGAGTATCTCTGCCGCCTCACGCAGTTTGATGCCCAGCAGTGTCAGTGCCCCGTCGTGCACATCCCAGCGCTGACGAACCCAGGAGAGTTTTAGACCGTTGTTGATGTCGATGGCAGCAAGCACCTCCGGGTAGATGAGTGAGTCGATACCCATCTGTTTGAAGAGCTCTTTGTTGTTGGGTTTGAGGTATTCGTAGTTGTCGATACGTGCCACCGTCTTCTTCGCCCCGAGACTGTGGGCAATCATACAGGCCGTGAGGTTTGTCGTCTCCTCAGGGGTGACCCCCACGAAGAGGTCTGCATGTGGTACTCCCGCCTCCTTGAGAGCCTGGATGCTCGTGGGGGAGGCGTTGTATGTCATGACGTCATATTCGCTCAGGGCTGCCAGACGCTCATCATCATCGTCGATGAGCACGCAGTCCTGATGTTCTCTTGACAATAGCTTCGACAAGTGGGTTCCTACGGCACCTGCTCCTACGATAACTATCTTCATATCCGTGACTTATTTATTGTTTCTTTCCAAGGATGGCTGCCTTGATGCTCTCCCTGTCGATGCCCACAATCCTATGGAGCTCCTCGACAGTGCCGTGTTCCACGAACTCCGTGTCAGGCATGCCCAGGCGGATGATCTCAGGATGGTAGCCGTGATCGTTCATCCATTCCAGCACTGCTGATCCCAGACCGCCGTTTCTCACGCCGTTCTCGACAGTGATGACACGCAGGTATCTCTCTGCCACCTCCTGGAGTATCGTCTCGTCGAGGGGTTTGAGGAACCGCATGTCGTACATCGCACACGAGCACTCTTCTGCTGCCAGGAGGGCCTCGTTGCCTATAGGTCCGATGGAGAGCACTGCCACATCATCGCCATCACGCATCTTCCTACCTGTGCCTACCTTTATCTCTTCGAGAGGACAACGCCAGTCGAGGAGTACGCCTCCTCCCCTGGGGTAACGGATCACGAAGGCACCCTTGTCGGGCAACTGTGCCGTGTACATGAGTCGTCTGAGCTCATGCTCGTCCATGGGTGATGATATGGTGAGGTTGGGAACAGGCCGTAGTGCCGCCAGGTCGAAGGTCCCGTGATGGGTGGCACCGTCTTCTCCTACTATCCCTGCGCGGTCGAAACAGAACACCACGTGGAGGTTGAGCAGTGCCACGTCGTGGATGATATTGTCGAAGGCGCGTTGTGAGAAGGCACTGTAGATATTACAGAAGGGGATAAGACCGTCTTTCGCCATTCCTCCGGAGAAGGTGACGGCATGACCTTCCGCTATCCCCACGTCGAAGGTGCGCTCAGGCATCTCTTTCATCATGATGTTCATAGAACAGCCGGAGGGCATGGCAGGTGTGACACCTACTATCTTCGGGTTCTGCCGGGCCAGTTCCAGAAGGGTATGACCAAACACATCCTGGTATTTCTGCGGCTTGTTGGGGTCTTTGTCAACGATCCGTTCACCTGTCTCCGGGTCGAACTTCCCCGGGGCATGCCATGTGGTGACATCTCTCTCTGCAGGGGCATAGCCGTGACCCTTCTGAGTATGCAGGTGCAACAGCTTGGGACCCTTCATCGTCTTCAGCTGTCGTAAGATACGTACCAGTTCCTTGATGTCATGACCATCGAAGGGTCCGAAATAACGGATGTTCATGCCGTCGAAGATGTTCTGTTGGTGTGCGATGGCACTCTTGATGGCGTTAGACAGTCGTTGGATACCGTTCTTCCGGTCATCATCCATCATCCCTTTGCTATTCAACCAACGGGCCGCCTTGAACTTGACAGCGTTGTATGTCTTGTTGGTGTTCAGACCAAGTAGATACTGTTTCATTCCCCCCACAGAACGGTCTATCGACATATTGTTGTCGTTGAGGATGATCAGTAGGTCGTTGGGTGATGACGATACGTTGTTTAGTCCTTCGAAGGCCAGTCCTCCGCTCAGGGCACCGTCACCGATGACTGCCACGATATGTCTGTCGGTCTTTCCTTCCAACTGTGCTGCCACTGCCATTCCGAGGGCTGCGGAGACAGAGTTTGACGCATGACCGCAGGCAAAGGTGTCGTATTCACTCTCTGTAGGGGAGGGGAAGGGTTTGATACCTCCCAGTTTGCGGTTGGTACAGAACTGTTCCCTGCGTCCTGTGAGGATCTTATGTCCGTAGGCCTGATGTCCTACGTCCCATACTATACGGTCTTCGGGGGTGTTGTAGACATAATGCAGGGCAACGGTGATCTCGGCAACTCCGAGACTGGATGCCAGATGTCCTGGATTTACCGCCACCTCTTCTACGATGTCCTTTCGTAGTTCGTCGCACAGCTGTGGCAGTTCTTCTACCTTCAGCTTACGCAGGTCTTCGGGGGTCTTTATCCTATTTAATAATGTAAACCCTTTTTTGTCCACTTTATATATATTATGCCTGCAAAGGTACATTAAAAATAAGATATAACAAAATATTTTGGGAAAATAATATCTTTTTTGTTTGGGGCATGAGGATTTAAGGTATCATTGAATGAAAGGTGGAATTTTTGGTGTTTGCGGGCACAAAACAAGTGTGTTCGCACACAATCGGTTGATTTATGTCAACAGAAAGGCACTTTTTTCACAAAAAACGGTAATAATCCATTGCGGATATCAAAAATCGTCGTACCTTTGCATCGTCAATCAGAGATGATGACGTTTTCGAAAGAAAATTAGTTAGGTAAAAGATTCGTTTTGGTTAGAGTTAATTGAATAAAGAAAGTAAAAGTTAGTTAGATTGTTAGTAATTAGAAGTTAGGTTTTAAGTTTTGATTGGTTAGGTATTATTACAGAGGTAATAAAGATTGTAAAAAGTAAGGATAACAATGCAGGCGACGTCGTGATGACGGAACCGCTTACTTAGAAAAAGGTTTTTAGTTATTCATAGATTGTTGGTGCCGCTCCTGAGTCGTTGATGACCCGAGAGCGGTTATTTTTTGTACCTGTTTTTAGGGGTTATCTGCGTTTTACGGGTTTGCGTTTCCCTGTATTCCTTGCTGCTGTCTTGGGTTTCGGGGCCTGTGGGAGGTCCTTGGTGACTGTGGCTTTCAGGATCCTTATGTCCTTCAGGGGACGGTCGTTCTTGTCACATTCCACCTGTTGGATCCTCTCTATGATGTCCATCCCTTCCACCACCTCTCCGAAGACAGTGTACTGTCCGTCGAGATGTGGTGTGCCTCCAATGGTCTTGTAGGTCTCTATCATCTCAGGTGTCATTTTCACCCGTCCCTGGGTGGCAGAGTCCAACCGTTCCTGTATCTTGGAGAGTTGGGCATCGTTGAGGATCTTACCCCAGACGATATAGAACTGGCAGGCGGAGCTGCGCATCTCCGGATTTTTGTCTTCCCCCTCACGGGCCATCGCCACGACACCACGACGATGGAAGATCTGCGGCAGACGGAACTCGGCCTCAGTGGTATAGTCGAAGTCACCGGTACCAAGGAGTTGTCCGGGTTTGGCATGTTTGCTGTTGGTGTCACCGCTCTGTATCATGAAGTCCTTGATGACACGATGGAAGAGCAGGGAGTCGTAGATCTCCATCTTTGTTATCTTAAGGAAGTTATCACGTGTCTGGGGTGTCTCGTCGTAGAGGGCGATACGTATGCTGCCTTCTGTGGTCTCAAACAACACCTCCGTACTCTTTGTCTGTGCCATACCTGTCACCATCCAACAGCCTATCAAAAATACCAGAATACCTATCCTTCGCATATATTTTTTATTTTTTATTTTATATTTTTTATTTGTTATTTGTTATTAATTTTCAGCTTCTCCGCCCATCCTCCTTTAAACAGCCTTGCCAAGAACAAGCTGCCCCTGAACGTCAGTTCGATGGCCATGGCAGTCCACACACCCTTCAGACCGTATCTCGGAGCCAGTGTCGCTGCCAGGGTGAGACGAACAGCCCACATCGAACCGAGACTCATGATGGCAGGGATGATGGTGTCGCCGGCACCGATGAACACACCGTTGACCACGATAGCAGCGGCAAACATCGGTTCTGCCCATGCCTCGATACGTAGTACCTCCGTGCCCTGGGCTATCACCTCGTCGACAGGTGACATCATACTCATCAGTTCCGGGGCGAAGATCCACATCATCACTCCCATGACGGTCATCACCGTGATACCCAGTCCCACGGACATATATGCGAATGAGCGGGTGAGCAGTTTCTGTCCTGCACCTATCCCCTGACCGGTGAGGGTTGTGGCAGCCTCGGCAATGCCGTAGCCCGGCATATAACAGAGACTCTCAACGGTTATCGCCAGTGAGTGGGCAGCGATGGCGATGGTTCCCAGAGGTGCAACGATGAGTGTGCTCACGATCTGGGCAGAACCCATCAACAGGTGTTGCAGTCCCATCGGGGCACCTATCTTGAATGCCGTGCCAACGGTGTCGGCCTTGGGTTTGAACGACCCCGGACGTCCCTTCAGTGAGAGCATGGGCGACTTTGCCAGGAGGAAATAAAGCATAAGGATGGCCGTGATGAGTTCTGCGCAGCCTGTGCCTATGGCAGCTCCCACGACCCCCATACCTAATATATATATAAATAGGTAGTTGAAGACCACGTCCATCACACACATGCCGATGTTCAGCATCGATGGTATCTTCATGTTACCCGAACATTTCAGCATCGACCCGGCAAGACCTTCCATCTGGAAGAATATGCCGCAGACGCCTATCACCATGAAATACAGTGATGCGTCGGGGGCAATCTCTTCACTGCCACCAAGCCAGTAGGGTAGGAAGGGTCCGATGGCAAGGGATGTGATAGAGATCATCAGGGCCCAGATAAGACAACAGACAAGAGCCTGACGGAGCACACGACGTGCCGCCTCGAAGTCGTTGGCCCCGATGAAATGGGCCACTTGTACTGAGAATCCGAGGGATGCGGCATGAGCCAGACCGCCCATCAGCCATCCTGTGGTCTCTACCAGACCGATGGCTGCCGATGCCTTGGCACCGAGGTGGCCAACCATCGAGGCATCGATGAAGAACATCACCGTTGCTGATATCTGGGCCAGAATAGAGGGGATACTGAGACTGACGATGAGCCATAGTTTCTCTCTCTGGGTCATGACCCGGCCCTCACGGATATATGACAACAACAGTTCGCTGTTCTTTACCTTCTTCATGCTGATTTGTATCTGGCGACAAAATTACTTATAAACCTTCGAATAGCCAAACATATTTTCTTAATATTGAGAGAAATCTTTATTAAAGAGTTTTAAAAAGGTTATATTATGTTAAATCTGTTATGTCAGGTGTGTTTTTCTTACATATATATTAGGTGGAATCGGAAAATAGTTGTACCTTTGCAGCCCGAAACGCCCTTACGTAACAGATTTGGGCCCGTAATGTATTGAGTATAAACGAAATAAATATATAATTAATTAAAAAGTAAAAGTATTATGCCTACAATTTCACAATTGGTAAGAAAAGGCAGAAAGGTGATTGTTGACAAGTCAAAGTCACCCGCGCTGGACAACTGTCCTCAGCGTCGTGGTGTCTGTGTACGTGTCTACACGACAACACCTAAGAAGCCAAATTCGGCTATGCGTAAGGTAGCCCGTGTTCGTCTGACAAATCAGAAGGAAGTTAACTCTTACATCCCCGGCGAGGGACACAACTTGCAGGAGCACTCTATCGTGCTCGTACGTGGTGGACGTGTTAAGGACCTGCCAGGTGTACGTTATCACATCGTTCGTGGTACACTGGATACAGCAGGTGTAGCAAACCGCACACAGCGTCGTTCAAAGTATGGTGCCAAGCGCCCGAAGGCTAAGAAGTAATGACCGGAGAAGGTTAGAAAGCCAAAAAGAAACAAATTCAAATCCGTTTTGCTGGAGAAGCGTTAAAGACAAGGTTGAGTAAATGTCCAAGCGAAGGACGTTGAAGAACAAGTAAGAACAGCCCCCAAGCAGAATTTAATCATTTAAAAAGTAAAATGAGAAAAGCAAAACCAAAGAAGCGTGTGATCTTACCAGATCCAGTCTTCAATGACCAGAAGGTCTCAAAGTTTGTGAATCATCTGATGTACGACGGTAAGAAGACCAAGTCGTATGAGATTTTCTACAATGCACTTGACACAGTAAAGGCCAAGATGCAGAATGAGGAGAAGTCTGCCCTTGAGATTTGGAAGCAGGCTCTCGATAACATTACCCCACAGGTGGAGGTAAAGAGCCGTCGTATCGGTGGTGCTACCTTTCAGGTGCCAACAGAGATCCGTCCTGACCGTAAGGAGAGTATCTCAATGAAGAACATGATCAGCTTCGCACGTAAGCGTAGTGGTAAGTCAATGGCTGACAAGCTGGCTGCAGAGATCATGGATGCCTTCAACAACCAGGGTGGTGCCTTCAAGCGTAAGGAGGACATGCACCGTATGGCTGAGGCTAACCGCGCATTTGCACACTTCAGATTCTAATTAGTAATAGGTATTAGTTAAAAGATAAAGGATAATATACAATGGCAAATCGCGATCTACATTTGACACGAAACATCGGTATTATGGCTCACATCGATGCCGGTAAGACTACCACTTCTGAGCGTATCCTGTTCTATACAGGTAAGACTCATAAGATCGGTGAGGTACACGACGGAGCTGCAACGATGGACTGGATGGCCCAGGAGCAGGAGCGTGGTATCACTATCACCTCAGCTGCTACCACATGTAACTGGACATGGAACAACAAGACATTTAAGATCAACCTCATTGATACTCCGGGACACGTGGACTTTACCGCTGAGGTAGAGCGTTCACTGCGTGTGCTCGACGGAGCTGTTGCTACATACTCTGCTGCTGACGGTGTACAGCCTCAGTCAGAGACCGTTTGGCGTCAGGCCGACAAGTACAACGTGCCCCGTATCGGTTATGTAAACAAGATGGACCGTTCTGGTGCTGACTTCTTCGAGACAGTACAGCAGATGCGTGACATCCTGGGTGCTAACCCCGTTGTTATCCAGGTACCTATCGGTGCTGAGGAGAACTTCAAGGGTCTGGTAGACCTTATTAAGATGAAGGCTATCCTGTGGCACGATGAGACCATGGGTGCTGAGTATGATGTTGAGGATATTCCTGCTGACCTCCAGGCAGAGTGCGACGACTGGCGTAACAAACTGCTCGAGGCTGCTGCAGAGTATGACGAGGCTCTGATGGAGAAGTATTTCGACGATCCTGACTCTATCACAGAGGAGGAGATCATCGCTGCTATCCGTAAGGGTACCATCGCCATGCAGTGCACCCCAATGCTGCTCGGTTCTTCTTATAAGAACAAAGGTGTACAGCCACTGCTTGACTACGTGTGTGCATTCCTGCCCGCACCTGTTGACGTAGAGGTTATCAAGGGTACTAATCCAAATACCGATGAAGAGGAAGACCGTGAGCCAACAGAGGATGCTCCTACTTCAGCTCTCGCATTTAAGATTGCTACCGATCCATATATGGGTCGTCTCGTGTTCTTCCGCGTTTACTCTGGTAAGATCACTGCTGGAAGCTACGTGTTCAACCCACGTACTGGTAAGAAGGAGCGTATCAGCCGTCTGTTCCAGATGAACTCTAACAAGGAGATTCCTATGGAGTCAATCGACGCAGGTGATATCGGTGCAGGTGTAGGTTTCAAGGATATCCGTACTGGTGATACCCTCTGTGCAGAGGATGCACCAATCGTACTGGAGTCAATGACATTCCCTGACACTGTGATCTCTATCGCAGTAGAGCCAAAGTCACAGGCTGACGTTGCTAAGCTCGACAATGGTCTTGCTAAGCTTGCTGAGGAGGACCCAACATTCACCGTACGTACCGACGAGCAGAGTGGTCAGACCATCATCTCTGGTATGGGTGAGCTCCACCTCGACATCATCATCGACCGTCTGAAGCGTGAGTTCAAGGTTGAGTGTAACCAGGGTAAGCCACAGGTTAACTACAAGGAGGCCATCACTAAGACTGTCAACCTCCGTGAGGTTTATAAGAAGCAGTCAGGTGGTCGCGGTAAGTTCGCTGACATCATCGTAAACGTTGGTCCTGTTGATGAGGATTACGACCTGAAGAACAATCCTGGTCTGCAGTTCGTCAACGAGGTTAAGGGTGGTAACATTCCTAAGGAGTTCATTCCTTCAATCCAGAAGGGCTTCGAGAATGCCATGAAGAATGGTATCCTTGGCGGTTACCCAATGGATAGTCTGAAGGTTACCGTTATCGACGGTTCTTTCCACCCAGTTGACTCTGACCAGCTGTCATTCGAGATTGCTGCTCTCAACGCTTACAAGAATGCGTGTGCACAGGCTAAGCCAGTGCTGATGGAGCCAATCATGAAACTCGAGGTTGTTACTCCTGAGGAGAACATGGGTGACGTTATCGGTGACCTGAACAAGCGTCGTGGTCAGGTAGAGGGTATGGACGAGGCTCGTAGCGGTGCACGTGTCGTTAAGGCAATGGTTCCACTGTCAGAGATGTTCGGTTATGTTACCGCTCTGCGTACCATCACCTCTGGTCGTGCTACCAGCTCTATGGAGTATGATCACCACGCACCACTCTCAAGTTCAATCGCCAAGGCTGTTCTTGAGGAGGTTAAGGGCCGTGCAGACCTCGTATAAATAAGAAAAGATGGAGAGCCGCTGAGCAAATGACTCTTTAGCGGCCTCCAATTTGAGAATAAAAAAAGTAAAAGATAAAAAAGTAAAATTATGAGTCAGAAAATTCGTATCAAGCTGAAGAGCTACGACCACAAGTTGGTTGACAAGTCAGCAGAGAAAATCGTGAAGGCTGTTAAGGCCACAGGTGCTATCATTAGCGGTCCTATCCCCCTTCCAACTCACAAGCGTATCTTCACCGTTAACCGTTCTACCTTCGTTAACAAGAAGGCTCGTGAGCAGTTCCAGTTGTCAGACTACAAGCGTCTGATCGACATCTACAGTTCAACAGCAAAGACTGTTGACGCCCTGATGAAGCTCGAGCTTCCCAGCGGTGTTGAGGTAGAGATCAAGGTGTAGTATTTACTATTCCCAAAGTATAGAGCGGCGCGTCCAGAGCAGGATGCGCCGTTTTTCAAAAGAAACAAGTTTTTCACTTTGAAAATTATTATAGCTATGAGCAAAAAGGTATTTGTATTACTATTCAGTGTGCTTTTCTGCAGTTCTTTCGTTAACGCACAGGAATCAGCCAAGAGTGAACTGGAACAGAAAGCAGAGGCTATTGACCCTAAGAAGAATATCGCGGGAGCTCGTTCTATGTATATCCATGCTTTTAACGACTACTATAACAAAGGTCAGATCCATAAGGGCGTGGAGTGTGCGGTGAAGGCTACGGCCTTGTACTATAAGGAGAACTTCTACAAGGAGGCCTTCGACCTGCTCCGTAGTGCCGATAATGCCGTAAATAGCGGAAAGAACATGTCGCCTGGTGAGAAGGCGGCAGCTCATTATCTTGTCACCAAGGAACGTCTTCAGATGTATATCAAAATGAGGAAGTACGAGAGTGCCAAGGATCAGTTGAATATCCTGGAGAGCCTTGCCAACCAGACCGACGGGGAGACTGTGAAGAACGATCTCCTCTATACGAAGGCAATCTTTTACTATACCTTTGGTCAGAACGCACAGGGCAATGCCGTGTTCCAGGAGATGGCACAGAAGTTGACTGCCCAGAAGGAGTATGACAAGGTGGATGAGGTATATCAGACACTCATCGCCAATGGTCGTAAGAGCAATAACGCCAACATGGTGGCACAGTCATACAGCAACTATATCGCATGGAAGGACTCAGCCAGTGCGATGAAACATGCCGACGAGATTGCTGCCCTGAAGAAACAGATAGCGGATAATGAGGCGTCGATATCAGAGAAGGACAGTTCTCTGTCTACCCGTTGGGTGATCATCGTAGGTCTTGGCATCCTTGCAGCAGCACTCGCCGCAGCATTGGTAATAGGCGGACTCGTTCTTCTGCGTTTTATCCTGCTCACCCGTAAGCAGAAGAAGACCATCAAACTGGCCAATGAGAGTAATGCCCTGAAGGCGAAGTTCATCAGTAACATCTCAGCCCAGCTTGAACCGACATTCAAGAAACTAGACAGTCGTCAGCCGGAAGTGAAGGCCCTGCTGGAATTCTCCAGTCATATACAGACACTCTCGGAGTTGGAGAACTCGTCTGCTGAGATAGAGATGGAGGATGTACAGATCCATCCGTTCTGTGAGGGACTCATGGACCAGATACGTGACAAGGTGAAGAGTAACGTGACACTCACCGTCAATGCACAGAAGATGAGTGCCAAGATAAACAAGGAGTATGTGTCGCATATCATCCTCCACCTGTTGAACAATGCCGCAGAGTATACCCCCCAGGGAGGTACCATCTGGCTGGAATTCAAGAAGCGCGGTCCTCATACTCACCAGTTCCTCGTTGCAGATACCGGTTCGGGTATCCCTGAGGAGAAACGTGAAGATGTCTTCAAGCCGTTCCTCGAGATAAAAGACCTTACCACCGGTGACGGTCTGGGACTGCCTATCTGCAAACAGATGGCACTGAAGATGAATGGTGATCTCGACATCGACAGCCAGTTTACAAAAGGCACCCGTTTTGTGCTCGATCTGCATGTTTAGAAACTTTTTTCGTCTGTAACTTGATATTTTCATAAAAAAGTTGTATCTTTGCAGCCGAGATATATCAGACAGAAGAAATAATGGAGGAGAATAAAAGTAGTCTATCCAGAAGCATCACGCTTCCAAATGATGTGGCAGAGGTGCCTGTACTTGCAGAGTTCGTTGAGGGAGTCTGCGAGGAGGCCGGTATGGACATGCCCACGACGATGCAGCTGAACCTGGCTATAGAAGAAGCTGTGGTAAACGTCATGGACTACGCCTATCCTGCCGGAGAGAAAGGTGAGGTCGTTGTCGATGCAGTCGTTAATGACGGACTGTTGCAGATTGTCATCAGAGACCATGGTACTCCTTTTGATCCTACGGCAAAGGGTGATGTCGACACGACTCTCTCTGCAGAGGAGAGGAACATCGGTGGTCTTGGCATCCACCTGATAAGAACCATCATGGATACTGTCAGCTATGAGCGTGTGGGAGACAGTAATGTCCTCACACTGACAAAGAAGATACAATAATTTTTAAACATACAACAATTATGATGAAGACAACATTCAAAGAAGAAGGAAAAGACCTGGTAATGTTTTTCGAGGGCCGTCTGGATACTGCTGCGGCTTCCCAGACAGAACGTGAGATGCAGGTGCTTTACAACTGTGACGGTCACGACATTGTCCTTGACTGCACAAAACTTGATTATATCTCTTCAAGTGGTCTGCGCCTCTTCCTCAGTCTGTTGAAAGCTGCGAAACCAAAGGGTAGTCATGTGTTTATCACCGGTATGAACGACAACCTTCGTCAGGTGTTTGCAATGACAGGCTTTACTAACCTCTTCGAATTCAAATGAACGGCCTGTCCCCTCATGTTGAGGCTTTTTTGGCTGAGTTCAATGCCAGACAGGCAGAACTTAAGGAATTGTCGGAGCGTGCGTATGCCATGCTCCGACAGGCCCTTGATGGACAAGGCATAGAACTCAATACCATCGAGTGTAGGGTGAAGTCAGAGAAGTCGCTCGTTGGAAAACTCGGACACAAAGGGGACAAATATCACAGTCTTGAAGACGTAACGGACCTGGTAGGTCTCAGGGTGGTCACCTACTATACCGATGATGTGGACAAGGTGGCCGCAATAGTGAAAAACCTGTTTTCCGTCGACTGGGATAAGTCAGTGGATAAACGTAAGCGTCAGTTGGACAGTTTCGGATATTTGTCGCTACACTATATCTGCCGGCTCCGTGAAGGCAGTTGGCCTTTCGAGATACAGATGCGTACGGCATTGCAGCATGTATGGTCGGCAGTAGAGCATGACATCGGATACAAGGGTGACGTGAAACTGCCGCCAGAGTATCGCAGACAGTTCAGTCGTCTGGCAGGCATGCTAGAACTGGCAGATGTGGAGTTCAGTCGTCTGCGTACTACCATGGCCGACTATCGCCGTCATGTCAGGGCTCTTGTGAAGTCTGGAAGACTTGACGAGGTGCCACTCTCCACAGACTCCTTCAAGTCTTACCTCGAGCTGCGACCTTTTGACAGGCTGAACAGACGTATCGCTGCCGTGAACCAGGCGGAGCTGTATCCGTCTTCACCTTTGATTTTTATGCCGATACTTGAGAGTTTTAAGTTGGAGACCATCGAGGACGTACATAACTTCATCGAGGAAAACTCTGACGACGCCTGTCAGCTGGCTATCTCTTCCCTGGCGATGACCGACCTTGACATCCTCTCGGAGACGATAGGACTGCAGAACCTGTGTTTCGTCCATGTGTTGAAACGAGACCTGGGCAGGGTAGGGGTGAAATATATCTATGATGTTATCAATGGTGAGCAAGAATCAAATTTCATTCTTGCCGATATTATTATAAAACAAGCCTCCAGTTTGCCATTCATGCAAAAAATATCCAATTCGGATGTTAAATAATCATAAAAATATTTGCAGGAATGGGAAAATCTTCGTACCTTTGCAGCCGCTAAAGTGATTATTGCGCTGGCAAAATGCTATCAATACGCTGAAATAGAACGGTTTAGCCTTCGGAAAGAAGGATGGAACTGATTCTGCTTTTTGTGCGTATATGGGTATGGAGAAAGCAAGGTGACACTGAAAAAAGAAGTAATTTATATATTAACATTATTAATTTTTAAACTGAAATGCCAGGATTAATTGGAAGAAAAATCGGAATGACATCCGTTTTCAGTGCCGACGGTAAGAATGTACCGTGCACTGTTATCGAAGCTGGTCC
>Ga0310695_10006111_pt1 | contig 20239 bp, 18 predicted proteins | sample RumenRJG_04DNA_FD_203882 | JGI IMG/M metagenome (GOLD analysis project Ga0310695, IMG submission 203882) | Bovine rumen microbial communities from Lethbridge, Alberta, Canada - RJG_04 (v2) (version 2) | ecosystem: Host-associated > Mammals > Digestive system > Stomach > Rumen | place: Canada...
ACACAACGTATACTTCCCGACAGTATCTACCAGCGATATGGTATATCCAGACTATGCATTGACCGACAAAGACGCTGAAATGATCGGCTCTGACGTAATGGAGCAGGTATTCAAGAATGACGCAAACGGTTATGTAATCAGCGAGAAGGAAAACAACGCAGGTAAAGTATATCTGACAGTTAATCCTAACACAGCAGACTTCACAGGCGCACAGTTTGTAATGGAAAATACTCAAGGTACAGCATGTCCTATCGAATTGGGTACACTCGTTCCTTCTACAGACAAATTGACCTTTGGCTGGACAAAGGCTACAGTTAACGGCAACAGCACAAACGGATTCTATGAGGCTCCTGCTACATTGAAGTCTGAGAATATCGACGCTGCCAAGTTCAATATCGAACCAGGTCTGAAAGCTACAGTCAAAGAAAACCTCAAGGCTGTCAAGAATCAGGATTACAGTGGCATCAATATCTCACAACTCGCACAGAAAGTTTATGCACAGTTTGATGGTATCCTCGATGCAAACTGGGTTAAGGGTACATGGACAGACTCTCTGGGCACACACAGCGTATTCTCTGAGGCTCTGCTTGCTGCAACTGCAGTTAAACCGTTGTCTTACTCATTCTTGAATGACAGAAAAGTTGGCGATGCAATTGTTAATCGTCTGCCGAACATCACCCCGATATCAAATGCTAATTTCAAATTTGATGAAATCAATTTTGACTTGAGCAATATCGTAGTTAATGTACCGAGCATCAATTTCGATATCGTTGTTAACTTCGCTGACATTACTCTTGATGAACTGGGCAACCTGATCGTTACAGTTGACGTTCCTGATTCTTTGAAATACGATCCTATAACAAATACCGCAACAGTTATGACGACTAAGAAGCAGAATGTTAACATTGAAAATTACTCAGAATGGATTAACAAACTGGTTGAGTTGTTGAATGACAAGGTTGAAGTATGGGGTAATCAGATTGAGGACGGTATCGAGAACCAGCTGAAAGCTAAATTTGAGGTTGCCTTGAACCAATTGACTACTAATATCAACCAGATGATTCAGGATATCTCTGGTCAGATGAACACCAGCATCAATAGCGAATTGAACAATATTGCAGGCACCATTAACAAGAACCTGAACAACTACATCAGCAAGATGAACAAATTCATCGGTTACTTGAACAAGGCTGTCACAAAAGTTCAGGGCCTCTTGAACAACGCAAACTACTATCTGCAGCCAGCTGTTGCTTACGAGAACGTTACTGGTACTTTGACAATGATGAGTACATCTAAGACATTCCCGACCGTATTCAACGGCACCGGTGCAAAAGCTCTCTACCTGACTTCTTATTCAGGTGAGATTGTTACTCCGGCTTACAAGAAGTTTGTCGCTATCACCGATGTAATTAAAGACGGTAAATCTGCTAAGAACAACGATGCAGACTGCTTGGCTGAGTTCAACAAAGTTAAAGCCGCTAACAAGATTCAATATCAGGGTTATGACAATATGTATGCAGTTCTTGATGGTGATCAGGCAGCTGTTGCCTTGATCGTCTCTTCAACAGGCTACACATACGAGATTGTTTACTCTGCTCTTGACTACTCTGGTAAGATTGCAACACGTAAATACTACGTGACAGTTAAATAATGAATTTCAAATTATCAGAAAGACTATTAACAATACTTCTGACTCTTTTGGTTGTTTGTTCCTGCGGGGACAACAACCAAAAGAAAACAGAAGAATACAACTGGGAGGGAAATAATATAGAGGAACAGCATATACCCGACAGTATGGTGAGAGTAACAGTAGACAGCTTTGACAGCGACTCTCTTTACGTAACCATTAAGAGTACAAAGGAGAAGAAATCATTTTGCTATTATTCGGCACAAAACGGTAATTCTATCATAGGTACAATACGACAGGGTGATGAGTATTCTATTTTAGCCAATACGAAGAACAACGAAATTAAATCTGCTTTCAATATTACACAAATGATGGGCCAATGGTTTTTTGATACACAACATTCCAAAGGAATGATATTTGATGCCAAAGGCGCACTTTCAAGTATTAATACAGATGAAATCAGTTTCAGGCGTTGGCAGTTCCTAAATGGCAAATTGCTGATATACTATGTATATACACAGCAGGAAGCCGAAGAGCAAAACCAGTTTGAGGTTGATACAGTCGAGGTACAAAAGTTGACAACAGACGAATTTAATTTTCAATTCAGAAACAAACAATATAATTGTATCAGGCAAAAAGACGCTCTCAAATTCAAAGTTGTAAACGAATAATAGTCCAGATAATTTAAAAGGTATAATATTATAAACAAATAAAAATATGACAAAGAAAATTTTATTTTCAGTATTGTTCGCAGTTTCTTGCCTTGCTATATCTGCACAGCCGGGAGAAAGAACTGTAAATGTTTTCCAACCTCATTGGTATATCCAATTACAGGGTGGTGGTCAGTACACATTGGGTGAAATAGACTTTGACAAGCTTCTATCTCCGAATGCTCAGGTTGCTGTTGGCTACAACTTCAACAAGGTTGTAGGCGCACGTTTGAACGTAAACGGTTGGCAGAGTAAAGCTGGTTCAAAATTGAACGGTAAGACTTATAAGTGGAAATATAACTATGTTGCTCCTGCTTTGGACGCTACATTCAATCTTTCTAACTTGTTCTGCAAATACAATCCGAATCGCGTTGTAAATGTAGGTGTATTTGCCGGTATCGGTTTGAACATCGCTTTCAACAACGACGAGGCTTGCGACGCTGCTAAAGCTATGCTGGCAGACAATGCTGCTACCGTTGCTGCTGACGACCAGTTCGTTCGCAATCTGTGGGACGGTACAAAGACTCGCCTGATGGGCCAATTTGGTGCTACCGTAGACTTCCGTATCAGCAAGGCTGTCAGCCTAGGCTTGGAAGTAAGCGCAAACACTGTAAACGACCATTACAACTCAAAGAAGGCTGGTAATGCAGACTGGTATTTCAATGCTCTTGCAGGTGTTAAGATTAACTTAGGTAAGACTAACACTCAGAAGACTGTTCCTCCTTGCTGCAAACCTGCTCCGGCTCCAGAGCCTAAAGTAATCGAGAAAGTAGTGGAGAAGATTGTTGAGAAACCGGTTGAGAAGAAGATTGTCGAGACAAAGAAAGCTGAACCGTTACGTCGTGACATCTTCTTTACAATTAAGTCTACTCAGATTACCAGCAATGAAATGGTAAAAGTCGGTGAAATTGCTGAATATCTGAACCAGAACCCGGATGCAAAAGTAGCTATTACTGGTTATGCTGACAAGGGTACAGGTAACGCAACCATCAACCAAAACCTCTCAGCTAAACGTGCTAATATTGTTGCTAACACACTTAAGACAAAGTATGGCATTGCAGCAAACCGCATTTCTACTGATTGCAAAGGTGACAAAGAACAGCCTTTCGCAGTTAACGAACAGAACCGCGTAAGCATCTGTATAGCTAAATAATTTAATAAAACAAAATAGGATAGCCTGTTGTTCCACTTTCAGGGCAACAGGCTATTTTTTAATAAAGGAGCTGATGAAAAGATTTATACTTTACAGTATATTTTGCATAACAAGCGTACTCTCGTCAAACAGTCAGATAAAAGACGGTTTTTACAGGGTCAGAAATCTTGCAACCGACCGCTATATTTATATATTGGATAATACCGGCAGCATCAATATTGCCACGACAAGTGCGGATATGGGAGCCTTAAAGTTATGGAAAGGCAAATCAAAGGCCCTGACCGATCCCGCTACCGTTGTTTATGCAGAATATAAGCATAAGGGCTCATATGGTGATATGTATGACCTTCAGGCACAAGGTACAGGCGTATACGGTATCATCGGCTATTATGTTAATATATATCCTTATACATCTACAGGTGCAAAAAACCAGTATTATGTATACGCTGAGGGCAAATACCTTACCGACCCAGAGAGAAGTTCACGCGCTTTTGCTTATTTAGGTACAACAGGCTCGGGCGATTATCGCATCTGGATTGCCGAACCTATTGATTTGGAAGATAATTATCTGGCCGTAACACCGACGATAACAGCCAATGGGAAATATTATGCGCCTTATTATGTAGGTTTCGCCATTTCTTTTCCATCAACCAATATTAAAGCCAAGTATATCAGCAAGATTGTTGGCGAATATGCCGTGATGTCTGATATAACATCGGATGTAGTGCCTGCATCAACACCAATACTCATAGAATGCGCCAGCAACGAGGAAACTGACAACAAGTTGAATGTTCTCAAGAGCAACACCACGTTTTCAGGCACTAATCTGCTCAAGGGAGTTTATTTCAACTATGACGAGCGTCCAAAGAGCAAAGACGCCAGAAAAGCTTATGACCCTCAGACAATGCGCGTACTCGGTCTTACTTCCGAAGGCAAACTGGGATACATAACTGCTGATATTGATTACCTTCCGGCAAACCAGTCATATCTGGTCGTACCCGCAGGTACTGCCAAAGAATTGACCATTGTCACCGAAGCGGAATATATTGCCGGCATCAACAATATAAAAGTTGAGAACCGCAATAACGCACCTGTTTATGACCTTAATGGAAAGAAAGTTTCTGCAACAAATGCCTCTATCCATTCCTTACCCCAAGGTATATACATCTCAGGCGGAAAGAAAATTAAAATTAAATAAGTTTTTTCAAACCATAAAAAAGAGTTCCTTTTCCAGGAACTCTTTTTTATGTATTCACTCTCCTTCGATCGGATGATTCAATCTTTCTGATAATCTCATCAGGGTAGAATTAACATACCGCAGCACAGTGAAAGTCACAACCGTCGGTCGTGTTTCGCCTTAATGTTACAATAAAGTATTTAAATTTGCATCGAAATGTTTTCAGTTCCAAAGGATGGAATGTAAATTCCATAGGCCGGAACGTACATTCTATTGGATGGAATGTAAGTTCCATCCAATAGAACGAAAAAAATAAGCCGATATGCCACTCTGCCTCTGCAAATACAGTACAGAAAAAACAATCCATCAAATGATGGATTAAATAATATAGATTTGAATAATCTATAACCTTTTATAAGATTCTTCTGCTGATCCTAAAATTGATGACAGGGTAGGCGCTTACAGCCTTAATCATATTGACACAACGCTTAACCTTACCATTAAGATTAGTCACATCGTGAACCAAGTCAACTCCGTCGTGCGTTATGACACTCGGTTTTCCGCCCCAGAACAGCAAACCGCAATCAAAAGAATAACTGTATTTGCTTTTAGGCACAATACTATTGCCGTAACCGAAACCGAGATAAGGCTTAAACCTGTTGGCTTTAACTTTAATCGTTACCATACTTTTCTCGTTTGGGACCATGCGGTATTGGTTACCGGTATCCTTAAAATCGCCAACATGCATTGACATTTGGCCCGTATCCTTTATCCTTTTTTCTATTGAAGGCGGTAAATATATTGAATTATCCGGCGGGATGGTGACGACAGGATTTCCAACCAAGACATTTTCATAAATATTGTTATAAAAATTTACGGACATCAGTGTCGCCATATCCTCCATGGAGTTTTCGGCTTTTCCTATCAGTGAGGGGCCGGCATAGAAACCTGCGGTGAAATGCCATTTCTTATTCTCAAAAGGAAAGACATCGAAAAGCAATTTGAAATTATTAAAACGTGGCTGCCCCTTCATAGTGATTTTGTCTTCAATGTCAACTCCCATCAAACTCTGCAAAATTTCATGCAGTTCAGTGAAGCGTTCTTGACTCTTTTCCGGAGTCACGCTAATCTCACTTGCCTTGACAACCTGGATACCAAAGTCCATATTCACATTAATATGTGGCATATAGTCAAAGCCTGTACGCACTTGGACATACTTGCCGATGGGCGAAGCCACCTCCACGCCGATACCGGTTGTACCTGCTGTGACAGCAATATCAAGATGATTGAAATAACCTAAACGGTCGTCGCCGAAAGTATTGTTATACAAACCGCGTGCTTGAAGATAACACACGCCGCATAGGGTAAGTAGGAGTAGTGTGATTTTTTTCATTGTGCTGAAAACTTTCCGCAAAGATATTTGAAAATCTTTAATAAACCGATACAAATAACAATAAAAAAGCGATTCTGATATCAGAATCGCTTTTACTATGCTTAGTCTTTCTTGTCTTTCAGAAGATCTCTGATTTCCGTCAGAAGAACTTCCTCTTTACTCGGAGCCGGCTCTTCTGCAGGAGCAGAAATTTCTTCTTTCTTTCGGTTAAGTTTGTTTATAGCTTTTAACATTAAGAAGATACAGAATGCCACAATAAGGAAATCAACAATATTCTGTATAAACTGTCCGTATGCCAGTACAGCTGCTCCGGCTTCTTTGGCTGCGGCAAGACTCTTAAATTCACCATCGCCAAGGGTAACAAAGAGGTCTGCAAAATTAACACCACCGGTAAGTTTGCCAACAAGTGGCATAAGTACGTCGTCAACCAATGAGCTGACAATTTTTCCAAATGCTCCACCGATGATAACACCGATAGCCATGTCCATTACGTTGCCCTTCATGGCAAACTCTTTAAATTCACTGATAAAACTCATATTTTAATCTATTTAAACATGTTATTTCTACAAAAATAGAAAATAATTTTGTAATTTTGCATAAGAAATAAAAGAAATGTGTTTTTAGGATAAACTAAAACTTTTTAATGTTTAAAATAACAAAATAATTATGACAAAAGTTGCAATTAACGGTTTCGGCCGTATCGGTCGCCTCGCATTCCGTCAGATGTTTGAGGCTGAAGGTTATGAGGTTGTAGCAATCAATGACTTGACAAGTCCTAAGATGCTTGCTCACTTACTGAAGTATGATACTGCTCAGGGTGGCTTCGCTGGTAAATTCGGTGAAGGTAAGCATACTGTAGAAGCTACAGACAACTCTATTATCGTAGATGGCAAAGAGATTACTATCTATGCTATTCCTAACGCAGCTGAACTGCCTTGGGGCAAATTGAATGTAGATGTTGTTCTGGAATGTACTGGTTTCTATACATCTAAGGAGAAAGCTTCTGCTCACATTCAGGCTGGTGCTAAAAAGGTTGTTATCTCTGCTCCTGCCGGCAATGACCTTCCTACAATTGTATACAATGTAAATCATAAGACTTTGACACCTGCTGACACTGTTATCTCTGCAGCTTCTTGCACCACTAACTGTTTGGCACCTATGACAAAGGCTCTCAACGATTTCGCACCTATCCAGAGCGGTATCATGACAACAGTTCACGCTTATACTGGTGACCAGATGATTCTTGACGGTCCTCAGCGCAAGGGTGATGTTCAGCGCGCACGTGCTGGTGCACAGAACATTGTTCCTAACTCAACTGGTGCTGCTAAGGCTATCGGTTTGGTTATTCCTGAACTGAACGGTAAATTGATCGGTGCTGCACAGCGCGTTCCGACTCCAACAGGTTCTACTACAATCCTGCACGCTGTTGTTAAGGGTGAAGTTACTGTTGAGGGTATCAATGCTGCTATGAAAGCTGCTACTAACGAGTCTTTTGGTTACACTGAGGAGAAACTCGTATCTTCAGATATCATTGGTATGAAGTTCGGTTCACTCTTTGACGCTAACCAGACTATGGTTTCTAAGATTGGTGACGGCAACTCTCTCGTACAGGTTGTTGCTTGGTACGACAACGAGAACTCATATACTTCTCAGATGGTTCGTACTATCAAGTACCTCGCAGAACTTAAATAAGAAAAAACACTTGGCTTGTCCAAGCGGAGAATTTTTTTTCTTTAAAATAATAAAGCCATTCAATTTTATTGAGTGGCTTTTTTGTGTACCTTTGCAAACAAATGAAACGGTTGGTAACGATACTTGGTCCTACAGCATGCGGGAAGACACCGTTAGCTGTCGCTTTTGCAAAAGAAATTGACGGAGAAATTATCTCTGCAGATTCGCGCCAAGTATATAAACGTATGGATATCGGGACAGGCAAAGACTTGGCTGAATATAAAGACATACCATACTATTTGATTGATATATGCGAACCAGGAAGCAAATATACCGTATACAACTATCAGCATGATTTTCTGGAAGCATACAACCAAATATGCTCAAAAGATAAATTTCCTATTATGTGTGGTGGCTCAGGGTTATATCTTGAATCAATATTGCGGGCATATAGGATGTCACCCGTTCCCATCAATGACACCTTAAGAAAATCATTAGAGGGCAAATCTTTGGACGAACTTACAAAAATTTTATCCTCCTACCGCCAGTTGCATAATACAACCGATACAGATACGAAAAAGAGAGCTATACGTGCCATCGAAATAGAGACTTACTATCAACAATATCCGCAAGATAAAACTGATTTCCCTCAGTTGGATAGCCTTGTTATAGGATTGGACGTGCCACGCGAAATACGTCGAGAAAAGATTACTTTGCGGCTGAAGAAACGTCTTGAAGAAGGTATGGTTGAAGAAGTGCAATCTCTGCTGCATGAAGGAATTCCTGCAGAAAACCTCATATATTATGGATTGGAATATAAGTATGTTACAGAATATGTTATTGGCAAAATAAGTTATGAGGAGATGTTCCGTAATCTGGAAATAGCCATTCATCAGTTTGCTAAGCGGCAGATGACATGGTTCCGTGGTATGGAAAGACGTGGTATAAAAATCAATTGGATAGATTATTTTCTTTCAACAGACGAAAAAGTTTCAGAGATAAAGTCCTTATTGAAGGAATAATAGAAAGGCCGGCAAAATTATGCCGGCCTTTCTATTGTAGTTATTTAGATTGTTCTACCTTAAGATGCAGTTCATCCAATTGTTTTATATCAACTTCCGAAGGTGCCTCAAGCATAACATCTCTTCCTGAATTATTTTTAGGGAAGGCTATGCAGTCCCTGATTGAGTCAAGGCCGGCAAATAGGCTAACCCATCTGTCTAAACCATAAGCCAAACCGCCGTGGGGTGGTGCGCCATATTTGAATGCGTTCATCAAGAAACCAAATTGTTCTTGAGCCTTTTCTGGCGTAAAACCTAACACTTCAAAGATTTTAGCTTGAAGCACAGCGTCATGAATACGAATAGATCCACCACCCACCTCAACACCATTACATACCATATCATAGGCGTCAGCTAATACATTAGCCGGATCCGTATCGAGTAATGGAATGTCCGAAGGTTTGGGAGCAGTAAATGGATGGTGCATTGCCATAAGTCGTTGTTCCTCATCACTCCACTCAAACATCGGGAAATCTACAACCCAGAGCAATGCGAATTTATTCTTGTCACGCAAACCAAGACGATCGCCCATCAATAAACGCAACTCGCATAGTTGTTTACGGGTCTTCATTGCATCGTCACCAGAGAGGATGAGAATAAGATCGCCAACTTCCGCATTCATAGCTTCGCCTAATTTAGTCAGCACTTCAGGAGTATAGAATTTGTCCACACTGGATTTGACTGTACCATCTTCCATAACACGAGCATAAACCAATCCCTTTGCTCCAATTTGAGGTGTCTTAACAAAATCGGTTAACTCATCAAGTTGTTTTCTCGTGTAAGATGCACATCCTTTGGCACAAATGCCGCCAATATATGTCGCATTGTTGAAAACTGCAAAGTCACCTGTACCTTTGAGTACATCCATAAGTTCAACAAACTCCATACCGAAACGCATATCGGGTTTGTCCGAACCGAAACGCCTCATTGCCTCATGCCAACTCATACGCAAGAACGGTTCATCTCCTAAGTCATAATGACGTACTTCCTTAAACAGGTACTTCGTCATTTCCTCAAAGGTATTGATGATGTCGTTTTGCTCTACAAAACTCATCTCACAATCAATCTGTGTGAACTCGGGTTGTCTGTCAGCCCGTAAGTCTTCGTCACGGAAACACTTTACGATTTGGAAATATTTATCCATGCCAGCAACCATCAGCAATTGTTTTAATGTCTGCGGACTTTGGGGTAGGGCGTAAAATTGTCCTGGATTCATTCTGCTTGGGACAATGAAATCTCGAGCACCTTCTGGCGTCGAGCCAACCAGAACAGGAGTTTCAATTTCCAAAAAACCTTTACTGTCAAGAAAATGTCTTACAGCAAGACAGAATTTATGACGCAATTCAAGGTTAGCCCTCACATTGCTGCGTCGTAAGTCAAGATAACGATATTTCATTCTGATATCATCACCGCCATCTGTATTTTCTTCAATCGTGAAAGGAGGAACTTCTGACTTATTTAAAATGTTCAGTTCAGATACAATTATCTCAATATCACCTGTCGGTATCTTACTGTTATTGTTATATCTTTTATTGACAACACCTTTGGCTTGGATAACATATTCTCTACCCAAAGTGTTTGCTTTATCGCAAAGAGCTTTATCATTTTCTTCGTTAAACACCAGTTGGGTTATGCCATATCTGTCTCTAAGATCAACGAATATCATACCGCCCATTTTGCGTACTTTCTGAACCCATCCGGCAAGAGTAACATTCTCGCCGACATTGGATAATCTAAGCTCACCGCATGACTTTGTTCTATACATATCGTTTAGTTTTATTCTTAAACAAAATTACAAATATTTCGTGGTTTATTCATACATCTCTTGACATAAATCTTCTCGCCAGAGCCGTTAAATTTATAAGTTGTGTAGGATAGGGGAAATATTATAGAAAAAGGTTGGAATCTTCCAACCTTTTTCTTAAGTCGGGGTAACAGGATTCGAACCTGTGACCCCCTGCTCCCAAAGCAGGTGCGCTAACCGGACTGCGCTACACCCCGTTCGTTTATTTCAGTGCAAAATTACAAAAAAATTTTGTATCTACAAGGAGTTCGCTGCATTATTTTAATATCTAATCAAAAAAAAGGGGACAAACTCGAAGTATGTCCCCTTAATAATTCTTAAAGAAATTTATTTAACTTTATTTACGATAGCCTTAAATGCGTCTGGGTTATTAACTGCAAGGTCTGCGAGAACCTTACGGTTGATTTCTATTCCCGCTTTGTGGAGTTCGCCCATTAACTGAGAATATGACAATCCTTCCAGACGAGCAGCTGCATTAATACGCTGAATCCATAATGCGCGGAAATTGCGTTTCTTTGTCTTACGGTCTCTGTAAGCGTATGTTAAACCTTTTTCCCATGTGTTTTTAGCAACAGTCCACACATTTTTGCGTGCACCGAAATAACCACGGGTTAATTTCAGAATTTTCTTTCTTCTTGCTCTTGAAGCAACGTGATTTACTGATCTTGGCATAACTTAATTTTTTTTGAATGTAAGCGTCGTTTTTACGATCTTTTTTTGCTAGGCATTCGGTTAATAAATACTTCTTATCTCTTTATCTAAGATTAAGAAGGTCTCTGACTTGTTTGAGATTAGTTTTGTCCACAATAGCTACGTGGTCAAGATTTCTCTTTTGTTTTTTGGTCTTCTTTGTTAAGATGTGACTGTGGTAAGCATGACGTCTTTTCACCTTACCTGTTCCGGTTAAGCTGAAACGTTTTTTGGCTCCGGAATTTGTTTTTAATTTTGGCATTTTCTTTAATTTATTAATGTTTATAATGTGCGGTAGCGTGAAACCAATACACTACGCGCGTCTAATATTTTCTTAAAATTCTTCACCTTCTATTGTCGGCATCTTGTATTCGCCTTTCTTTTCCTGACGTGCCTTTGCTTTGTCTATTGTCTTTTTTTCTTCTAAAACATTAGCTTCAGGAGCTTTTTGTATTTTTTTCGTCGGACTCTTTTTAGGGGCAATGAACATTGTCATTCTTTTTCCCAAAAGTTCCGGCATACTTTCAACTTTGCCAACTTCTTCCAAATCATTTGCGAAACGCAGAAGAAGGACTTCTCCTTGCTCTTTAAAAACAATACTGCGACCTTTGAAGAATACGTACGCTTTCACTTTATTACCTGCTTCCAGAAATTCTTGCGCATGTTTTAACTTGAAGAAATAGTCATGCTCATCTGTCTGCGGGCCGAAACGGATTTCTTTAATCTCTGTTTTTACTTGCTTCGCTTTGATTTCTTTTTGACGCTTTTTAATTTGGTACAGGAATTTTGAGTATTCTATAATTTTGCAAACAGGAGGATAAGTGTTAGGGGAGATTTCAACTAAATCTTCTCCACGCTGTTCCGCCATTGCAAGTGCTTTTGTCAAAGGGATAACTATGTTTCCTTCGTCACTGACTACCCTTACTTCTGTAGCTTTAATTTGACGATTGATGCTGTAGTTTTGCTTGATGTCGTCTTTCTTCATTAAATGTTATATGCGTCTTTTTTGTTACGTTTTTTTTATTCGCGTGCAAAGTTAAAAAATATTTATCATTCTATCAACTTCTTCCTTGACTTTATTTGCAAAATCTTTATAATCCATTGTTCCTTGGTTTTCACCGCCTTGCTTGCGAACGGCAACGGTTTTATCCGCTTGCTCTTTTTCACCAACAACAATCAAATATGGAATGTGCTTTATTTCATTGTCACGAATTTTGCGGCCAATCTTCTCGCTCCGTTCATCAATGAATGAGCGTATACCCAAAGTGTCAAAATATTGTTTAACTTCGTTGGCGTAGTCAAGGAATTTTTCAGAGATAGGCAGTATCGCAATCTGATCCGGCGCAAGCCACAACGGGAATTTTCCACAAGTATGTTCCAGGAGCACAGCGACAAATCTCTCCATTGATCCAAACGGTGCACGATGAATCATTACGGGACGGTGCTTCTGGTTGTCATCACCGACATACTCTAACTGGAAACGTTCCGGCAGGTTATAATCTACCTGAATAGTACCAAGCTGCCATTTTCTACCGAGTGCGTCTTTGACCATGAAATCAAGTTTCGGGCCATAGAATGCGGCTTCGCCATATTCTATATGAGCCTTCATGCCTTTTTCCTTGCATGCGTCAATAATTGCATTTTCTGCTCTTTCCCAATTCTCGTCTGTACCGATATATTTGGCTTTGTTCTTAGGATCGCGCAGTGATATCTGAGCATCAAAATCCTTAAAGTCAAATGTACTGAAAACAATATTTATTATATCCATTACACGCAAGAACTCATCCTTAACCTGATCCGGACGGCAGAATATATGTGCATCGTCTTGTGTAAAACTACGCACACGTGTTAATCCGTGTAATTCTCCGCTTTGCTCATATCGGTACACAGTACCGAACTCTGCAATTCTTACCGGAAGATCTTTATATGAACGCGGTTTATGTGCGAAAATTTCACAGTGATGCGGACAGTTCATCGGTTTTAACATATATTCTTCGCCCTCATCCGGAGTGTGGATAGGCTGGAAGGAGTCTTTGCCATATTTTGCATAATGCCCCGATGTAACGTATAGCTGCTTAGAACCGATATGCGGTGTAATAACCAAATTATAACCGTAGTGATTTTGGATACGGCTCAGGAAGTCCTGCAGGCGCATGCGCAATGCTGTTCCACGCGGCAACCAGATAGGCAGACCTTTACCAACGCGATCAGAGAACATAAACAATTCAAGTTCTTTACCTATTTTGCGGTGGTCACGTTTCTTGGCCTCTTCAAGCAAGACGAGATATTCTTCCAACATTTTTTTCTTCGGGAAGGAAATGCCATATACACGTGTCAGACTTTCTCTGTTCTGGTCTCCACGCCAATAAGCTGCAGAAACGCTGGTGACTTGTATTGCCTTGATCGGTGCGGTGGAAATCAAATGAGGTCCACGGCACAGATCTGTGTAGTCGCCCTGAGTATATGTTGAAATTGTGCCATCTTCCAACTCATTGATAAGCTCCAATTTTAACTTCTGACCTTTCTTTTCAAAAAAATCCAATGCGTCGCTCTTTCGGATACTGTTCTTACAAAGTTCTTCACCTTTTTGCGCCAATTCTGCCATCTTCTTATTGATGGCATCAAAGTCACTTTCTTTGATGACTTGGCCTTCTGGAAGGAGAACGTCATAATAGAAACCGTTTTCAATTGCAGGACCGATGCCGAACTCAATGCCAGGATACAACTGTTGCAGCGCTTCAGCCAAAAGATGAGCAGAAGTGTGCCAGAATGTATGTTTACCTTCTTCGTCTTCAAATTTGAAGAATTTTATTGTCGCATCTTCTGTGAGAACAGTGTTCAATTCTGTTGTCTTGCCATTGATAGCGCAAGCAACTATTTCTTTTTTGAATTGAGGAGAAATACCCTCTGCAATTTGCAATGGTGTTATGCCTGATTCAAACTCTTTGACCACACCATCCGGGAATGTTATTTTAATCATATATAAACATGTCTTTACTAACTGCAAAATTACTGATTTTATTTGATAACTCAATGCCACTGCGCTATAATTGTGTCATTTGTCCGAATATTTTTATTATGACAATCTTTTTTCTATCGCGATATAAAAAATATTTCATCGCGATAAAAAAAAGTTTTTATCGCGATAGAAATGTTTATATGTTCGTGTTAGCATTTTTTTGTGTACTTTTGGAATGTGAATGAAGATACTTTTATAACAATTGCCGAAACGTCAACATCTAAATATGTCGACAGGAAAAGTGTGTTTTATGCTTTTGCAATCCCTGTGGACAATGAGGATATTGTAGATGAACATTTGAAAAAGCTCAGGAAGAAGTATTACGATGCACGTCACATATGCTATGCATTTTGCTTAAATGCTGACAAAAGCATTTCACGTTCCAGTGACAACGGCGAACCGTCGGGTACGGCAGGACGCCCGATGATGGGTGTCATCCAATCGCACAATTTAACTAATATCTTGCTTGTTGCTGTACGTTATTTTGGAGGAATAAAACTCGGCACAAGCGGTTTAATAGAGGCTTATCGAACTGTTTCAGAGCTGGCAATATCGCAAGCAAGAATTATCACCAAAACAGAGGATGCCACTTATACATTTAAATTTGATTATGCCCAAATGAACAAGGTCATGTCTACTGTCAAAGCATACAAATTAAAGGTTTTAGAATCGTCTTATGATATGGTATGCTACATCAAAGTCTCAGGACCGAAATCTGCTATTGCACAATTGCAAACTTTAATTGCAGATGCCAAAGAATAAGCTAATGTATTACGAAATTTTCCAAAGGAGGATAATCTTTTGCCTTCATCAGAGAGTCCCAGTCTTTGGGTAATTTGATCTTTACAGTAGCATATCCGCCTCCGGGCATCGTCTGGACCTTATTGCGACTGGCGTCACCGGTAACAAGTATAGCAGTCATACCAGGTTGCATGGTTGCAATGGTCTGAATTTCCTTATCGGGAGAATCATACCATGCTGGCGTAGCTGTCCATTGGGCATACTCTGTTCTTGACAGATTGGCTTGATAATTGCGCAATGGATGTTTTTGGTCTGGTGAAGACCCCGGATTAGCATAATAATTGGCATAGGCGCGTTCTTTTAACGGACGGCGTGAGTTGGATATAAGCGCACTCTCTAATTTTGCGGGTGATTTATATCCTTTCGCCAAATTGGATGCGACAGGTTCTGTAATGAGCAGAGTCCGACAAGTAAACTGCTTGCCACTACCTAAAGCAAACTGACAACGTTCTGATATATCCCAGGCCAGAAGTTCCATTATTTTTTGCGGATCGGTTGTAGAAGGCGCCATATTATTTCCCCATAATAAAGATGAACTTACCGTAATAGTGTTATCGTTCCATTCAAAGCCTTGCCGCACATGATACGGTTGCCATCCTATACGTTTACATGCTTCATCATCTTCAACCATACACCAAGACATAGGGTAGCCGAACGTACCCATACGGCTGCTCCCAATATAATATCCTGCAAGATTCATTAGGGCAAGGTTCATAAAACGGCTAATCATTGTATTGGCTTCATCAGAAATTTCTCCTGCGCCACAACTGATACCGAGTTGTCGGCATACAGGACCATTAAGCCAAGAATATGGAATCCACCCGTGTGTGCTCGCTAATGTTCTGCGAAATTCAGGAGAACCTATCGCCTCTGTCATTGCGATAAGAATCGGCATATATTCGGGTTTACATCCTGCCATCACACCGTTCACGGCAACATGCCAGGTCGTTGTGTTGCGATGGGCAAGAGGCAAAATTGCAACTGTTTCATTCCAAGGTTTGTCTGTATATTTCAGAAATTCTTCAACTTTATTATATGTCGGTGGTATGACAGGCAATCCGTCAGACCACTGCTGTTCACGGAAATAGTTGTTCACTTCTTCCAATGTACCATAAAAGACGTCATCTCTCAAATCTCCTTTGTCACGTTTTTCATTAGCTGCACATTCCTCTGCGGTAATAGGACGTGTAAGAGCGTCAACAATCTGAGACCATAATACTTCACGTGTATTTTTTATCAGTTGCTCATGAGTGTGTGATGCAAAAGCGCCAGGGTATTCAACAACACGAGGTGCCGGTATGCCATTATTAATTTCCGTATAATAAACTTCCCGAACAAAAGCCGGAGCCGCAATAGCCACAGCAGGGACACCGGCATATTCAGCAGCAATACACGAACCTGTCTCCTTAAGCGTGCATAAACCGCATCCGCAATTACCCGAAATGACTGCATCGACTTTGAACTCCTGTAACTTCTTCTGAAATTCATCTTTGCTCTTTCTTGTAATGCCAGGGGCAGGGTAGACACCAGCAGCACCTATTTCGTCAAACAGTAAAACACGCGCTGTAGGATAATTTTGCAGAATGAGACGTTTGATTTCTGGATGTGTAATTGATGCCATAAATGAACCACCAACTAATGCAATCGTTTTTCCGGCAAGCGTATTTAGACGCGCAACTGGCTGAATCATCTTAACCGTACTTCTGCCAACAGGGCATACTACAGCATAATTTACTTCCTTATGTAAAGTATCTTGGATAGAATTAAACTCTAACTTACATGTCTCATCACAAACTATACGCTGGCCGAAAGAGAGACCATAAACAAATAGTAGAGTCGTTGTTAGAATCAAATGTCTTGTTTTCATCTCTTAAAATTTAATCTTAGCTATTCGTAAGATGAAATTTAAGAAGAAAAGTTAAAACACTTTATTCACTAAAATGGCTATAAATAACAGAAACTTGAATAGGGCTATCTGCACCACCGACAAGTTTTACGCTAGTCAATTCAAACTCATTACGGATTTTTGTATAACTGCCCGACGAATTAGTCTCCGTAACTACAGGAACAAGGATTACTTTGTTCCAATCAGGGTTATCTGTAACCCAACGGTCATGCTTGCTCTGTTTTGTTGCAGCATCATCACTTGAACTGATTCCTGCTCCTGAAATCATTTGCTTTCTCATCCACGATACAAGTGTTGATATGTTCTCAAATGTATATGAGTTGTAGGATGAATTAAAGGATGTCACAAATTCTTTTGTTCCGTCCGCAAGTTTTTTATCCTCAAAGAAACTGCCGAATTCAGATTTCGGTAGCATTAATATCTTTGCCGCGGTGGCCAGATTATACTTTCTCAATGCATCATTGTTAATTCTTTGAAAAACAACTTTAGCACTATTTACAGAGTCTTTTTCATGACCGTCGTATATTTCATCAACAGGCAGTGTAACCTCCGTAAAAATACCTGCAGGAGTTTTTAGATATGTACATGATGTGTTGGCCATCAATGAGTCAATACCACTGTTACTTATAGTATTATTTTGTAAGACCTCTTCCGTAGCGGCAACACGTTCAATACCAACATATGTACTATCGTCTATAGTATATGTAAAATAACAGCTCAACACAGTAGCATCGATACTTAACATTACACCATTACCTGACAAACATTTGAAATAGAAACCAGGCAAGACGTTATGCGTGTAAGTGTATGTGTTTTTGTAATATTCCGGGTGGGAATAGTATGTGTTAATCAGTCTCGCACCAAATGTTACAGGTAGCTTTACCGTAACATTCCTTGTGTATGATTCTAAACTTCTGATCGAATCGCTAACCTCAAGATCAACAACCGCAAAAGTGGATTCTTTATATAGCGCATCAGTCTTTTTGCTGAGATATGGCTCCGGATCAAAATTCGTGTAGTAGTTTTTATTCTCTTCCATGACATTAAGAGAATCCATTTCATATACAGCAAACTTGATCGGACTCAATGAGTCTCCATAATAGGATTGAATGTAAAGGGTCAGCGTGACGGAGTCACAGATAACATCTCCATTAGCGTCACATGTCATGTATTTTTTTGCCGGCATTTTATATTCTTCATTACGATAAAACTGTGCGGCGAAATTGCATATTGTAGTAGATCCCGTTTCTGGATCAGTAACTTTACCTAAATAGCATTGTGAAGTATTAGCAACCAATGAATCTATTTTTATTGATTGGGAGTAGGCGTTATATAAGGCTTGAACAGTATTTGTAAGGTCAGCCTTGGGCATGACATTCATACCAATATCGTTTGTATCGTTGTCACATGACGTCAATACACCTGAGAGTGTAAGAACAAAAACAACTACAGCTGCAAACTTTGATTTGAGGAAATACATTAAATCAAAAAAAGTTAGAGTTTAGATGGCGGTTAATGTTTTGTAGAAATTATATGTTTTCGCTGGAAAATCATCTTCAGAAAAATCCAATACAGGAATATTTCTCTTCTGTGCGAACTTAACCCACTCAGAGGGAACATCTTTGTCTCCACATACAACGCCATCTGCAAAGGAGATACCAAATTTTATAAGATCATCAAAGGTATTCAGAGGTAAGCCGATTTCATCAATGCGTTTTTTTGTTATATTGCGGAAACATATCATTTCCTTAATTTTTTCCGGCAATGGCATTTCCAACCTTTCGTTATAGAGTGTAATTATAAGTTTTGATTCGGCAAAAATTGGATTGCTTCTGAAAGACTCTTTAAGATAGAATGGAACCAATATCGGGAACCATCCTTGACACTGAATAACAGCAGGATCCCAGCGTAGCAGGTTGCATGTTTCCAATGAACTCCGGGCATAAAAAATAGCCCTTACGTAATTGTCTTCATATTCCTTACCGTCTGCGTCAGTCGACATCAACCGTTTTTTGAAGAGGTCGTTGTTGTCTGTAAAATAAACTTGAAGTTTTGTATCAGGCAAAGATGCAACCTTAATTAACAGAGGATGATCTACATCATTAATAATGATATTTAATCCGGAAAGTCTGATAACTTCGTGCAATTGATTACGGCGTTCATTTACATGTCCCCATTTTGGCAACATGGCTCGTACTGGCATGCCATTTTCATTGGCATACTTCGGAACGTCTTTTCCATATACAGATTTGGGTGTTTCTGGAAGAAAAGGTATGATTTCTTCTCCAACAAACAAAAGTTTCTTACCTGTCATCAATTCAATCATTTCAATTTCTCTGATGCAAAGTTACGAAAATTTATTCAAAATAAAGGCGAAGTATCTGTTAAATTTCTGTTTATCATACGAGTTAAAGGCAGCTATCATAACATGTAACATGCTCAAATAAAAAACCCTGTAGCTTGTTTCACAACAAATACAGGGAAATTGTTAACCTTAAATCTAATACTATGAAAAACACGATGCAAATTTAGTAAATATTTCGAAAAACGCCTGACATCTGTGTCTTTTTTTTATAAAATATCGCTTATCTGTCCATAAGTATGTTTGTCTGTATTCCTTAGGTGTAAAAAAGAAACAGTTCCGGTAAAAACATTTTCACGGAACTGTTTCTTTTAATATCTCAAACCAAAGATTAATGTCTTACTTAAAAATACTATAAGGAACTTCTCCAACCCAGCACCGAGGTTGCTCTAATCCAAACAGATGAAGAATTGTAGTCGCTGTGTTTACTGTATTATTGGCTTCATCTATCATGAAATTTTGTTTGATTCCAGGGCCTTTTATTATCCAAGGAACAATCATTTCTTCTTTACTTACACCGCCGTGACCTTTTTTGATACCGCCGTGGTCGGTAACAAATAAAATATGGGCATCTTCGTAAAGATCTTCTTTCTTGAGACGGTTAATCAATACACCGACCTGTTCATCTCCTTCTTCTATTGATTTGATGTATTCCGGAGACATCCATGCATGTTGATGTCCCACATGATCTGTATGTACAGTATATAAGAATGTCAACGTCGGAACATCACGATTTTCTTTCATAAAATTAAAAGCCTCATCATACAATTTAAGATATTGTTCATCTGACTCATATAATGACCTGTCAATGTATTTCTGATTGATGGTATTGATGAGTGGCTTCCAATTCCAGAAATATGAGGTT
>Ga0310695_10006112_pt1 | contig 20239 bp, 19 predicted proteins | sample RumenRJG_04DNA_FD_203882 | JGI IMG/M metagenome (GOLD analysis project Ga0310695, IMG submission 203882) | Bovine rumen microbial communities from Lethbridge, Alberta, Canada - RJG_04 (v2) (version 2) | ecosystem: Host-associated > Mammals > Digestive system > Stomach > Rumen | place: Canada...
CCTGCTGGATCTGCCGTTTGACGTCAAAAAAGCCGGTGATGGCGTAATAGATCAGATAGAGACCCAGCCAGGGCATTACCCGCCGGAATCCGCTTTCCTGCTTTTTGGCCGGTTTTTTCTCTTCCGGTGCGGCTTCTGCGCGGTTCGTCTCGAGGTTGGCTTCTTCTGCTTTCATGATGAATTCATCCGCTTCCGCGCCTTGATGCAGCGGCATGCCGCAGTATTTGCAGACAGCCAGATCCTCAGTGTTCGGCTCCAGACAGTTCGGACAGATGTCCAGATTGCCGGTGCTTTCACTGACATCGGAAGAAATCGGTTCTGATTCCTGTTCCGCGGCAGTGGTGTTCAGGACGGGCTCTTCACCCGTTTCATTGACAAGATTTTCATTATTTTCCATCATCGAAATGATCCTTTCACGCGATATTGAAGAATGCAAAAAACAGCACAGCGCTGAGCAGAATGCTGACAACAGCCGCCGGAATCACGCAGCCAAGGCAGGATGCTGATTTTTTGCCGGGGACGGGAACCTTTTTGGATCCTCCCGGACCGAAACGCGGGTCATTGTCAAGATTTATGCTCGGTATTTTGATCTTTCCGGAAGAAACTTTCTTTAAGGTTGAAGCGGCGGAACCGCTCAGCACTGTTCCGGCTATGGCAGCGGCCTTTTCAACCGGATCATTGATGCGGATCGTCTGTCCGCCCGGAAGGTTGACATTGACATGCTGGTCATCTTTGCTGTCCAGATTGAATTCCACCAGGTCCTTCTGGCGGTTTGCCTCGATCCAGGCAGCTTTGTCGATTTTTGCCTGTTCGCGCGGGTCGATGGAGCCTTCCGGAATCGTATCTTCCGCAAAGCCCATCCCGCAGTAATCGCAGATGCGGTTCTCCGGTGCGTTGGGACCGCCGCAATGGGTGCATTCTTTCATATTATCCCGCCTTCCTTCGTGTTGACACGAGGATAGATCTGCTCTTCGCAGTAAAATTGGTTGCCGTCTGTCACATAGCCGTAAAAAATCTCTGTATTTTGGCGGCTGACTGAATAAAACTCGATCATGCCGTGTGTCATGATGTATTGGAATTTCTGGTCGGTACGTTCGTCAATATAAAAACAAATCAGCGGGCGTCCGTCTTCCACAAACAGGATCCCATAGGAAAAGCCATGATAAGCCGGCCGCTGGGGGACCCCTTCCATGTCAAAGATGTTTTCATACAGTTCTTCAAGTTCCATACCGGCCTCACAGATTCGGAAAATTCAGCAGCAGGTTTTCTGAGAGCAGCTGAAGGTTTGCATTGGCATTCAGGTACATGATCATACGGTTGACTTCGGAGAGTGTCTTCCGGAATATTTCCGGGGAGCCTTTTGCAGCAAGTTTTTGGAGATCCTCCCTGAGGTCAATAAAGCTGATGGGCAGGTCCCCACTCTCCTCTGCAGCGGAAAGCAGCAGCAGATCACGGAAAAGCGACTGCCAGATCTGCAGGGTTTCCCGCAAAACCGGACGTTTTTTGACGTCCTTGAATGCCGCCGCATAAGCAAAGCGCTGCACCGTATTCCCTCCGAGCAGTTCGATCCCGTCCGAAGCGATGCTGACGATGCGCTCCACTTCATCCGGATCGTCTGCCAAACGCAGTGCGTATCCGGCACGCCCGGAGGAAAGATGAGCCAGCCGCAGAGCCTCTTCCGGAAGCATCATCCTTGATGTTTCCAGTTTTTTCGCCAGTTCACCGAGTGCCATCGGACGCAGACGGATCACTTCGCAGCGGGAGCTGATGGTGGGCAGCAGTGCGTTTTCATTGCTGGCCGTCAGCAGCAGCTTGGAAAGCGGTGTCGGCTCTTCCAGCGTTTTGAGCAGGGCATTTTGTGCGTTGATGTTGGCTTCCTCAAACCGCAGAAAGAGCGCCGTGCGCCAGGGTGCCGCGTAAGGCTGCATGTTCAGATTATGCTGGATCTCCCGGATGGTATCAATTTTGAGCGTTTCTCCGGGAGCGGCTGCCTGACCGATGAAAAGATCGGTGTGCTGCAGTTTCTCCAGCTGTTTGCAGCTGCGGCAGCTGCCGCAAAACTCGCCGGCTTCAGGCGGGTTCTGACAGTAAAGCGCCTTTACAAAAGCCAGAGCCAGGGTGCGTCTGCCGATCCCGGGGGCACCCGTGAAAAGATACGCATGGCGGGTCAAACCGCCCGCGATGTGTTTTTTCAAAAGTGCTTCGGCCCATTCGTGGCCCCAGACGTTCCAGCTCATTGTTATCCTTTTATCAGGGAGTAGAAAGTAGGATGTAGGATTAGGGGGTAGGGTAAGATCCCAATTACCTAACTGCTAACCATCAACTTCCAACTTCCAACTTCTATTTCTTTTTCTTCTTTCCCGCAGCGCCTTTTGCTGCTTCTACCGCTTTCGGCTTTTCCTCCTCAGCGGGAGTTTCCGCCTTCGGGACTGCGGTCATCATGCTGACGCGCGGCAGGCTGACAAACATCCGTTCCACCACAGACTGGCGGATGTCATTGAGAAGATCCGAGAACATTTCGGCAGCCTTCGTTTTATAAGCCACCAGCGGATTGCGCTGTGCGTAACTTTCCATGCTGATGGAGACCCGCAGCCCTTCGATCTGCGTCAGGTAATCCACCCATTGCTTGCTGATGGACTGCAGGAATACCGACCGGTTGACCTCATTCTGGATGCGCTGTCCGAGTACATCCCGGATCTTTTCGATATCTGCTTCCGGGATCTCTGTCGGAAGAGCGGTGCGGATGTTTTCGAATTCACTGCTGCCAAGAGCGGTGCGCAGCTTCTCCTGCTGATCCGCCGGAAGCCTGTCCAGCGTGAGGTTGGCGGAGCGTATGCGGGACCAGTCGATTTTTCCGAAGATATCCTTCAGACCTTCTTCGGCTTCAATATAATGATCCCAGATCTTGTCCCGCAGCTGGTCACGGTTCAGCTCTTCCAGCAGCTTTCCGCAGAAGAAGGTGAAATTGCAGCGGTGATAATCTTTGGCTTTCTTCTGATGCGTCTTTGCGTCAAAGGTGAAGCGCTGCCCGGTGGTCATCACACGCATGAGCTGTGACCATTGCTGGTCAGTCAGTTCCGAGGTCTTGTAATTGACCAGCGCATTGGAGAGATCCGTGCGGATCTGCATCTGCCTGCCGTAAAGCCGTTCAAAGCGGGCATCGTAACCGTTTTGTACGGACTGCATGATTTTATCCCCGAGGACTTCCCAGTTCCCGGTTTCGATCTCATCTGTCACCGGTTCGTAATCCCCTTCCATGCGGTTGAGAACCAGCTGATTCAGACGCTGCCGGAAGGAAGCCCACAGCAGCTCCTCTACCTGGGAGCGCAGTTCTTCGATCACCTCATCATCGCCTTCGGAGAGCTTGCGCTGCTGGTCGTTGGTGAGTTTGAACTGGGTCCGTGCAAAGCTGCAGGCGTCGGCAAAAACTTCCGCCGGCTTGAGGCTTTCCACGACCTGGCCTTCCTCTGAGGCTTCCGAATTTTGTTTGAGTTTGTCCTCCAGCGTTTCAACGAACAGGTCATAGTTTGCGTTCCGTTCGGTGAGCTGAGTCTGGTAATTTTCGGCTGAACTGCTGACGAGTTTCTCCATCAGGTCCATGCCGTTTTCCTTTTCAACTTCGTAGGCTTCCTGCCCGAACGCGATCAACCCGTCGATGAGCTGTTCCTTGTCCGGTGCGGTGCCGATCTTTGAACGCAGGTGGTCAATGAGCATCTGCTGCGTGAAGGAGGGCAGGAATTGAGTATCCATCTGCATAGAGGGCTGTACGCTGTCGAGATAGGCGGCCAGTTTCCACTTTTCTTCCTTCTGAGCTTTTTCCAGACGGTTATCCAGGTCCGTGCGCAGCATTTCCAGAATGTCTTCGCTCAGGTCATCCTTCAGGAAAGCCTGATCGCGCTGGGAATAAATGCGCTGGCGTTGGGTGTTCAGGACGTCATCGTATTCAAGGGTGTGCTTGCGGACGTCAAAGTTGGAGCCTTCCACACGTTCCTGTGCCTGTTCAACAACACGGGAGAACATGTTATGCTCCAGCGGGACGTTTTCGTCAAAAAGATTGACGCGTTTGAGCATGCCTTCCAGGCGTTCCCCGCCGAACAGGCGGACGATCTCATCCTCAAGAGAGAGGAAGAACCGGGATGAACCGGGGTCGCCCTGACGGGCTGCCCGGCCGCGCAGCTGGTTGTCGATCCGGCGGCTCTCATGCCGTTCGGAGCCGATCACATGCAGACCGCCGCGGGCACGTACCTTGAGCATGTTTTCATAATATTCTTTATAGGCCTGGATGGATTCCTGATAGACCCCGTATTCGGCCGGGTCGACCTTCATGACGGCATTGTAACGTTCCTCAATGGTCATGTTATAGGGATCTTGCCCGTATTTGGAAAGCACGCGGTTTGTGTCGCGCAAAACGTCTTCTTCCAGTTCACCGCCCAGCTTGATGTCGACACCGCGGCCTGCCATGTTGGTGGCGATAGTCACAGCACCGAAGGCACCGGCCTTGGCGATGATCATACCTTCTTCATCATGCTTGCGGGCATTGAGCACCTGGTGCGGGATCCCGCCGTTGGCTGCTTCCAGCAGACGCGGATAGTCTTCCTCATCCAGACGAAATTCCTGCAGCAGCAGTGCTTTGTTGTCCGGATCCTCGATGCTCAGCTGGATGCCGAGATCCCGGGCCATCGGGCGCAGGTCACCGGGCTGGATATCCTTCAGCGATTTGTTGAAGGGGGTGAATTCCTTCAGCGGCGTTTCGTAATCCGTGATGTTGTTCTTATTCATAAAGGCCCGGCGCATCATCTGGATCTGCATCAGGCGGCGCAGCGGTTCGCGGGTGAGCCGGCCGGACAGGAATTCGGAGTGCTCCACTGAGGCGGTACCGATCAATTGCGGACGGCCTTTGACATAGTTGTAAAGGATCTCCTGTGTGATGGCGCGGAATTTTGCCTCTTCGGAGCGGTAGATCACATCCGGGTAATCCTTGCGTTTGTAATAAAGCGCCTTGCCGGGGTTTTTCGGATCGGCATAGTAGGTGTATTTATACCCGTCCTCATCCTTTGCTTCCTTTTCGACCAGCGGACTGCCCTTCTGACGGGCGGTGTATTCCAGGTTGGTCGGGATCGGGATGACGTCCAGACCGTAGATCTTGTAGAATTCCTCTTTTTCCGTCAGCGCGGTACCCGTCATACCGCAGATCTTGTCGTACATGCGGTAATAGTTCTGCAGGGTGATGGTCGCGTAGGTGACGTTTTCCGGTTCGACTTTTACGCCTTCCTTGGCCTCAATGGCCTGGTGCAGACCGTTAGACCATCGGCGGCCGGGCATCAGACGGCCGGTGAAGGAATCGATGATGATGACTTTGCCGGATTGGACGAGATAATCTTTGTTGCGCTTGAAGATGAATTCCGCCTTGAGCGCCTGTTCGATATAGCTCATCATGCGCTCCTGCTCAATGGAAATCTCTTCCGGGCGGGATGGGTCACGGAGGACCATACCGAGCATTTCCTCGATGTGGTCCAGACCGTTGTCGTTCAGGTAAACGTTGCGGTCCTTTTCGCTGACTTCATATTCGTCCGGCCGCAGTTGTTTGATGACACGCGCTACACGGTAGTATTCTTCCACATCATCGGAGGCCGGTCCGGAGATGATGAGCGGGGTTCGCGCTTCATCGATCAGGACGTTGTCGACTTCATCGATCACAGCATAGGAATGGCCGCGCTGTACACGCTCGGAAAGGCTCATCACCATGTTGTCACGCAGGTAGTCAAAGCCGAATTCGCTGTTGGTTCCGTAGGTGATGTCGGCGTCATAAGCCAGTTTGCGGGGAACCATGCGCAGCTGATCCTGATCTTCTTTTGTAGAGGTGACCGAGGGGTCCACCAGAAAGGCCTTTTTGCCGTTATCGGTGCGGGCGGCCATCTGCAGCACGCCGACACTCAGGCCGAGAAAACGATAGACCGGTGCCATCCAGCGGGCGTCACGGCGGGCAAGATAGTCATTGACGGTGATCAGGTGAACACCTTTCCCTGCCAGCGCGTTGAGGTAAACCGGGAGGGTCCCCACCAGGGTTTTCCCTTCACCGGTGCGCATTTCAGCGATGTTGCCGGCATGGAGGGCCATCCCGCCGATCATCTGCACATCATAATGGCGCAGGCCCAGCACACGTTTGGATGTCTCGCGGACGACAGCGAAAGCCTCCGGCAGGATGTCATTCAGGGTCTCGCCATTGGCAAGGCGCTGCCTGAATTCAGGCGTTTTTGCGGCCAGAGCTTCATCACTCAAGGCTTCATATTGTTTTTCAAGTTTATTGATATCAGCGACGCGTCTGGTGTAGGCGTCGGATTGGTTTTTGATCGGGTCAAGCCCCAGGGCTTCTTTCAGTTTCTTGAACATTACGGCCTCTTATTCCTAATAATTTCCAATTTAATCATACCATCATATTGAAGGGTATAAAGAAGGTTGAGCCATTTTTTACGAAAAGTTAACGTGGTACAATGGGAGTATGAGCAATAAAGTGTCTGACCGTCAGGAATCTTCTGTCGCCCGGAATGTGATCATATACGGGATCGGGGGTGTGCTGTCGCAGGCGGCGGGGCTGATCACGCTGCCTTTGATGACACACAGCCTGAGTTCATTGGAATATGGCTCTATTGAAGTCATCACTTCGCTGACCGGCTATTTTAACCTGCTGATCGGACTGAACATGATGACAGGGCTTTACCGGTTCTTCTTCCAGACAGAGGATGACCGGGACCGCGGGGAAATGGTCTCGACCACCTTTCTCTTCGTCGGGCTGTGCGGCGCATTGGTGATCCTGATCTCTCTGCTGCTGGGCGGACTGTTTTCACAGCGAATGTTCGGAAATGCGGAATATACGGGGTTGATCCGGCTGGCGTTTACAGCGCTGGTCCCGGTGGCTGTTTATACCTATTCGCTGAACCTGCTGCGGCTTCAGAACAAGGCGCTTCCTTATATGCTGATCGCCCTGACGGTTTCTTTGATTTATATGGGGTGCATCATCCTTTTTGTCGCGGTCATGAAGGTTGGGATCCCGGGGTATTACTATTCGCAGATCATCTCCAACACGATCGGTGCGGTGATCGCGCTTTTCCTCTCAAGGAGGCTGTTTGTTCCCCGGTTTTCCCTGAAATGGTTCAAAAAGCTCGCCCGCTACAGTTTTCCGCTTGTCCCCGGTACACTGTTCGGTTGGAGCCTTTCTGCAAATAACCGTATGTTCCTGAACGCTTCGACCGACCCTGTCCAGGTGGCTTATTACGGGCTTGCGAACAAGGCGACGATCGTCATTACGCTTGCCACCCAGGCCTTCTGCAATTCCTGGGAGCCGACCATGTATTCCCTGCTGAACAAAGAAGATAAGATCAAGCGGACACTGCCTTCCATGCTTTCTCTTTATACTTTCGGGACGCTTTCCATTTGTACGCTGGTGATGACGGTTGCGCGGGAAATCTTTCTGTTCCTGGCTCCTCCGGAATATCTGGCGGGCATTGGGTTGCTGGGAATCATGCAGCTGCGCTGGATCTTCACCATGGGCGTTTACGTGATCGATCCGGGAACTGCAAAATCCGGGAAAACCTGGTGGGTTTCCGTTATGCTGGGACTGGCTGTCCTTGTGAATCTGGGAGCTAATTCAATTTTGACGCCGCGTCTGGGACTTTATGGAGCGGTGATCTCCGAACTGCTGGGATATGTAACTGCCATGTGCGGGCGCTGGATCGTCTCCGACCGCCTGTTCCCTATCAATTGGGATCTGCGTTATTTTGTCGTGATGATCGTGCTTTACGGGATTGCTGCGTATGGACAGACCCGCATTATTCTTTCTGATATGAATTGGGGCTTGAGTTTCCTGCTGCGGCTGCTGCTCGCGGCTGTGGTAGTTGGGGGCGGATACCTGCTGATCGACCGGGAATCGAAGCAAACGCTGAAAGACGTGCTTGGCAAAGCGGTTCAAAAGATAAGAAAATAACGGTTCTCTTTGGTAAATAATCTGCAATGGGGAAGGTTTGGCAGCTCAAATAAAGCCGGGAAACCTTCCCCATTGATGTTATGTCTATACTGCTGCCGGAGTGTTTTTACAGCAAATTGAAAGCCTCTCAGCAGTTTTTTTCTTGACCGGGATCATCAGAATTCAAGGTCGGAAAGCCATTTTTCAACGGATTCTTTCACTTTCTCCTGATTATTCTGTGCATCATTTCCGCGGACCGCGAGCCCTGCCAGCACGGTGCTGTCCGGACAGGCGGAGGCAAGCTTCCGGTCAAATCCGGAGAGTCCGCTGCCTTCGTGTGTGGAGAACGGGATCAGGGTCTTTCCGTCCAGATCTTCATTTTCGAAGAAGGTGTAAAGGATCATCGGCCAGTCGCCCCACCATACCGGTGCACCAATAAAAATGGTGTTGTATTGGGAAAGATCGGGTACGGGACCCTGATAAGCAGGTCTTGCCTTATCATTCTGCTCTTTTCTTGCAACATCCAGCAATTCGTTGTAGGTGTAAGGATAATAATCCTCTTCGGGAAGAATTTCGAAGAGATCCGCGTCAAGTTTCTCAGCGATCATTTCTGCGACGATCGAGGTGTTGCCTTTGTCGATGACGCCGACTGTGTACTGCTCTCCGGTTCTGGAAAAATACACCACAAGAATATCACTGTCTGCCGTTTCTGTTCCCTCTTGTGCGTTTGCAATGCAGGTGAGTGCAAACACCATCATGAGGACCAGTAACAGGGTTTTCATTTGTTTTGAAAGATTCATGAAATAACTCCTTATTGTTTATTTATCCGGCTGCAAAGGGCCGTAATAATAGCTTGCTGTTGCCCCGCCATCGGCAAGGAAGGTTGAGCCGGTGATAAAAGCTCCTGCATCGCTCATCAGGAGCTCGGCAATGTTTGCAATTTCATCTGCCGTGCCGGGTCTGCCTGCAGGACATTTTGCAAACATATTCTTGTAAAAATCTCCTCTGGGTCCGTTGAATTCATCGATGGCAAGCGGTGTTACGATTATTCCGGGAGCGATGGCGTTCAGTCTTGCCCCGCGTTCACCCCAGCGGACGCATTCATACATGACACGCTTCTCATTACATCGCTTCGCCAACTGATAAGCATGGAGTGTGTCTTTTATGTTTTCCGGCTGCAGAATGTCTAATGCCAGCAGTTCTTCTGTCGGTGTGGCGGCAAGCTGTCTGTCTTGTTCCGGGGTCAGCTGCGGCATGCGCCATCCGGACTGACTGGAAATCGTCACAGCCGCTCCGCCTTCGGCAATGACTCTGCCGGCTTCTTCCAGAAGAACAGCTGTGCCATATAAATCAACCTTGAGGATCGTTTCGATGGATGCCTGTGAAGGTGATACACCTGCTGCATTCACCAGATATTTGATTTTCCCGAATTGCTGTGCCCGGGCGATGATGGACAAAATAGATTTTCGGGAAGAAAGATCCATCTCAAAAGGTTCCGCATCATAGCCTGCATCATTCATGATTTTTGCAATCGTTTCGGCATTTTGTACAGATTTATCACCGAGAATGATTTTCTTCCCAAATCCGATCCTGCGCGCAATCGCCATGCCGATTTGTCCGGCTCCGGTAACGATCATTACGTCTTTTCGCATTTTCATTTCACCTTTCCCTGAATGGTTCATCCTACCATGTGGAAGCCTGTGCCCTGGCAATTTTCCATGTGCCGTTAGTTTTTCTGATATCAAGCTGAAGCGCGAGTCTCCAGGTGTTTTTGCCGCCACCGAAAACAGCTGCTGTCACTTTGGAATGACCGGACAGGATCGCTGTATCTCCTGCTATCTGTATTTCCATGCTCTCTGTCTGTTCAGCATAATAATTGAGTGTGCCGTTCATGATCGCCCGAATGTATTCCTGCTTGTTTTGGCGCATCCCGGTCATATGGATCAGGATGAATGAACTGTCATGGATCCGGTCGAGTTCTGCCTCGTCTTTGGAAACCATTGCCTCATACATGTCATGATAAAGGTTGACGATTTGTTCCCGGTCATTCATTATACCGACTCCGTGTTTTTATGAAAGCAAGCCGTTTGTTTTCAGCCACTGTTTCACGCTTGCACCGGAATTTGCTGCATTGGAACCGGTGATCGGAAGTCCCTTTCTGAGTTCTGCGCCGGGAGCATACTGTTTGATATGACGTTCGCTTCCGCCCATGCCGCTGCCTTCATTGGTGCAGAGCGGCAGGATGGTTTTGCCGGTAAAGTCATATTTTTCCAGAAATGTCACTACGGCCATGGGCATCGTTCCCCAGTAATTGGGATAGGCGAGGATGATGGTGTCGTATTCGTCAATGCTTTCCGGATAGCTGACAAGTTCCGGCCTGGCTTTAGCCTGCAGATCTCTTTTCGCTTCTTCAATGCAGGTTATGTATGCCGGTGAATAGGGGTTCTTCATTTCGATTTTGAATGTGTCGGCGGGAATCATTTCCTTCATCAGATCACACACGATTTCCGTATTGCCTTTTTTTACGTAGCGCATCGCGCCGCCGAAATAATTTTCATCTGCTCTTGAAAAGTAAGCGATCAATGTCTTAGCCATTTTTTCCTCCATGATTTTGTTATCTGATTAGAGTTTAGCATATTATGATTTGAAAGTCCAATAGAAAACATATATAATTGATAGAAAAAATGAATGATTACGAGGTGCCATGAATACAAAACAAATAGACTGCTGCATTGAACTGGCACATACGCTGAATTTCAGCCGGGCTGCTGAAAATCTGTTCATGAGCCAGCCGGCTTTTTCTTACCAGATCAAATTGTTGGAGGAGGAAATCGGTTTTGTAATATTTGACCGCAGCGGAAAAGGGGCAACGCTGACGCCTGCCGGTGCACAGTTTGTGAATTTTCTGATCAACATGCGGCAGGATCTCAAGCGGGCGGTTGAACAGGGTCAGAATTTCAGCGCAAAATATAGTGACAGCATTTCCATCAGCCTGATGGTAAGGCAGGCGGTTTATTTTCTTCCGGAAGCTATGCGTAATTTTGCCAAAACGAATCCAGAGGTCCAGATCATGCCGAAATTTGAATATGAAAATGGATTGGAAGGGTTTTTGAAAAACGAGACGGATATATTATTTGCGCTCAAGGAGGATACGAGGCATATTCCGGGAGTCAATGTGCACGACCTTTTCGAAAGCCGTATTTATCTGATCACACGGCGTGCTGATCTGCTTGCGGAAAAGAACCTGATCACTGAAAGCGACTTGTATGGCAGAACGCTTATGGTCGGGGGCGGCTCACCGGCTGTGCTGCGGGCTGTCCAGCACAGGCTGATCGAAACGGGTAAGATCGATTATTTCAACAGTGCTGATCACGATACGACACTCACGAATGTAGCGGCAGAACGCGGTGTCTGTCTGGCGCCGGGATTTCTGAATGATCACAGCGGACAGTTCGCCTGGATCCCGTTTGACTGCCGGGAGCGGTTCAGCTGCGTGCTTTGTACTCACAGGGAGGACAATAGAAAATCTCTTGCTGCATTTGTCGATACACTTTGCGATCTTTATCGTAAAGCCGTTGCTGTTCAGCTGTGATGTGACAGGGATACATTGACTTGTTAAAAACAAAAACCGCCGGTAAACCGGGGTTCCTGTCGGGATATTGGCTATCCGCTTCTGGCGGAGAGAGAGGGATTCGAACCCTCGTTACCTTGCGGTAAACGCGCTCTCCAGGCGCGCGCGTTAGGCCAGACTACGCTATCTCTCCGTAACTCACGATGTAAGATTATACACTATATTTTTAAATTTAGGTAAAAAAATGACGAAATTTCATTTTTTCTTTCTTTACGCATATAATTAGTCATCGAAAGGAATAATATTGATGAATACAAAAGCCATTCTGCTCTTCATGATCACCTGTTTTCTGTGTATGTCCGCCTGCAGTTCCGCAAAGGAGACGGTCGAACTGATGCCGCTGGTTCATCAGCAGATGGATCTTGGCGCCCGCACTCCGGGCAGCGATGCACATGCACGGTTTGTTGTGCAGACGGTCAGTTTACTGGAGGATGCAGGATGGGCTGTCGAAAGCAAAGCAGAGCGATATAACGGGAAAACGGTTCAGAACATCATCGCGGAACGCGGTACTGAGAACAGCAGTAAATGGATCGTTATCGGCGCGCACTATGATTCCCGCATTCAGGCAGATCAGGAAAAACTCCCGGCAGACAAACAGCAGCCGGTTCCGGCTGCAAATGACGGAGCGTCCGGAGTGGCTGTGCTGATGGGCCTGGCAAAGACCCTCCCGAAAATGGATGACAAACGCATCACGCTGGCTTTCTTCGATGCGGAAGATCAGGGAAATCTGATGGGCTGGCCGGACTGGTGCCTGGGATCAAAGCTGCTCGCTGGGCAGTATGGGGACCTGCAGAAAAAACCGGATGCTGTGATCGTCGTTGACATGATCGGTGACGCGGACCTGAATATTTACCGGGAACGGAATTCTGACCAGGCACTGACCGATGAGCTTTTCGGGATCGCCAAACGGCTTGGGTATTCAAAACAGTTCATTGATCAGCCGAAATATTCAATGTATGATGACCATGTTCCCTTTTTGGAACAGGGGATCCCGGCTGTGGATTTGATCGATTTCGATTATTCCTGGTGGCATACACTGGGTGATACGGCTGACAAGCTTTCGGAAGAAAGCCTGCAGGCAGTTTATAAAGTCGTGTATGAATATCTGACGAAGAATTGATGTCTATGATGGAAAAACTGAAACAGACAGAGCTTGCGGATGCCTTAGCCGGAATGCCGGTCGGGGAGATTTACTGCTTCGACACGATCGGATCCACAAATGATTTCGGTTTTGAGCGGTCGGCGGCAGGTGCGCCGGATATGACCGTCATCACAGCCTTTGAACAGACCAGCGGGCGGGGACGGATGCAGCGGCGCTGGATCACAGTTCCGGGTACTTCTCTGCCGCTGACGATCATCATCCGTCCGACAGAGGAGGAGATGGAGCATCTGAACCTGTTCTCTCCATTGACCGGATTGGCGCTGCGTGAAGGATTGCTGCATGCTTACGGGATCATCAGTCAGATCAAATGGCCGAATGATGTGCTGCTGAACCGGCGGAAAATTTCCGGTATCCTTTGCGAAACCCAGTGGGAAGGAAACCGTCTGAACGCCCTGATCCTGGGTGTCGGGATCAACCTGCTTCACGGTTCAGCTCCTGACATTCCGGATCTAAACTATCCGGCATCCTCGGTCGAGGATGAAACGGGGATCGTTATCTCCCGGACGGAATGGATCCGGGTTTTTCTCGAACAGATCCTGCGTCTTCGTCCTTTGATCGGAAAGAAAGAATTTTTTGAATTGTGGGAAAGCTGCCTTGCATATAAAAACGAGGAAGCTATTCTGGTGAGGCAGGATGGCAGCAGGGAAAGCTGTATCGTGCAGGGTATTGCCCCTGACGGTTCCCTTTTGACCCGGGATCAAAGCGGCCACACACGGCTATGGCTCGCTGGGGAAATCTCCCTGCGGGAGAAAATCAGGGATTAAAACACAAAAGCTGCCGGAAACGACAGCTTTCATGCTTTTTTATTCCATGCAAATTTATTTGGCAGGGGGTTCCATGCCTTCATGGAGTTCGGTGCGGCCGATGCGATAAATCTTGGTACCGCATTCCGGGCAGGTGCCGAAAACGACAGCTGAGCCACGTTTGTTGAAACCAGCGGTGGGATTCTGGATCTCACGCTTTGCCTTACATTTTACACAATATCCTTCCATTCTATTACCTCCAGGTTTGATAGGATTTTACCTAGAGCTTTTCAGCTCTTTAGTTTTCAAGATACCAGAGGAATTCCTCTGCTTACCTCATATTATTAGAGTATACACAATGTCCCGAAAAAATCAAGGGCTTACGAGTAATTCTGAGGAAATTAAATGATTAAATATGACGTATGACACCTCGTAAGTGACAAATTTCAGTAAGATAACAAACAAACACGGTCCGAAATGACCGTGTTTGTTTGTTTTTTACGATTTTTCAGGTTCGATAAATTATCAGAGGATCGTCACGTTGCTTGCCTGCAGACCTTTCGGACCGCGTTCAACGTTAAACTCAACTTCCTGGCCTTCCTTCAGCGTGCGAAATCCATTTCCCTGAATGGATGTGTAATGAACAAAAATATCTTCGCCTTCAGGCTGTGAAAGGAAACCATATCCTTTTGACTCGTTGAACCACTTGACTGTACCTTTTACTGTCTCACTCATTATTAACCTTCTCCTGATTTTTGTCCCTTCATTGGACGTATTTGTTAAAACCGGGGAAGCTGTGCTCATGAACTAACCGCAAGCTTTCAGCAAAACCGGCTTTTCGCAACACTTGTTATTTATATCACAAAATTTAAAGAATGGTACAAAAATAACCAATACCATTATTGAATTTATTACCCAAATTTGTCAATATGTCAAAAATATTTTCACTGATAAATGAATCCAATTTCTGCGCCGAGTTTTGCTTGTTTGGTACAATGAAAGAAAGCAGAGGTACGAAACCGGGATGCTGCCCTATGCTACTTCCCTGCCAGATAAAGGGTACTTTATCTGACACACACATTAGCGGGTGGAACCTGTTTAATAGAGATGTATAGTTGTAGTGAAGGACTGATTACAGAAATGATTTCACAAGATATATTCGATGAACTGGTGCGCAGTGCCGCGATCGAATTGCAGCCGGAGGAGCGTACGGAACTTTTCAAAGAACTGAATTCACAAATGGAGGTCATCCGGCAGCTCGATGCAATCCCGTTGGATGACATGCTTCCCCTGGTCGTACATGGCAATCCCTATCCGCCTCATGTTCGTTGTGACCTGCGGCAGGATGAATGGATCCCGTTTGATAACGCAGCTGGCATACTCGCACAGGCTCCCGTTTCAAAAGATAGGTGTTTTGTTTCACCGGACGTGCCCCATCAGAGGATCGGATAATGAAGGAAGTAATCAGGAAAACAGCACTGGAACAGGCTGAGCTGGTCCGCACGAAGCAGATCTCCGCGGAAGAACTGCTGAATGAAGTCCTGCTGCATATTGAGGAAACGGAGTCCCAAACCCATGCCTTTGTTATGATATGCGCGGAAGAAGCCCGGAAAAGGGCCCGATCCATCGACAAGAAAATTGCCGCGGGAGATGACGCCGGTGTTCTTGCCGGTGTCCCTTATTCAGCCAAGGATGTTTACTGTACAAAGGGGATCCCGACAACTGCCGGATCCGCAGCTCTTCAGGGATGGATCCCGCCGTATACTGCTGCGGCCATTGACCGGCTGGATGCGGTCGGAGCGGTACTGATCGGAAAGACCAATTGTGATGAATTTGCCATGGGCGGAAGCGGTGAGAATACAGCAAACCGTCCTTGTCCGTGCAATCCGCAGGATCCGGAGCGTACAGCGGGCGGTTCCTCCTCAGGTTCGGCTGCTGCAGTTGCCGCGTATGAAGGAGCGTTCTCACTGGGAACGGATACAGGCGGTTCGATCCGGGAACCGGCTTCCTTCTGCGGTGCGGTCGGACTGAAGCCTACCTATGGAAGGCTCTCTCGATGGGGAATAATTGCCTTTGCTTCATCCATGGATACGCCGGGACCGATTACGCGCTCCGTGAAAGACGCTGCACAGCTGATGAATATCCTTGCCGGTTTTGATCCGAGAGACAATGTGACGGCCCGTGTCCCTGTTCCCGATTATCTCTCCGCATTGGACAAAGGTGTAAAGGGCATGCGCATCGGGATCTCTCCTGACCTGATGAAGGTAACGGTGATGAATGAGGATGGCTCTTATTCGGATTTTCCTGTTGAGCCGGAAATCACCGCGGCAGTGGAACAAACCGCTGAAAAATTGGCGGCAGCAGGTGCGGAAATCGTGACGGATGTCCCGATACCAAACACCAGATATTCCGTACCGGCTTATTTTGTTATTTCCCGCATTGAAGCCTTTTCCAATCTTCAGCGCTATGATGGGCTGAGGTTCGGAAGAAAAGCGGTGGGAAACCCGTCGGATATGTATGATTTGTTCGCAAAATCCCGGGAAGAGGGATTTGGGCATGAAGTGAAACTGCGGATCCTGACCGGCTTGTTCATGAGCCGGAAGGAGTTTTATGAGAAGTATTACCGGAGAGCAATGCAGGCACGTGCATTGATCCGCAGGGATTACGACCGGATTTTTGATCCGGAGGGAAAATATAAACTGGATGTTCTGCTGACGCCATCAACGCCGACCCCCGCATTTCGTTTCGACAGGTCCGGATGTGATCCGGTGCTGATCCGTTATGCGGATCAGTTTACGTCACCGATGAACTTTGCCGGGATCCCCGGGATCTCTTTCCCGGCGGGAACGACTACAGCTGGTTTGCCGATCGGTGTGCAGGCTGTTGGATATGATTTTTGTGAGGAAAAAATACTTCGGGCAGCGTATGTGGCGGAACAGGAGGCGGCATGACGCAATATGAGGCATTGATCGGATTGGAGACCCACATCCAGCTGAATACGAAGACAAAAGCCTTTTGTTCCTGCAAAGCTGATTCCTGGAATGAACCTCCCAACAGCTGCATTTGTCCCGTATGTACCGGCCAGCCGGGAGCCTTGCCTTCCCCGAATGCGGAGATGGTCAATAAAGCCATCCGGCTGTGTTTGGCGGTTCATTCACAGATCAACCGGGTATCTTTTTTTGACCGGAAAAATTATCTTTATGCAGATATGCCGAACGGATATCAAATCACACAGAATGATCAGCCTATCGGTGTCGGCGGGTATCTGGATGTCGATATGTCGGACGGACGGATCATCCGCGTCCGGATCGATAACCTTCATATGGAGGAGGACGCCGGGAAAACCAGAAATGCGGACGGGATCCGTTTGATCGACCTGAACCGCAGCGGCGTTCCGCTGGTGGAAATGGTCACAAAACCGGATCTGCATTCTGCCGATGAAGCTGCGGCTTACCTGATACGTCTGCGGCAGCTGATCCGCTGGATCGGTGTTTCCGAAGGAAATATGGAAAAGGCCCAGCTGCGCTGCGACGCCAATGTTTCCGTGGCACCGGTGGGATCGGCCTCACCCGGTAAGAAATGTGAAATCAAGAATATCAATTCCATTGACGCTGTCCGGAAAGCGATCACCTCAGAAATTGAGCGGCAGATCCGGGAACTTGATGCCGGGCGTCCGGTTGAGCAGTGGACCATTGAATGGGACAATGACGCTAAGGAGCTCCGAAAAATGCGCTCAAAAGAAAATGCGGTGGATTACCGTTTTTTCCGTGAGCCGAACCTGATGCCGGTGTGCGTTACAGATGAACAGATCGAAGCCATTCGGTCGGAATTGCCCGAGCTCCCGCTTGAACGTCAGCAGCGGTTTATGGATGAATACGGGCTTGCAGCATATGACGCCAGGCTTTTGACCGCGGAACGCGATACGGCGGATTATTTTGAGGAAACTTTACGCTGCTGCGGCGGTGATCCGAAACGGACTGCCAATTGGATGCTGAATGAAATATTAAGGCTCCTGAATGAGCATAGTTTGTCCGCGAAGGAATTGACTGTACGCCCGCAGGCCCTTGCGGAGATCATCTGCCTGGTGGATGACAAACAGGTGAGCCCGGCAACAGGTAAGCAGCTCATCGATATGGTCCAGGAAAGCGGAAAGGCACCGGCTGATCTGGTCAAAGAGCATAAGCTGCTGATGGTCAGTGATGATTCGCTGATCCGTGAAATTTGTGAGAGAATTGTAAAGAGCAACCCGAAAGAAGCCGGGGCTTACCGCGCCGGGAAGGAAACACTTCTGGGCTGGTTCACCGGGCAGGTGATGAGGGAGACGAAAGGAAAGGCAGACGCAAAGCTGGCCGGAACGATCCTGAAAGAATTGTTGGCAGAAGGCTGAAAGTGTGCCCACTTTTTGAATGAATATGGTTTTGGGGAGAAGTGATTATTATGAAAGAATATGATGTGATCGTGATCGGGGCAGGTCCCGGCGGATATACAGCTGCATTGCAGACAGCTGCAAACGGACTGAAAACCGCAATCATCGAAAAGGACAGTTTGGGCGGGGTATGCCTGAATGTGGGGTGTATTCCATCCAAATCCCTGCTGAAAAATGCGGAGCTTGCGCGGACACTGCGTAAAGATGCCAAAACCTTCGGGATCTCCTGTGACAACCTGGAATTTGATTATTCCGCGGCGGTGGCACGATCCCGTAAGGTATCCAAGCGGCTGAACCAGGGTGTGGCGTTCTTATTAAAAAATGCAGGTGTCGATGTCCTGTTCGGCCGGGCAGAATTTATCGGTCCTCACAGTATTCATGTGTTCATGAATGATGGGACGGAGGAAGATCTTTCTGCCGGGTCGGTTATTATCGCCTGCGGAACAAAGCCGGTGGAGATCCCCGGGATGATGCCGGATGGGGAAAAGATATTGAACTACCGTCAGGCGATCCTGCAGCCGGAGCTGCCGGGGCGTGTGGTCATCATCGGAGGCGGTGCGATCGGGGTTGAATTCGCTTCCATATGGAGCGCTTATGGCTCCTCGGTGACGATCGTTGAAATGCAGTCTCATCTGCTGCCGAATGAAGATGCCGAAGCTGGAGCTGAACTGGAGCGCTCATTCAAAAAACAAGGCATCAAAATCAAAACCGGTACAGCCCTTTGCGGCGTGGATAAAACGGAGAATGGCGTCATTGTTCATCTCCGGCAGGATGAAACGGAAAGCACGGTTGAAGCCGATCAGGTGGTGATTGTGGTTGGTTTCCGTCCCGCTGCTGCGGATCTGTGCCTTGAAAAAGCGGGTGTGGAGTGCACGGAACGCGGATGGATCCGGGCAGATGAGATGGGACGAACATCCGTTCCTCATATTTATGCGATTGGGGATATTGCCGGGAAGGTCCTGTTGGCTCATACTGCCGAGGCTATGGGCAGGATGGCCGGTGATCTGATCGCCGGGAAGGATGCGGCGCCTGTCCGTTATGATCTGATGCCTCACGCGACCTATTCCCATCCGCAGGTGGCTTCCTTTGGTTATACGGAAGAATCAGCCAAAGCCGCGGGAATTTCTTATAAGACCGGAAAGGCCGGGTTTATCGCGAATGGGAAAGCACTGGGCCTCGGAGAAAACGAGGGCTGGGTCAAACTGTTGTGTGACGCTGAGTCGAATGCGATTATCGGGGCTGTTATGGTCGGGCCGGAAGTCAGTGAACTGCTGCCGGAGCTTTCTCTTGCCGCAGCACATGGTTTGACAGCCGGAGATGTTGCGCGGAATGTTCATGCACACCCCACACTTTCGGAAGTGCTCATGGAAGCAGCCGCTTCACTGAAATGAAAAAAGAGACAGCCGCCTGATTTCGGGCGGCTGTCCTGTTTGATTTATTTTATAGTGTTGTCAAAGCGGTATACATACCGAAAGGTAAGGTACCGCTTTTCGTTATTGTTACAGAGCTGAGCGGTCGATCACAAATTCAGGATTTCCCTGTGCACCGACAGCAACCTCATATTTGTCGAACTGGATCACCAGTTCGCCGTCTGCATTCAGATACCAGTGATTGTAGTTCGGCACATTCATCAACGCGAAATTCAGAGAATCATCATCCGTGTAGTACATGCCCTCTCCGGCTTCGTTTGCGGCTGTCATTTTCGCGAAGATCTGATCCCGGATCGCCGGCATGGAATTGGCGGGGACAACCTCTTCCCATTTCAGCGGCAGACCGGTGTTCTTGTCCAGCGTCCAGAATTCACATGTGGTCATGGAAGAGCCGGCAGCAAAGTAAGAGATGGTTTTGAATGTGAAATAATCATCTGTATCAGCAATGATCTCATATGAATATTCATAACCGAAATGCGGGCCGTCTGCCTCATCTGCATATTCGATCGCAGTGGCAACTGTTGTTTCGAATTCCTTCTGAATGTTGTCTGCAGTTTGTTGGAAGTGCTGGTTCATCTGTTCTTCAACATCCGGATCAGCGAGACCGCCAATGTGAGGAATATGGAGATTGAGGAACCAGTTAGGCTCATTGATTTTCACTTCATCGCCGACATACAGGTCAAAGGAATATTTTTTATCCTTCATCAGAACAGCTTTGTCTCCGACGATTTCAAAACGTGATTCTCCAAAAGCACCCGGGGCGATCTCATATTTATCGAAAGTGATGACCAGATTGCCGTTTTCATTGACATACCAGTGGTGATACTCTTCAATATTGGCAAAGGAAATGATTAGATTCTCCTCATCAAGCCAAAAGACTTCCTCGG
>Ga0310695_10006114_pt1 | contig 20234 bp, 26 predicted proteins | sample RumenRJG_04DNA_FD_203882 | JGI IMG/M metagenome (GOLD analysis project Ga0310695, IMG submission 203882) | Bovine rumen microbial communities from Lethbridge, Alberta, Canada - RJG_04 (v2) (version 2) | ecosystem: Host-associated > Mammals > Digestive system > Stomach > Rumen | place: Canada...
AGCTTCCACATTGGATTGGATGGTTGCGGCTTCCGCAGCGTCTGTACGGTCAATCCAGTAGGATACCTTCACGTTATACGAGACGGTCGACGGTTTTTTCACCGTTACCTTGTCGGTAAGTGGCCGTATCTTCCGGTTGTTCAATGTCTCGGATACTTTTGTCAGTATCTCATCGTCCGGTATTTTCCCGCCTTGCAGTAACGGCCAAACGACGACTTCCGCCGGTGCCGGGCTTTCTACTGCGACGTCAGTGATCAGCGTGCTGGCTTTCTTGGTGAAGTACTCATAGGCGCCCGTCGGCCCGGCTGTCGAGTACTGTTCCGGCGCTTGGTGGATGCGTTCTCGATAGTCTTCATCGCTCTCCACTTCCGCGCCGCCCGCGCTCGTTGTCGTGTTGACTACGGCGGCAACAAAAGGCACAGGATCCGCCATCCGATTGATCTCTCCAGCTTGGTATCCATTCCCCATCGTCCCTTCCTCTGTGCAGGTGCTCTCCACATCCGCCGACATTTTCCCAGCCTCTATCGTGTTCGCTTCATCTGTTGCAAAAAGCGTCCCGTCTCCAGCCGTCGCTCTCGTCCCTTTCGGGATCAACGTAGCGCTCTCTCTCGCAGCGGATAAACTGAACCGCAATGTCGTTGTCGCGGCTGATGCCTGCAGCCTGTCTGTGCCGACTAGTGCGCCGATATGATCCAGTCTGTCCCCAGTCGCATAGGCAAGGAGATTCTGCTTTGCGGTTTCGTCAATCAGGACGCGCTGCTGCACGATGATTGCCTCGATGCCTCGCAGGAACAGCCGCAACGGATCCGCTCTAGACAGTTTTCTCCCCAACAGCTTTTCGACAATCGTCACGATCTGCAGGTCTACCGTTTGCGGATCCGACTCTGCGAACGTGATGTCTGGAAGATTTTTAAGTTTCATTGATCTCAATCCTCACTTTCGCCTGCAGGATGCCATCGTTCCCCTCTTCTGTCGTGCTGGTATAGTCTACAGACACAACGCTTGCACGCGGTTCATATAAGGCAATGGCTCCAACAATTTCAGCCGTCAGCCTTGCTTGTGCCGCCGCTACAGGCAAATCGACTATATCCCCGTCAATCCCGAACGCTCTGTCCATCGGGACGGTCTTTTTCAGCGTTGTCAGGATCATCCGGACATTTTGCGCAATTTCTTCTAGCTCATCGGCCGGCATAATCTTGATGCCCTTGTTCTCTGTCGAGATATCCAGATACAACCTGTCTCACCTCTCATGTCACAGCAGCGGTCTGCACGTATTCTTTCAGCGTCACATCGATCTGCGTCACGACGACGCGGCCGTTGTTGTCAATCGTGTCCACCGACTCCCCTACGCTCTCAATGACCCACGGATTCTTTCCTACGGTCTGATTGCATAAAATGAAGTACATGGCTTCCCCGCTCTCGCAGAGTTTCCGCACCTGTTCTGCTTCCTGCGTCGGGTTGATGCCCAGCGCCGCCGACAGCTGCATGGTAAAGCTGATTTCTGCGGCATCCGGCCCTAAGAATTCCAGCAGCGGCTTATCTCCGATGATTTCATGGGAGGCGTACCGTGCTTTATTTGTCCGCTTCAAGTCTTTGAATGTCCGAACCTTCCGGCTCGAAACTTCAAACACGATACTCCCGAGTGCGCCGATCGGCGCCGACAGCCCCCATGCGGATAGTTTCCCGCGCCAGTCACTTGGCAGATAGGATAGTCCTTGGCTCAGCTGCTGGGTATATTTTCTCGTAACGCCTGACGCGATTCCTGATAAGAATGACATGTTCAGCCTCCTATAAACACATCGCCGCTTCCAGTCGTATGCGCGCCGCCCTTCCCGCATGTCTGGCATGTCGTAGCGTCTCCAATGCGGGCCGCCGCTTTCCCGTTGATGAACACGGTCCCGCTCCCACCTGTTGTCGCGAACGTCCCGCTATGTGGGCAGTTGCATGGCCCCGTATCACCTTTCCTATGGGCTCCCAGCCCATTGATCAGCACATTTCCCGATACTTCCTGATTCGTTCCCGCCCGGCTATGCGGACAGCACTTCTTTCCTAGGTCGCAGGTTCCCTGTTCCCCGTCCCCTTGTCTTGCAGCCGCTGGCATGTCCATCACTCTCCCCGTGCCCAAATTGGGCACAACTCAGTTCAGATTGATTGTGGAACCCTTTATGATTACCGGCCCGACTACGTTCACCGTAAGCGTCGAGCTGCTTCTGTCATACTCCACGTATGACCCATCCGCAAAATCCAGACGCATGACATCCGGGCTCGATATTTGCGGCGGTTGCTTATCCGTGAAATATGTCCCAAGGATCCATCCGGTCGAAAAGTTCTTGTCGTTGTTGTTGAACAGGCATAGCGCCTGATCGCCGACATCCGGAATCCAGTAGTCCTTGTTTTTCCCGCTGTATCGATGCAGGATATGCAGTTCCGGACTGCTGGTTCCATCTTTATCGTCGAACGTGACGCGGGCCGTGTCTCGTTCCGGAAACACGGCGGATACCGTCCCAGTCCTGACCATTCCCCGCAACGCTCGTTCTGCTTCAGTAGCCATTGATTACCCGCCTCAATTCCACTTTCGTCGTATACCCTGCCCCGATATCGTGCGAACTTCGGACAATCAGGTACTTCCCGTTATAAGCGTGCCATCCGGTCAGCTCTACCGTATTGCTCGCAAGCAGGGAAAAATTCCCGGTCATCGTCAACGATACGGATACTTCCTCCAGATTTTTCTCATGCAGCCGCTTTTTTGCCAGCTTCTCGGCTTCTTCCAGCGAATCTACCTTTTCATTGACCTGCAGCGTCTGGCCTTCTTTCCGGTTTGGATCCGTAAACGTATATTCAATCAGCTCGTCTTTTTGCGAATGCTTGTATTTCACATGGCATGCCTTGTAGATATCATGGATGGTTGTCCGACACTCAAACGATAAGATGGACTGCTGCCCTTTCACGATTGTCATGACCGGCGCTGCCTGTTCATATTTTGAAACGTCGAACACGACAATCTTCTTATCCGTAATCTTCAGCGCAAGGCCGGCATCCTTGCATAGCTTCTGCAGGAACGACAGGTCTGTCTGTTCCGACTGCTCGGCGCGTTCCTGTACTGGATCATCCTCGGCGTCGTAATAGCTTTCCATCCCGGCGCCGCTTGCGATGTCTTTGACAATCTGAGAAAGCTTGGTCTTTTCCCATGCTCTTGTCTTCTCTACGCATCGAAGGTTGGAAGCGTTCGGAATAGACACCAGCCTCAGCTTTGCTTCGTTCGGAGGGCCAGAATTGGTGATTTCGTCCACCTCGAATTTCCCAAGCGGCAATGTCTGCATATCGCCCGGCGCTTCCCAATTTCCAACGCCGATTGACACATCGAGTATGGCGCCACGTTCCGGCATCCAGTCTCCCTGCCAAAGCTCCTCCCTGTCTTCCAGTGTGATATCCGCGCTATCGGCTTCTCCGCTCAGCACCTCGCGCACGGAAAAGGACTTCATGAATTGTGCAAGGTCTCTGGATATATCCTTCCCATTGTAATGGCAATATACATCGGCATACCGCGCTTTTATCATCGTTACCGCCTCCATGGTGGGAGAGAAGCTGTTTTCGTGCTCTCTGTGATGGTTGGGAGGGTAAGTACCGTCCCAGCCGAGAATATTGCGACATTGGCATATTCCCGGTTTGCGTCCATCAGCTGATTCACATAATCGCACGATCCAAGCTGCTCATAGGCAATCATGTCCCATGTGTCCCCGCTTTTCGTCGTGTACTCACTCAAACGCCAGCCGCCTCCTCTCATGCCGGTATGCCTCCATCTGCTCGGCAAAGGTTTTCTGCACCTTCCGCCCTGCTTCGATGACTGCCTCTTTGACCCGTTTTGGTTCTTCGTCGCCGTAGAAATTCAAAGTGATGCTGATTGGCGGCGCGTTGAACCAGCCGCCCTGCGGTTTCGCCGGTTCCTGCTCTACCGTCTGTGCTTGTGCCTGCGGCTGCGGCTGTTCTGGCGCTTCTGGCGCCTGCTGGATGATCTGCGGCTGTACTGGTTCGCCCGGCTCGCGGATTACGTTTACCTGCGGCTTCGCTGGTTCCTGCTCTACCGTCTGCGTCGGCGCCTGCGGCTGCGGCTGTTCCGGCGCTTCTGGCATGGATTTAGGTGCCGACGCTTTGATATCTGTTTTTACTCGGGTATAGGACGGGCCCTTCTGGTATTCCGGTTTCTCCTTTGCGTCTCCACCGACGCCAAGGATTTCACCGGCCATTCTCCATAGCCCGATGGCTCTTGCGGACCCGTCCAGCGGGATAGCTGCTTCGTCGCTTTCCTCTGCAAATGTCGTAAGGAATGCGCCTTTCTTGTAGATGCCGCCTTTCGCATTGCTGTCTACCTCTACATCGCCGCCATCATCGCCGCCCCCGCTGGAACTCCTCAGGCCGATAATCGCGCTTACCGCCGACCGGACGCTCGATATGATGTTTTCAATCGTCCCGACGATAGCACTTCCGATGCCTGACGCTATTCCCAGCATCGCATTGAACGCCGCGGATACCGCATTGACCGCGCCATCCCACGCCGCGCTCCAATCGCCGGCAAGGATGCCGCTGACCATCTCAACAACGCCGGAAATAACGCCGATCAGGCCGGTAAACACCGCCGCAATGACATTGATGGCCGCCGTTACGACGCCTGTCATGACGTTCGCCGATACAATGAACGCCCCGATCAGCACGCCGCCCAGAATCTCAGCGAGATATCCAATCACAGAAATCAACGCGCTGAATGCGCCGCTGTTCTCTGTCACGGCCGCGCTGATTGACGCGAATGCGCTCATGATTGTCATCCCGAGCGCTTGTATCTGCGGCCCGATGACTGCCAACAGCTGCCCGAATACCATCTGCAGGTTGCTGAGTGCTGGCTGTATCATCATCCACGCGTTGGAAAACGCCGCGGTGATCTGATTCCACAGCCCCATGAAGAACGGCCCGACCATCGACCAGTTCGAATAGATCAGGTACGCCGCCCCGGCAATGGCTATCAGCGCGATGCCAAGCGGTGAGAACATGGCCGCCATCGAAGCGCGGCCGACGGACAGGATCGCCGTTCCAAGTGCCCGGAACGCCGCCCCAGCCGTCTGCAAAGCTCCGGCTATACTGAAGCCCCGTGCCATCGCCAAGACCGCTTTTGCGGCATTTCCTGCCCCTCTGGCAATCGCTGTCGCGTTTTCTACGACCGAAGCCCGTGCTGCAGACATCGCGGCTGTACATCTCGCGCCAAACTGTGGTAGCGCCGCCCCCATCGACGACAAGCCGCTCGTCAGACCTGTCCGCATTGCCATTCCGACCTGTGCCCATGACAATGCCCGCAACGTGTTGAACGCCGCTATAGCGCGCTGTGCAAAAGCAGAAAACATCCCGCTGCTCATAACCGTCCGCAATGCAGCCATTGCCCTGTGTGACCCGCTCAATGCCGCTTGAAACAGTCTTTGTGCAATAGCATTGTTGTTTACTGCATAAAACAATGCTTTCGCTTTTGTGCCCACGTATGTATACACCGCGCCTAAAAGACGTATTGATTGGATTCCCGCTATCAACCCAGCAATAGAAGTTCCGATTGCTCCTATGCTTGCAACAATCCCTTCATGTGCCTTTACCCATTTTGATGCCGCCGACGCCATCCCTGCTACGGCTTGCAGGGCAGATTTGATAGATGGCAGGAATACGTTGCCGACGGATATGGCCAGACCTTCTGCGGCGGATTTCAACTGTATCATTGCGCCCTTGGTGTTGTTCATCATGGTATCCGCCATTTTCTGTGCTTCGCCGTCGCTGTTTTCCATCTGGTTCACGAGGTCGTCGAACACTTCCGGCCCCGCATCAAGCACAGCTAACCATCCCGTAGCCGCTTCCGTGCCGAAGATCATTTTCAGCGTGGCCAGTTTTTCCTCTTGGCCAAGCCCTGCAGTCTTGTCTCGCAGTTCGGTCAAGATTGCCGACATCTTACGCGGCCCATTCATGTCCGACATGCTGATTCCCAAAGACTCCAATGCCGCCTTCGCTTCGTTCTGCTGTGCCGTGATGTCCGACATCGACATGCCAAGCTCCTGCATAGCCTGCGATGCCTGTTTCGGCGGCCCCGCCAAACGCAAGAAGCCAGACCGCAGCGCCGTACCTGCTTGGCTTGCTTTGATGCCACTGTTCGCCATAAGGCCGGCTAGCGCCGCCGTTTCCTCCATCGACGCACCGAATGCCTTTGCTACAGGCGCCGCGTATTTCATCGTTTCGCCAAGCATTTCGACGTTCGTATTGGTGCGTGTAACGGTCACGGCGAATACGTCAGCCATGTGCCCAGCCTGATCAGCAGACAGGCCGAATGCTGTCAAGTCGTCCGACACGATATCCGCTGTCCTTGCAAGGTCTGTCCCACCGGCCGCCGCCAGCGCCAGCAGGCCCGGCATGCCAGCGATAATCTGGTTGGCATTCCATCCTGCCATGCCAAGATAGCTCATGGCATCCGCTGCCTGCGTCGCGGAAAACTGTGTTGTTTCGCCAAGCATGCGTGCGTTATCTGTCAGCATCTGCATTTCCGTGCTATTTGCTCGTGTGATGGCCTGCACCTTTGACATTGCAGACTCAAACTTCGCTGCAGTTCCAACAGCATCTAGCAATGGTGCGGCAAACATTCCTGTCGTTGATATAGTGTCTAGCATTCCAGCCTTTACCGCGCTCAAATTCGCACTTGCTGACGCCGCTCTGGCTCTCGCTGCTGCCATACTCTGCATAGCAGTTTGCGTTCTCTGCAGTTCTCCCTGGAGTCTCTGCAGATTCGTCCTGTACTCTGACGCGCTCATGCTCGCGCCCTGCATAGCCTGTGAAGCAATGCGCACACCTGTCCGGAATTGGCTTTCGGATATTCTTCCCGCTTGGTATTGGGCCGTCAATGACGACACTCTTGCCCGATATGCAGATACCGATGCCTGTGATGCCCTCCATGCCGCATCGAGCTGACGCTGTTCATTCTTGATCTGAGTTGTCTCATTCTTCAGGCGGCGCATAGCAGCAGCACCGCCGCTCATTGCGGCCGAAAACCCACCGCCCAGCGCCGCATTGATGGCAAACGATATCGCAAATATTTTCCCTGCAGCCATGCTTTCACCTCATTTTTCTGCTATAATAGAAATAGGATTTTGATGGGAGGCGCATAATATGTTATCTTTCCTCATCGGTTCTGCCATGGTTCTAGTTGGCTTGCTCTCAATCATTTTGATTATTACGTGTCCTATTGTATTTATTTATAGCTTTTTCTCAGCATTCAAAAAAGAATATTTCTGATTTTGCCCCGCCTCGCGGGGCTTTCTTTTTTATTGCCTCTTTTTGATGACTTCCAGCCATTCCGTCAGTTCTCGCAAGCTCTGCTTACTCCAAAAGCTGATTGGCCCCGCATCTTTCAAGGCATAGACAATCTCCCTCAATTGTTGCGGCGGATTACCGTCTCGGCCAAAGGTTGCAATAAAAAATTCAGGACTCTCGAAGCAACAGAAGCAAACGTCTGCACCGGAAGTTTCAAGATCTCACTGGACGGCACGCCCATCGCGGCCGCTGCCAGTTTCGCGCGGAACAGCGAGCTGTACATGATGTCTGGCGCCGGATCGGCGGCCATGCGGCACTCCCTTTCGGCTCTCATGAATGCTGACGCATCCAGTTCTGCCAGCTTGTCTTCCAGATTAGAGAAATCCAGTTCCGTTTCTTTCTCCTTGGTCTCTGCCATTTCTTTTTTCCTCCCTTATCGGGCCGCCCTGGCGGCCCTTTCTTTATGTTTAGAGTCCCAGCGCTTTTCTCACGGATTCCATGTAATCCGTTCCGTTGATGTAGTGGATATAGTTCAGTTTGTCGATTTCGACCTTCTTCACGCCGTCAATGGAAATCTTGATATACACGAGCTCCAGCGTCGTCTTGCTGTCCGTGTGGTCGGCCGGCTTGAAGCTGCCAAGATCGGTTTCTTTTGGCAGGCCTCGTACATTGATCTTTACGGCCTGCGTCGAGATCTCGCCCGTGCCGGCGTCATACTGCTCGTTGGCACCGCGAAGCTCCAGATCGTGCGCTTTCATGGCCGAAAGCACCGAGATATCGCTATTGATGGTGCGCCAGTTGATTTCGAGCTCCATGCTCTCCGTCTGGCCCGTCGTCGGCATCTCGATTTCACCGCCGATGCCGGCGCCAGAAAGCGTTGACGTCTTGTTCTTGATTTTTGGCAGCGTGACGTCTGCCATGCCAAGCTTGCGATCGCCGCCCATGAATACTTCAAAGTTAATCAGTTTATCGCGTACGGTATTTACGCTCCCCATTTTTCTCACCTTCTCCTTTCATCATGCAAACAGATTGGCGATGTAGTCCGCATCGTATTCCTGAATGAATTCAATATCACGGGCCGGTGTAGGCGCCGCGATATAGACATGGAATCGAAGCTTCCCGTCTGCAGCGTCCGTCGTCGTGTTCTCATCCTCACGGTACTCGACGCGGCCGCCCAATAGTGCGCCTTTCGCTGTCAGGCCGTTCAGCCAGATGTTTGCACTGTCCACGACGGTCTCAATCAGGCGCTTGTTTGTCGGCTCATCAATCTTGCTCCAGAACGTCGTGACCAGCGTATTGCCGATCCAATTGAACATCCTGCGATTCGTGATGAACGTGTCCTTGACATCCGCATCCGACGGATAGGCTGTCGTGCGGTTGCCCCACGCCTTCCAACCTCCGATGAAGTTCAATGCCGTCACGATGCCCTGCCCGTTCAGATAGGCGGCCTGCGAGGAATTCAGATACACCTCCGTTCCGTCTTCCAAGCATGCGCCATCTGCCTGCAGGGATTTGTTGGACGGCGAATAATATGGGATATCGTCGTGCTGACTGTCTACGTAGTTCATCAAGCTTGCGAGCTGTGTGGACAGGTGATACTTCGCATCACCCAGTTTCAGCAGCGGCCATCCGAGATAATTGTCCTTGTCCACATAGTTGTTCTTATTCTTCCATTCCGCTGCCTGCGTGTAGCTCTTGACTTCCTTTGTTGGGATATCGCAGATGGAGATTGCGTTGAAGTGGCCGCAGATATTGTGCTCTTTTGCCTTCATGACCGCCGCCACGCTCGTATCGCAAGACCATTTCGGCGCGATGATGATGCCCGGCACGATGCCGAACCGCGGGTAAACTTCCTCAACGAGCTCAAGGCCTTCCGTCCGGTTCGTCGTCGTATTGACGCCGCCGATGATGTCTTTTGCCTCGACGCCGCCCGGATTCAGCATCGTATAGGTCAGATACAGCGTCGTCGCTTCGCTGGAAATCTTGCCGCCGCTTACCGGCGTAACAATCAGATTGCCATCATCGTCGAAAGCCGCCGTGTAGTCCGTGTCTTTCGTCAACGCTTCCGCGCTCTCAGACAGTGCGACTTTCAGCGTGTCCAGCAGGACAGGGTCTGTAACTTTCGCTACACCGTCCGCAATCGTTACCGTCTGTTTCTGCTGTGTCATGTGCTTTGTTTTGTCCAGGACATTGATCAGCACGATCGGCGCCATGTTGAACAGCGCGAAATGCGTTTTCATTGCTTCGCAAAGCGTGAAATCCTTCCAATCGTCCGAATAGCCAAATGCCGCCACCGCTTCTTTGTACGTATAGCAGAGCACCGGCGTATTGGCTTCAACCGGCGCGCTTGCCAGATGGACTGGCGCCGTGCCGACCGCCACGATCAAGCCGCTGTCCGTTTCTGTCATCGGCGCAAGGCTCGTTGCCTGCTCGCTCGTATATACCCCGTGTTTGTATGCCATTTCTCTTTCACTCCTTACTGCTGCACTTCATGGAACGCCAGGTAGACTGGCGTCCCCTTCTTCTCGACGTCTGCCATGGCCTGATTCAGGCTACCGACCGGAACGAATAGGCGCTTGATGTTCTTGTATTTCTTCTCAACCTGTTCCATCAGTTCCGTCGGTTCGTCCCGGTATACCGTGAACCGCTTCAAGCCATCCATCAGGCTGTTCGGCCCGATGTACATGACATTTTCCTGCTTCATGGTTTTCTCCTCTGCAGGCTTATCCTTTTTAACCGGCATTGGCTCATCCGGTTTCTTCTTCGATGCAGACTGCTTGTTTTCTTCCGCAACCGCCGCCTGCTCTTCCAAATTGCTCATTGGTTATCCTCCTCCATGATTTTCCCGAAGCTGTCCGCCATCTGCTCGTTCGGCTGCCCGATCTGATATTTCAGCGTCGCATAGCCAAACCAGTACGGATACGGCTGGTTCTCGATGGTCTCGAACTTTGTTGGCATGATCAAGCGGAACCGATGATCTAGAACCCGGAAGATCAGCAACCGCTGGCGGATCCGCTCCATGATAGATGCCAAGTCCATCCATGCGTTCTTGTCTTCGCCGTATACGCCGATGGTCAGGCCTATCGTCGCCTCCGACCCGTCCACTTTATCCTCACTGCCTTCCCAGCATACGATGACAAGCGGATAGTACGAATCGCTTTCAAAGTCCTCGTTGTTGAAATGCTGACGGTATACGGATACCTTCTTGTCTTCCTGCCCTTCTGCCTTGAGTTTGTATGTGGACGCCGCCGTTTCGATTTCCTTTGCGACGGCTTCCACCAAACGTGCCGGTATCATACGTGCAATCCCTCCAGATACGTCATGGTCTCATGTTCCAATGCAGAGGCAAACCTCTCTTTCAGGTGCTTCTCCATGTATCGCTCGATAGTCGGGCTCTCCAGCATCTGTGGGACCGATGGGCCCGCCAGCTTATCGATTGGCAGGGACGCATTCGATGTCCCGTGCCCGGCGCGCTGGAACACGCCGACATGTCCGCTTCGCATCTTCGCGAGGAAGGCGTGTGCAATCGTCCCGCCTTGCCCTTTGACGACCTGACTGTATAGATACTGCCCTTTCGGCGGCCTATGCTTCAGCACGCTCCTCGGATTGTGCTTGAAGTAGGATAGGTCATTGACCGGGCCCTTGGATGAGAAAATTGCTCCAGCGCCTCGATAGGCAACACGCATCGTCTTTCCTATCCGGCTTTTCTGGATAGTGTACCGATCCGCGATTTTCTCCGCGGCTTCTTTCTTCGCGCCTTTCACCGCCGCCCGGACGGCTTTCCGGCTCACCTTGTCTAAGGCTCCCGGAATGCCATCCAGCAGCTTCGCGGCTTTATCAAGGTCGCTATCGTCGATCTCAATCACAGGAAGGCACCTCCCATCCGATATGCGCCAAGCCTTATCGTCAGCATGCCGATATCGTCGGAACAGCTGTCGACGGTATAGCGCTTGTCGTCCACTTTGAAGTTTTCGCCCTGCTTCGGAATCCGTTTCAGATCCGACGTCTTCACGCATACGGTCAGATAATCCCCATGAAGGCCGTCCGGCGTCCGCCGCCCGCCCTTCATGTCGGCGTTCATCGTGTCTGTCTCGTCCCTTGAGATGACGCACAGGCAGTCCACACCGTCCAGATTATGCGTTTCTGCGAATTCATCCGGATTCAGGAACACATTTTTTATATCGGCCGCAGCCATATCCCTGAACGGCATGATCAGCCAATACGCACGTTAACCGTGGCGCCGGATTCGGTCTTTTCCTCCACCGTGTAGCCTGCGAATACCGTGGTATCTCCTTTGGTTCCGGTAACATTGCCGGCCTTCGTGTCCCAATACACTTCTTCGCCTACAGTCAGCGCACCGGCCGCCGCCGGTAGCTTGAACACGCCCGTAAGCGTTACCGTGCCGGTGTCGCCTTTCTCCATTGCTTCAAGAGCAATACCGATCCGCGCCGTCAGCGGCACAACTTCCATGTACCCGATGGATGCGGTCGCCGTGTAGTCGATGTTATCGCCTTTCTGTACATACGTCGCAGTTGCCATGATTTATTCCCTCCTTCAAATCCTTATTTCATCGTGGCTTTCTGGATGCCGCGGTAATCAATCAGATTGACGCCGACATCAAAATAGATGCGCCATTTGATGCCAAGCGTGTCAAACTGCACCGCGCTCTCCAGCGTCGGCGTCGTGTTGCCGTTCAGCGTCGTGACCTCAATCGTCGGCGCATAGCCGCTTGCCGCTGCCAGATAGAACTCTTTCGTGTTCGTAAGCTCTGGATCCGAAATGACCGAAAGCTTATTCGCGAATGGGTTGACCGTCGCGTTGTTCTTCGACGGGTCGACGGTCGAATGGATCAGCTGTGCTGCCTGCACTTCCAGCTCTGGCGGTACGATCAGGAACGCCGGCTGGATGTTGAGTTTTTCCTGCCCCAGCAGGTTCGTCTGACGTGCCATAGCCGCTTTGAGTTTGCCGAGACCGGCAACGTCCAGCGTCGCGCCGTCCTGCAGATTGTTGTGTGCTTTATCAAAGAGCGGTGCGCCCTCAATGGTCGGGTTATCCGTGAGTTTCTTGTACACCATCGTATTGACCATACGGCGAACCGCCGCCCCGTGAATTGCCGGGATGCGTGACAGGATACCAAGGTCATCGTTGATGAGTGCCTGGCGCGTGATGGAGAACGTCTTGCCGTAGGTCGCGACGCTCGTCTTGACGCTCGACTCGCCGACCGTATCGTGCTTGAACTCGCCGTTCTCGTTGATTTTTTCCAGCGTGCCGGCTTCAGACAGACGATAGCGCGTTGCCTCTTTGAAGTCCGCATTGCTGCCAGATGCCGTCCAAAGCTGATACGTGGTTGGCGCTTCCTGATATGCCTGTGCGATGCTCTTGTTGGCAACGTTCGAAAGGATCTCTGGGAACGCGCCGGAACCGGTCAGCGCCGCCCGGAAAATCATCTCATCCGTCATGCCGCGGACGTTCTTGCCCGTCTCCCGTTCGACAATCTCGCTGGCCAGCCGCAGAAGCGTCTTGCCCTGGAACTCCCTAGCGCCCTCTGCTGGATGCTCGACTTTGATTCCCGCGCGAAGCGCGAGGCCGTCAGTTGCTGCAGCGCGCATCTTGTCGCCTTCGTCCACGACGACGGATACCGCCGTATCGATGGCCTGGCGCTCCTTTGCGAGCTCTCCGAGGATGCCTTTCCGTGCCTCTTCGACGCTCATGCCGTTCTCGATATAGGCGTTCGCGTCCATGCCAAACTGGCGGCACATATCGTTGATCTCGGCAACGCGTTTCCTCTCTGCTTCTACAGCTCGCGCTGCCACTTTCGCCTCATCGAGGCCGCCCGCCGTATCGACAGGCTTCTTCTCATTGTCCTTCATGTCTTCTTTCTCCTTTTCCCTGATTACTACATCCATGCTTCGGCCGACGCCGACGGTCATATCCGCCGGGACGGATACGATAGACAGCTCGTACGGCGTCCAGCGCATCGCGACAGAGCACGGCCCCTCAAAGCGTCCATTTTCGCTCACAGCGCCGCCCTCTACGTCTTCCCATACGTCTACTGCATACCCTACGGATACGCCCTTCAGCGTGCCATTCTTGACCTTCTGGAAGATTCTTTCCGACTCGTCATCGGTATCGAATTCGACGACGGCACGCACCTTGTGCTCCTGTTCATCCAGCTCTACGGATACAACGCGCCCGATCGGCACGTTCGGGTTATGGTTGAACAGGACGACGCCCATCTCTTCCAGTCTTGAAAGGTCTACTGCATCCGCATCATGGCACAGGATTTCTGTTCCGAAGCATCGCTCTACCGGTTCTTCGCTGGACAGGGACAGCGTGACCTGTCTCGACTCTTCCTGCCCTTCTTCCGCCGCCCGGTACTGGATAGCTCCTACCCAAGTGTCTCTCCTCTGCGGCTCATTCTTGTTCCTTTTCATCGTTTCCCTCCTCATCGTTCTTTTTTTCGCCTCCAGCATCCACGTGGTTCGACATGGCCGCCTGCACGCTGATCGGCGTGTGGATGGACAACTTCAGGCCAAGGTCTTCGGCTGTCTTCTTCTCCAGCGCCATCTGCTCTAGCTGCTCGCGCCAGTCGTAGCCACGTTCCGCGCACCATTGCGCCATGGTCTTCCCGCCGTTCTGGATGGCTTCAATGTCCGCTGCCACTTCTTTTTGCGGATCGATCCATGCCCATCCCGGCGTTACCCATTCGACGCTCTGATAAGCATCGCGGTTCTTCTGATAGTCCGGGATGTCTATCAAACCTGCCAAGACGCAAGTATCCAGCCACTCTTGATAGATTGGTGTGCACAGGTGCGCCGCGACAAACTGCTGCATGGGCTCGAAGGTCTTCCGGTCCTCCATCATGCCTTGACGCGCCGCCGAAAAGCTCGATTGGTTGAAGTCCCGGCTCATCAGCTCGTAGGACAGGCCGAGGCCCGCCCCAGCAAGCCGTTCCTGTATTGCCACATAGTCCTTTGCGCTGGCCATACCACGCGATGGATTCGCCGTCGTGACGCTCTCACCCGGTGCCAGATACTTGATCATGCCCGGCCGAATGGACTGCAGCCTTTTCCTTTCCGGGTCTTTCGGCTGTCCGACGCGCCCGACGGTTCCTGGTGCTCCCGTCTGCGTCGTGATGAACACGGAAAAGCATGCCGCTATCTTGGCCGCAACGGTCTCTGCGTCCAGATAGTCCTGCGTGTCCTTGAGTCGCTTGATAATCGGCGTCAAATCCGACATGCCGCGAATCTGATCCGGCTGCTGCCTCGTCCAGAGATGTATCATTTCGCCCGCTGGGATCCGTTCCGGGTCATACTCCACGTATCCATCCGGTGTTTTCTTGTTCACCCAGTATGCGAGCGGCTTCAGATGATTGTCGAGCTCAACGCCGGACCGTATGACATTCCCCGTCTTCGGCGCTGTTAACAGATACTGGCTCAACAGATCCGATTTGATAATCTGCAAGGTCAGCGGGAAGCCTCTGCCTTTCTGTATCACTTTCTTAACGAATATCTCCCCGTCGACGACCTTGCGCCGCAGCAGCATGGCCTGCATCTCTTCGAACGTCTGCTGCCCGGTGATATCGCAATTTTCCGGGCGCGTCCATTCTTTCCACAGCTTCTCGATCTGCTTATTCAGTTTCTCATCGCCTGTTCTTGCCTGCGGCTTGATGCCGGTTCCTATGACATTCCGCACGATCCCGCCGATAGCCGCCTCAGCGATGTCACTATTGTTTTCGAGATACCTGGCGCGTGCTTTGATCAGGTCTCTCTGCGACTTGTCCGCGTTCTCTGTGTCCTCGTTGATCGGCATCCACCCATCGTTGAAACGGGTGACTTCCCCAGCTTCATAGGCCCGCAGATTTTCAGCGTAAAAGGCACGGCTGCAGGCCCATTCCGGGGAAATCGCCGCTATGGCTCGCTCCAATAGTCTGATCATAGCCGCCCCAGTTCGGCGAAGCATAGGTCGCCGCCCGCCGCTCGTGCAATCTGGCTTTTCAGCGACGCCTCGCGTGCGTACAGGGTTGCCAGATCTGCGTGTGTGATTCTTCGGTTTGAGATCTGGTAGGACTGTGCGCCGCTTTCGATGGCCGCGATGGCTTCCTGCACTCGTTCAAGCTGTGTTTCTAAGGTCTCCAAACTGTTTCACCTCCTTCTGTGTCATAGCCAGTCGTCACCGACGCCCAGCCAATCGTCTTTTTCCTGCGTTTCCGGCTCTTTCTTTTCCGGCTCTGGATCCATCAGATACCGGACGCCTAGGATTTCCGCCGCCAGCGTGTTGTTTGTCTCACAGTCGAGCAAGTGGTTTGCGACATGACTGCTGATTTTCTCCCACCCGGTCGTGACGTGGCCTTTCTTGTCCTTCTTCTCCACGCGCTGCTCGGAACAGATCTGATCGGCGTACTCGCGGTCAATGTCCCGATATACGTTCCAGCTCCCGCGTGCTCCAGCATCGATGCTCATACGCGACGCGATGAAGTTCTTCATCTGGTTCGGATCCATGACGTACAGGCGAAGGCCGAACCCTGCCACCTGCTTGTCGAGCACCGTGACGCTGTACCGGCTTTTCAGCGGTGTGCTGCTGCCCTTCGTCGGCACCATCACGTCCATGTGCGCGGCGCAGAACGCATAGACGTCATCGGTGTTATAGCCGGAATCGATGCAGGCAAGGTTGATGTTGTGGATTTCTCCATTCTCGTCCGCATAGTCGCGGTTTACGACGATTTCGAGATCCGCCCATGTCTCAACGCGCCCGTAATCGACAAGCCAGCTTGTCAGATGTGGGCCCCATGCTCGTACGCTGAACCAGAAGTGATCCAGCTGCACGTCTATGCCGCAGGTCAGAAGCTGTGCCTGCTCTGGCATCCGCCCGCGATCGTATGGCAGCGCCTTGCTCATGACGACATCGGATTTCATGCGGCTTGACTTGTCTTCCCAAGGTTCTGCCAGCCACGAATTGATGAAATTCATCAGCAGGGCCGGATCGTCTTTGCTTGCAAGAAATTTTGCCGCGATATCTCCGAATGACAGCCAAGGCGAATAGATCGAATTCAGGTGGAACGCCACTTTATGCGCCCGCCCTTTCTTCTTCCGTTCGCCATGCCATTCTCCCGCCCGCAGCATAGCCGGTTTATGCCGGTCATCGATGATTTCATGGCAGTATTTGCACTCGTAGTGCGCGGATTCCCGTGCTTCGGTTTCGTCCGCGCCTTCCTGCCACTTGATCTGGCCGAATTCCATGGTCTGCATTTCGCCGCAATGCGGGCACGGCACGAAATAGCGGTACTGGATGTCCGCATTCAGCCATCCCTGCCAGATATTTCCTGTTTTCAGCGTCGGCGTCGATACTTTGACAATTTTTCGGTTGTAGAACGTCTTCGTACGTTCCGCTGCGAGCTCCAGCGGCCCCGCTTCTGCCCCCGTCCACTTCGGGAACTTGTCGATTTCATCGAAAAAGACGTATCGTACCGGACGGCTCGACAGGTCTGACGCGCTGTTTGCGCCGACCAAGGCGATGTACATGGTGTCAAACGTCAGCTCTAGGTCTTTGCTTCCGCGCTCATCGAACTTCTCCCGCAGCGCAGGTGATAGCTTTACCAGCGGCTGCAGGCGCTTTTCGCTCGTGAACTTCGCCAGTTTCTCGGACGGATAGACAACGAGCATCGGGCCCGGGTCTTGTGCGATGGCGTAGCCGATCATGTTCTGCTCGGCACTCGTCTTTCCCAGCTGCGTTCCGGCGCAGAACGTGATATCGTGGACAAAATCCTTGTTGAATGCGTCCATGACGGCCTTTAGGTACGGCGTCTTGCTCGTCCGCCAGTGTCCAGGCGCCGCGCTGTCCAGTTCTGACAGGATGCGGTACTTGTCCGCCCATTCGGATACCGTGAGTTTTTCCGGCGGTTTCAGGACAGCCAGCGCATCCATGATCCACCACGGATAGTTCAGCTCATTTCTTCGCTTTCTTCTTCCTGGCACGGTATATCCTCCCTTCCGTCAGCTCCTGCAGCGCGTCGTTGATGCGCTTGTCAACCGCCGTTTTTGCGATTTCCGCCGTTTCCGGGTCTGTAGCGGCCATATCCGAAGCGACATCGTGGCTGATCGCGAGCATGGACTTCTTCATGTTGGCAAACAGCCGCTTCAATTCGGCTTTCATGATGTTCGCTGGGATGAATTCGTCTTTCGTGACGCCAAGTTTGATTTTTTCCTGTGCCGCTTTCGCTTCTTTCAAGTCCGCTTCGGCCTTGAGTTTACGCGTTTCCGGGCTTTCCGTGTGGGCGCCTCCGAACCGCCATTCCATGACGGCTTTGATGTCCCATTTCCCGCGGCTTACCTTCGGCGCGCCTTTCTTTTCCCACCGTGACAACGTTTCTCGCGAGATCTGGAAGAACTCACAGGTGTCCGCAGTGGAAAAAATCCACTTTCTTTCTTCTGTTTCGCGCGCGCCCGTAGCCGACTCCTCAGCCATCCGGGCTCCCTCCTCCCATTTTGTCAGATTGTCAACCCATTTTTTCGGATTTCACGGACAGAACCCCCGCGACTCGCAGACCCGTGGAAGCGCCGCCCGCCGGAAGTACCTTCGATACCGGGGGGATTCCCTTTTGTGCCCAAATTTGGCACGCCGCGTACCATCCGGCGATAGTTCCGCAAGTGAATGGGTTCCGCACACTTTCTTTCACGCCGGCGACAAGTAGCCCATTGCGATGCGGTTCGCTCGATACGCTTCGTCGAACGTCATTCCTTCGCGCTCTGCAACGATTGCAAGCAGTTCATCTTGCCCAATGTGTCCATCATGCGCTCCGATATGACAGTTCGTGCACAGCTGCACCAAGTTCACTGCTATATCACAGCCTCCACTTCCTACGCTGAACACGTGATGTGGTTCGATGTTCGCATAAGCTCCGCAGCGCTCGCAGTAATCTTTGCGCATCGCCTTGATCATCTTTCGGTCTTTGATGCGCTTATGCTTTGGCAGCTGCATCCTCTCACCTTCCTGTTTTTAGGCGTAAAAAAACGGACGCTCGCTTTCGCGAACGCCCGTTAGGTAGTTCTTTACGGCTTTATTATATCGCACTTCGTTCTCTTGTGTCAATACTTTATTCGCAAAGCCTTCGATACAGCTCCTCGGTTGTCGGCTTTCTCATGTCTGCTTTGTGCCTCACCCTCGTATGACCACCGCCGCCCTTGACCGGCCTAGTGTTTGGCAGGGCAAGGCCGCCCGGCTCTTGGTACGGATTCCCGTCCGCGGTCTCCATCATGGCTCGAATCTCACGGATTGCATCCTCGCGTTTCCTGTCTCCATACCAGACCTCGGCCGCGCACTCTGGACACTTGCAATAATATTCGTCTATCGGAATCATCGGCACCCGGCACCTCTGGCAGTACCACACCCCGTGTTTCTTGACGCCTAGTTCTGCCCCGCGCTTATCCCGCTGGTAGGTTCCTTCTCCATCCGGCCACACTTCTGCCCCGCAAAGCGGGCATTTATCGAACCCCGCTTCTTGGTGCTGCATGACGGTCCTGCATTCCTGGCACAGCCACACCTTTCCCATTTCTCTTTCGACTCCTTCTTTTCCGCCGCCCGCGGCGTCTCTCTTCTTGGCTCAGGTGATAGATTGCCAGCCATGCTGTCGGGTCTTTTCTCCACACGACGCTTTCCCGCCTTTCGTTTACCGCCGATACTCGCGTTCCGCTTCTCGATGATCCAGCGGATTCTCACGTAGTCCTTTATCTTCACGGCTTCGCTTCTCCCAGTTCGGTATCCTGTCCGGTTTTTCTTCCCTGCCCGTGCTGCATAGAATCAGCAACAGGACGACCATGACTAATGCTGTCCACGTATCCATGTTTTCCCTCCCGGTAATAATTCCTGTAATACGCTCGGATTTCTTCTTCGAATTCGCACCGGCTCGATACCGCCGCCAGCGACGCGATCAGCAGGCCGAATACCGCGCCTGCCATAAATGCAACTAGGATTTCCACACCGTCCGCCCCTTCCGTGCCTGCAGCGTCCTTCTACGCCGCAGTGCTTTGCATTTCCGCTCTCTGCAGAGTCCGGCCGCAATGGCATCATACCGCCGCCCGTATCTTGTAGCCCGGCGTCTGGCGCATTTCCAGAGCTCTCTCGGCTTTTCCCCAGCCCCTGCGATGACGCCCTTTTCTCCACAGAACACAGCCAGCGTGAACCTTCCCACGTATCCCCGCAACTTCTCTTTCAGCATTGCGGCGATTTCGCGCAGCGTGCTCGCTTTCATCGCTTCGCCTTCTTTCTCATGCGCTCGAGCATCTGGTGCAAGCTGTCACAGCTCTCTAGAATCCGCCGCGTCTCTGCGGACTGGTGCCGCCCGGCCTTGAAGTCCTCGATGGCTTTCTTCCGGCGGCGCTCATTCTGGCGCTCTGCCTCATCGATTTCCGCATTGGTCATATTCGTCTTTACCTCGATCATGGTATCCTCCTCACTCTGTCCAATCCATTACCCCGGCTTTTGCCATGGCATCCGCGTCCGGAAATCCATGGCTCACCGCGTGCTCGTTGGTGATGCATTGGCAATACTCCCCGCAGATCCGGCATACCCCAGCCCTCCATTTCGTTTCATCCCTCCGTTTCAGCTTGATGGGCGGCTTGCGCGCTTCGTCCTGCTCGATGTAATCGACCATTTGCCGCCCGATGGTCTTCCGGTCTATATACCGCCTCCCCGCTTTCATTGCCGTCACCCTTCTTCCCGCATCTCTGTTCTTTTCTGTACTTCCTATTTCGCGAAGCGCAACGCGGCAGTTCCATAGAACTGTTTCCAGCGACACTTCTTTATCTTTTTTTGCTGCTCTTGCCATCCCTTTAATTCTCCTTGTTATCCTTTTCAGTATTCTCTTCCGCAGCCCCGCCGGAGCGAATCCAGTCATCGACTTCGCTCAGTTT
>Ga0310695_10006115_pt1 | contig 20233 bp, 19 predicted proteins | sample RumenRJG_04DNA_FD_203882 | JGI IMG/M metagenome (GOLD analysis project Ga0310695, IMG submission 203882) | Bovine rumen microbial communities from Lethbridge, Alberta, Canada - RJG_04 (v2) (version 2) | ecosystem: Host-associated > Mammals > Digestive system > Stomach > Rumen | place: Canada...
ACTAAAGACTGGGAATAGAGCCATCAGCGTGATGAAGTACGGGCTTGAGCACATAGCCAGCGTGCTTCTGAACCCTCTTAGGCCCCAACCATTCGATATTTTTAAAATTTTGTCATGTGCTTAAGTTTTTTTGACGCGGAGTGTTTGGTCAAAATAGACATTCTCTTTTACTTTTCTGGCTTCAAACAGCAAGGAATCCACCAGCTCTGGGTATTTCCTCTCAAACAGTTGAATGCTTTCATCATCCTTCTCCTTGTCCTCAAAAATAGCCTTCTCGATGAAAGAAGCACCACAGTCATACCCATTATCAATAAGTGCAGGCAGCCCCTTCCTCATATATGTAAAATCCAATGTGGAAGAGCCCATGTCAAATACGATTGCCCCTCTCTCAATATTTCGACCAAGACCAGAGGTGACATCATTTTGAGCACGGACAAATGCTGCCCGGGATTCCTTTGTGATGCCCCCCATGGGAAGACCGGCCAATTTGGCCATTTCGAAGTATAACGTCTGTGTCTCTTTACTCCAGCCGGAAGGAGTAGCAATGTACACCAAGTGATTCGCGGGGGTTAAGCGTCCGACATTATTCTGAAGGATGCGTGTATAAACCTCCTTCATGAAGCGAATCATGAGTTTTTCAGAGTCACCGTTAATGTCCTTGGGCGCTTTCTTAAAACACACGCGGACTTTAGCTTGACGTAAGATCTCCGGGGCAAAAGCGGCATCTCCAATATAGGCGTTCCCGCTCGGAAGTATCGTGATGGCCGAGGGCAACACGTATTTATTACCACCCATCTCCAGGTCAGTCGCAGGATCTAGCTGCTCTACCTCGGTATCCCATTGAATCGGGCAAAGTGCAGCCGATGTTTCACCGTGTCCGAGATCAATGCCTATAACATATTCGATTTGGCGTCTTTGGTTCTTATCCATAGTTGTGCTTGTTTTAGTTGTTAGCCGGAATAAAGACTTTTCCTTTTAATACAGCTATCCCGTCTCTAACGATAGCTGGATAGGCCATTTTGATCTCTGTGGTTTCAGGGCTTGGAATTAACTCGAATAAATGCTCGTTTTTCCCATTATACTCTTCCGTAGTCAGATTATAATTCTCCAAGCATTCTGCCAAGTCTTCAATCCTGAGTTGTAGTTTTTTTAAATATTTCTCGTCCTCAACAGAACGTGTACGTTTGTAGCCTATCAACGTCTGGATATTCTCTAGAAGAAAACCATACTGCTTGTCCAATGTCGGTTTTTCCATTGATTCATATTTATCGATAACCCTATTAACTTGGGCTCGGAAAGTTGTAATGAGGTTGTCCACGCCATCGCATATACTTCCAACGACTTCAATGAAACCTTGAATATCAAGAGGCTCGTTTACAATTTCAGTTCGAGTAGTTGAAATAGGCCTGATAACAGATTCCCCCGGTTTTTCAGCGTTGCCCCTACCGGCAAGGTATACCATTACTGCAGTCCCAGCGATGGCACCGAAAACGGCGCCCCAACCGCCTAATGCAAGTTTACCAACGAGAGCTCCAGCAGTAGCACCAACACCGGCTTGTTTGGCTGTAATACTTGTGCCTAAAAGCTCCTGATACGTCTTCTTTGATGACATATTTCCAGGATATCCTTTTAGTGTCCCTTCCTTTGTTTCCTCATAAATAGTGCTGAAGCGTATTTTTTGATTTATGAAGGTCTTGCTCATTTCTTGCTGGGCTGTCAGCAAAGACATCGTTGCTTGCAAAAGATAGTCTTCAGCTTGAGTGAGATTCTGACGATACTCTCCTTCAGAGTCAAATAACCTTGTTAAGTAATCGGAGATTGTCTGTTGAACCACTTGATTGTCCTTAGGAAGTACCAAGCCTTCAAGTTCCTGCTCCAGTTCGAACTTCTTAGAGTCGAACAAAGATCTCATGGATATTGGATTTGCCATATGTTAAATAAGTGTTATTGTATACAAACACAGATAGCGCAGGCTGTCTGTTTTCCTGAGATGAGGGCTCTGGTAAGCCTTGGACCAGGAAAAAAGCAACAGCCCGCGCTATCACTATCTATGAAAATAGATATGCAGCGAGAGATGTGCCAGTCCCGTTCACGTCCAAAGAATTTACCAGATTTTCATCTGTGAACAAGCCTGAACACTACCGTGTCAGTATTTGCCGCAATTTAGCAAATTATTTTCAAACATCGGCAGCCCCGCCTCTAAAATGACAGCGTGGTCTGTTGCCGAAACAAAGAAATAGAACCTGAAGAACTATATCAAGTTCATTCAGGTTCATTATGTAATTGTCTTGTTTTCCAGTCTATTTAAGGAACGCGAAGAAGACCGCCAGGATGAGGCAGGCGAAGGCGGCGATGTGGTTCCACTGAATCGCCTGTCCCTTGAAGACGAACATCACTATCAGCGTGAATACGGTGAGCGAAATCGCTTCCTGTATCACCTTGAGCTGCATAAGGTTGAACGGGCCGCCGTTGCCAGAGAAGCCTATGCGGTTCGCAGGCACGGTGAGGCAGTATTCGAAGAATGCAATTCCCCACGAGAACAGGATGACAAGTATCAGCGGCCAACCCGTTGAAATCTTCATTTCACTAAGTTTAAGATGGCCGTACCAGGCGAATGTCATGAAAACATTCGAGGCCACCAGCATCAAGACAGTCCAAAATCCATTCATTGTCTTTCAATTTCAATATCCATACTTTTTCCTGTATCCGAGTATCAGCGACGCGCAGAGCACGAGGCAGCAGAAGTCCGCGGCATCCACCGCAAGCCAGATGCCGTCCGCACCTATCAGGGCGGGCAGAAGGAACACGAATCCGAGTTCCAACACCAGATTCCGCACGAAGGAGACCACAGCCGACACCTTCCCGTTTCCGAGCCCGGTGAACCAGGCGGAAGTGAACAAGTTGATTCCGGCTATGAAAAAGCTTATCATGTAAAGGCGTATCGCATGCTTGGTAAGGGAGGCCAGTTCGGCGTCGTATCCTACGAACAGGCGCGCCGCGGGCCCTGCGGACAGTTCGGACACCACCATCATCAACGCCCCGAGAACCAGCAGAAGGACGATGGAATGCCGCAGCAGGCTCTTAAGCTCCGCCTTGTTGCCGGCACCGTAGTTGAAACCGATGACCGGCGTAACGGTAATGTTGAAGCCGAAGAATACCGCCGCGAAAATGTATCCGTAATAAAGCAGGACAGAATACGCCGCCACTCCGTTCTCCCCCATCATCCGCAACAGTTGCAGGTTGTAGCAGATGGCAAGGACGTTGAAGGAGATGTTCCCCACATATTCCGAAAGGCCGTTGCTGCTTGCCTTAAGCAGAGACTGCCAGTCAAGCGGAGCCCTCAATATCCTGAGAGAGCTCAGATTGTGGCGTCTCGAGAAATAGAACAGAGGGTAGAATCCCCCGACAAAGCAGGCGACCATGGATGCGGCCGCGGCACCTGCGAGCCCCCAGCCAAACACCGCGATGAAAAGGGCGTCAAGCGCCATGTTGGTGACTCCGCACACAAGCGACATCACCGTGCCCAGCTGTGGCTTTTCCGCTGTCATGTAGAAGGACTGGAAACACATCTGCAGCATAAAGCCGGGCAGGCCTATCGTGCAGATGCTGCCATACACTACGCAGAGATGCACCAGCTCTCCCTCAGCCCCGAGCAAACGGGCCAGAGGTTCCATCAGGAACAGCATGGGCACCATGAACAGGAAAGCCAGCCCGAGCGTGGAAAAAACCAGGGTGCTGAACACCCGGTTCGCCCTGTCGTAGTCTCCCTGCCCCATTATCTGCGAAACCAGCGCGGAACCGCCGGTGCCTATCATCAGCCCCAGCGCGCCTACTATCATCACCGCCGGCCAGATAATGTTCAGGGCCGCGAATGCGGATGTCCCTACGAGGTTGGACACGAACAATCCGTCCACTACACTGTATATGCTCCCGACCACCATCATGAGGATGCTGGGGATGGATGAGACGGCCAGACGCCTGTATCCGTAATGTCCGTGGAGCGCTATTTCCATAGGGGATGCAAAGATAGCAGTATTTGATTATATTTGCACCCGAAAAATCAGTGTATTGCCATGAATCACCTTGGAGAAATCCTATCTCTGATAGTAGCCGTTTTCTGGACGATTACCGCCATCTGCGCCGACAAGGCCAGCCACAGGATCGGCACGATGTCCGTAAACTCGCTCAGGCTTACGATCGCCCTCGTGTTTCTGGCCATACTGCTTTGGCTCACCATCGGACATCCTTATCCTGTATATGCCGACGGCAAGGTATGGTTCTGGCTTGCGCTCTCCGCATTGGTCGGGTACGTGTTCGGCGACTGGTGCCTGTTCAACAGCTATCTGGTCATAGGCGCGCGTTTCGGCCAGCTGTTCATGACGCTTTCTCCTCTCTTCGCCGCCCTGGCCGGCTGGATCATACTCGGCGAAAGGCTGTCCGCCAAAGCCTGGCTGGCAATGGCCGTCACCCTCAGCGGTATCGCCATCTCCATTCTGGTACGGGGCAACGGCGGGCATGTGAAACTGTCGCTCCCGCTCAAAGGGGTTCTTCTCGGAATCGGAGCCGGCCTCGGGCAGGGCGTGGGCCTGGTGCTCAGCAAGGTCGGCATGAGCCACTATGCAGCCATCGTGCCTGCCGACGCCCCGGAGGCAATGGACAGCATGCTGCCCTTCGCATCTACAATGATACGGGCCCTGTTCGGCAGCGCTGGTTTCCTGACACTGATGGCGGTCCGCAAGGAACTCCCCGCCCTGAAAGCCGCGACACGGGACAAAAAGGGCCTGATGTACGCCCTTGTGGTAACGCTGTTCGGTCCGGTGCTCGGCGTTTCTTTCTCCCTTATGGCGGTGAGATACACCGATGCCGGGATAGCCTCCACCCTCATGGCTCTCTCCCCGGTGCTGATCCTGGTTCCCTACGCGATCCTCTACAAACAGAAGATAAAACTGAAGGAGGTGATCGGTGTGCTGGTAAGCATGGCCGGCGTGGCGATGTTTTTCTGACGGATAAAAAAAGTGCCATGAAAGAATCTCCTTCATGGCACTTTCTAAATTTTCAACAGATTATCCGATAGTGATCTGTTTTACCTTTTCCTCCTGCTGCACTTTCTCGCGCTTGGGGAGATGGATGTTCAGCACTCCGTTCTCCATCTTGGCTTCGATCTTTTCCTGATCGACATCATCCGGCAGGAGCAGCGTCTGAGCGTATTTCTCGTAGGAGAATTCGCGGCGCAGGTAGCGGCCGTGCTTGTGGCCTTCCTTGTGCTCGTTCTTCTTTTCCATCGCGATCTGGAGGTTGCCCTCACTGTCAATGTGAATCTGGAAATCCTCCTTTGCGAGGCCAGGTGCGGCAAGTTCCACTTCGTATTCTTTTTCGTTTTCTATGACGTTGATGGCAGGTGCAGTGCAATTGGCTCTTTCCATCCAGCTGTTGTCGAAGAAGTCGTTGAAAATGTCCGGCAACCAGCTATCAGCAGTTCTACGTACAGGTAACATAATTCAAAAACTTTAATCGTTGCGGTTTCCGGCCGTCCGGCCATCTTGCCGCATCCCTTGCGGGACAACTGAATAAATACAAAGTGCGAACCAGATGCAAAAATGCGCCAAACTGGCAGAAAAAGCGTCAATTTGGCACTGTGTCTATTCGACTTTGATATCGTAACCGAACCAGGAATTGAGGGTGTCCTGCACCTTTTGCTCGATGGCCGGAGTCATGTTCTTCTGGATCTTCTTGTAGACCCATGCTGCAACGGCGGTGTCGTCCACCAGACCGAGCAGGCCGAGGGTTCTCTTGGGCAGGAGATCGTGAGGCACGACAATGTAGATGATGCCTGCATAGACAAGTGCCTTCTCGGTCGCCGAAAGATTGCCGTCGGTGAGGGCATAGTAAAAACGGAGGACGATACGGGTGGCCTCCCGGCCGCCTTTCTTGGAAAACTCCAGAATCTTGCTCCAGGCCGTTCGGACCGGACGCTCCCACTTGGCATCTTTTACTTTTGCCACCAGCGAATCGACCGGTTTCTTCAGCATCGAGTAGAGCAACAGAAGTAAGCAAAGAGTCAACATGGCAATAAACAGTTAATGTTCCAGGCCTTTTTACTGCAAAAGTCAATCCATAAATTCGCAGGGATTTGTTATCTTTGGATTCATGTTCAGGACTATCTGTATTTCCATCATCCTCGCTGTCATCAGCTGCAGCTCTGCGCACGCAGGCAAGCGAGTGGTTTTCATAGGCGATTCCATCACCGACGGCAACTGGGGCTGCATCTACAATTTCAAGCCTACGTCGGCCCAGCGCAGCCACACCGACCTCAACCATATTTACGGGCACAGCTATATGATGCTTGTGGCGTCCGACATCCAGAGCCGCAGGCCAAAAGCCGGGAACGAATTCTTCAACCGCGGTTTCAGCGGGCACAAACTCTCGGATCTTGCCGCACGCTGGCAGGAAGACGTGCTGGACCTGAACCCGGACATCCTCTCGGTGCTGGTGGGAATCAACGACGCCAAAAACTTCGAACCCCAGGCCTGGAAGGAACTCTACCGCAGCCTTCTCGCCCGGACGCGTGAGCAGAATCCGGACGTAGTCCTTGTCCTTGGCACGCCCTTTACCACCAAAGAAGAACTCAAGCCCGCAGCAGGGCAGATGGCAACGATCGTAAGGGAACTCAGCAAGGAGTTCGACGCGGTCTGCATCCCCTACGACGAGTTGTTCGATGGCCTGGTTCGCCGTCAGCCGCGAACCGGCTACTGGATTTGGGACGGAATCCACCCCACCCCCGCCGGCCACAGAAGGATGGCCGACCTCTGGGAGAAGAAGGTCAGGATAAGGTAATATCACTCTTTCCGGAGGAGGGCGCATTCCCGCCAAGCGCTGCGGCGATCTTCCAGGCCATGACCGTAGAGACCACAACGTTTCCGTCAGCATCTATCAGGTAGAGCGAGGGTATCCACTTGACTCCGAAGGCTTCGGCGACTTTCGAGTCCTTCTTTCCGGCAGGATCGAAAAGCTGCACCCCGGGAAGATCGTTTTCCGCCACGAAACTGCGCAGGGTTTCAATATCCTTGTCGAAGGACACCGACACGAACTCGACTTCCGCAGGATCCGACGCCTGGCGCATCGCCTTTATGTCGGGCACCTCGGCGCGGCAGTCCGGGCACCACGACGCCCAGAACACGAGCACCACCTTCTTGCCGCGGAAGTCCCCCATCGTCACCCAGTTGCCGTCCAGATCTTTCAAAAGGAAATCCGGGACCTCGCTGCCCGCCGGAATCAGACTCGCGGCATATTTCGCATCCAGGTCCACCCGCTGCCCGGCCGCAGTCCAGGCTTCGTAACCTCCTATAAGATTGAACACCTCATACCCGGCTTTCGACAGGGCCCTGGCCGCGGCGGCACTGCGGCGCCCGCTCCTGCAATATACATAAAGTGGTTCCGCGGTATCGAATGCGGCGTCTACTTCAGATTCGAATCTCTCCCCGTTCCAATCCACATTCACGGCTCCGGGGATATACCCTTCCTCAAATTCGGCCGGGGTACGCACATCCAGGATGCGCGAACCGCCGGCGACAGCCTTCGCAAAGGTTTCCACATCGATATTCTTTACCGACGAACAGCCGAAAAGCATGCTCAGCAGAGTCATTGCCATAAATAGATTATTTTTCATCCGTACAAAACTTAAAGCATGTAAAGATAGTAAAAATGTGCATGCTGTCCCAAAAACAGGGACAGCATGCACAAAAACACTCTAAAAAACTAGTAGATCTCCTCTACAGGCTCTTTGTAGTCGTCGGCTTCGGGAGCGGGGGCCTGCTCGCGGCGGGGCTTGAAGCCGCGGCGCTCGCCACGGTCTCCTTCACGGCGGTCTGCCCGACGGTCGCCGTCACGACGCTCGCGGCGTTCTCCACGGTCACCACCGCGGCGCTCGTCCTTGCGGTCGCCACCTTCGCGACGGGGTCCGCGTGAAGGCTTCGGCTCCACATAACCCTCAGGCTTTTCGGTGAGGGCACGCATGGAGAGGCGCATCTTGCCGGTCTTGGCATCGATCTCGAGGAGCTTGACATCTACCTCCTGGCCAACGCTCAGCACGTCTTCCACCTTCTCGGTCTTGGTCCAGGCGATCTCGCTCACATGGAGCAGGCCTTCCTTGCCGGGAAGAATCTCGACGAATGCACCGAAATCGAGGATGCTGACCACCTTTCCGTGGTAAACCTGCCCGGCTTCGGGAACTGCGCAGATGCCCTTGATCCAGTCGAGTGCCTTCTTCATGGACTCGCCGTCGGTGCTGGCCACGTCGACCACACCCTCGGTGCCACCGCCCGGAAGCGGAACTTCCTCGATGGTGATGGTGGTGCCGGTTTCCTTCTGTATCTTCTGGATGGTTTCGCCGCCCTTTCCGATCACTGCGCCGATGAACTCCGCGGGGATGCGGATCTGCTCGATGCGAGGCACGAAAGGCTTGTAGTCTTCGCGAGGCTCGGCGATGGTCTTGAGCATCTCGCCCATAATGTGGATGCGGCCCTGGCGTGCCTGCTCGAGTGCCTTTGCGAGCACGTCGTAGCTGAGGCCGTCGACCTTGATATCCATCTGGGTGGCGGTGATGCCGTCCTTGGTGCCGGTAACCTTGAAGTCCATGTCGCCGAGGTGATCCTCGTCGCCGAGGATGTCGGTGAGGATGGCGTAGCGTTCGTTGGGACGTTCAGCGTCGGTGATGAGGCCCATTGCAACACCTGCCACGGGCTTCTTGATCTTCACACCTGCGTCCATGAGGGCGAGGCAGCCGCCGCATACGGAGGCCATGGAAGACGAACCGTTGGATTCGAGGATATCGGAAACTACGCGTACAGCGTAGGGATTCTCGGGAGCGAGGGGAACTACGGGCTTGAGGGCGCGCATCGCGAGGTTGCCATGGCCGATTTCGCGGCGTCCGGTAGCGCGGATGGGCTTGGCCTCACCGGTAGCGAAAGGAGGGAAGTTGTAGTGCAACACGAACTGCTGGTCTTCCTGGATCAGGACCTCGTCCATCTCCTTCATATCCATCTTGGTGCCGAGGGTGACGGTCGCGAGCGACTGGGTCTCACCGCGGGTGAAGATGGCGGAGCCGTGTGCGCAGGGCAGATAGTCGACCTCGCACCAGATAGGACGCACCTCGTCGCAGGCACGGCCGTCGAGGCGCTTGCCTTCGTCGAGGATGAGGTTGCGCATGGCTTCCTTCTCCACCTCGTGATAGTAGCGCTCGACGATGGGAGTCTTCTCCTCGAGTTCCTCTTCGGGAATCGTTGCGAGGAATTCTTCCTTGATGGCCTTGAAGCCTGCCTCGCGCTCCTTTTTGGGCTTGGCGGACTTGGCAAGTTCGTAGCACTTGTCGTAGCAGGCCTTCTGCACTGCGGCCTTGAGTTCCTCGTCCTCTACGTCGTGAGGATAGTCGCGCTTGGGGCCGTCGGTGCCGAGTTCGTGCATGAGTTCCTTTTGCACGCGGCAATGTTTCTTGATTTCTTCGTGGGCAACCTTGATGGCTTCGAGCATGTCTGCCTCGGACACTTCCTTCATCTCACCTTCCACCATCATGATGTTCTCTTCGGTGGCGGCAACCATGAGTTCGATGTCGGCGTCGGCAAGCTGGCTGAAGTTGGGGTTGATCACCCATTCACCGTTGATACGGCTTACGCGGACCTCGGAGATAGGGCCTCCGAAGGGGAGGTCGCTGGTTGCGAGGGCGCAGGATGCAGCGAGCCCTGCGAGTGCGTCGGGCTGCACGTCCTTCTCGGCCGAAATCAGGTATACATATACGAAAATCTCATTGTGGAAATCTGCCGGCCAGAGGGGACGGATGGGACGGTCCACCAGGCGGGCGATGAGCACCTCATAGTCCGAGGGCTTGCTTTCTCTCTTCAAAAAACCTCCGGGGAAACGTCCTGCGGAGTAATACTTCTCGCGGTAGTCTACCGAGAGGGGAAGGAAATCCGTTCCTTCCTTGACTTCGTCTGCTACAGTCACGGCGGCGAGCAACATGGTGCCACCCATCTTCACGACTGCGGAGCCGGCCGCCTGCTTGGCGAGTTTGCCGGTCTCGATCTCGATTACCCGACCGTCGGGCAATGTGATTGTTTTCTTGATTACGTTCATTACTTCTTTATTGCGTCTTGTTTGCGTCACTTAAAAGAAATCCGGCCGACAGTTGCGTGCGACCGGATCCTTTTCTTCGTTACCGGATTATCGACGGAGACCGAGTTCCTTGACGATGTTACGGTACCTTTCGATGTCAACCTCCTTGAGGTAGTCGAGGAGCTGACGGCGTTTGCCCACCAGACGGAGAAGGCTGCGACGGGTAACCACGTCCTTCTTGTTTGCCTTCACGTGCTCGGTGAGGTGTGCGATACGGTAGGAGAACAGTGCGATCTGGCTCTCAGGAGAACCTGTATCGGTGTTGGACTTTCCGTACTTTGCGAAAACTTCCTGCTTTTTCGCCGGCTGTAAATACTCTGCTGCCATGTTTTTGTTTTTATTTAGTTAATAATCAGGAACAACCGGAATATCCGGAAGGCTTGTTGCCGATGCGGTAAAATCGCTGTTCGCCGCTTCGAACAAAAGCGCGCAAAGATAGGAATTATTTTGTTAATAACAAAAATAACTTTCAGTTACCAGCGTCCGCCAGGTCCGCCAGGTCCGCCGCCGCTGGAGGTATAGGCACTGAGCGAAACGGCAGTGCCACCGCTGACAGTGCCGTCCAGCACGCCACAACCGTCGAAAATGGTAGTGCCACCGCTGACCGTAACATTGGATTTGACTTCAGGTTTGGATGCGCCGGAAACCACAAGCTTGGATCCTCCTTTGGAAGGGGTCTTGAACACATAAGTATCCTCCCCTACAGTAACGGAGTAGTACTTGTTCGTGCTCCAGGAAGAGGTCTGATAGCAGCTTTGGGAAAGGCTGGCGCCGGATTCCAGGCCACCCAGTGCGAAGATGGTGCCTCCGGTAACATAGAGTTTGAATCCTCCCTCGGTATTGGCATCTATCGCGACTTCAGGATTGCTTGCCCCGGAAGCAAACACCACTCCCCCTTTGACATAAAAGTTTCCATTGGCATCGAGGGCATCATTGCCAAGGGAGATGCCGCACACGTATCCGCCGCTGATGGTGAAGGTGCTGGCGGAGTTGATGGCATCCTCGGTCTGGCTCCAGGCGTAGACTTCCCCACCCTGGATTTCCAGCGTCTTTTTGACCTCGATTGCCTCTGCGTTGGTGCTGCGGGCGGCGATCGTGCCTCCGGTCACGATGAAATCTCCTGAGAAATCGGAGAACGTGTGCTCATTTTTCTTGACCGCCCATCCTATCTTTATGCCCTTGGGGGATTTGGTGTCGGAAGAGCCGTTCAAGGTGTAAGGATAGGTGGCGCCAGTGGTGGTGATGTCGATGGAGCCGCCGCTCACATAACTGGTGCCGAGGGTCTCCATAACGCTGCTGCTGCCGACGCGTATGCCTTTTCCGCCCTTTCCGGAATTGGTGATGGTGATGCTTCCACCGGTCATTTCAAAGGCCTTGTCAGCCTTGATTCCCGCAGAAGAAGAATAGTCCTGATCTTCATCATCGAAGGCAGTGCCCCCCGTCACATTAATTACTGATACACCGCCGGTTACACGCACCAGAGAGTCGGAACTGAAGCCCTTTTTCATATCGGCGGAAACGGATACGTTGATGGTGCCGTCATCCACGAGGATATAGTCTTTTCCCCTGATGCCGTGGCCAGCGGAAGAACTGACATTGACCGTCTGCTTGCCAAGGAAGCGGATGTAGTCGTCGGAGGCTATGCCGTTCTTGCCCGTGGCGATCACGTTCAGGGTGCCGTCTCCGCTGAAAATCAGCTGCGCTTCACTGAAGAATGCGCCCTTTTGGTCTTCGGTGCCGGTGGCAACGTAGGTGGCGCCGTCAGCTAGCTTATTGCTGCCCTCCAGCACCACGAAAGTGCGTTTTTTGTTCTGGTTATTGATGGCTGCGCCATTCGGATTGGTGAGATCCAGATCCTTCAGCACGATTGCCTGTTTCTTGGCTCCGTAGACTTTAAAGAATCCGTTGGAAGAAGTGCCAGTGAGCACATACTTGATGACTTCGGAACCGTCGTTGTTGACGGTAACCTTGCCACCGTCAATTGTGACGATGTTATTGTCGTCGCCGGACTTGGTTGCACCGGCTGCCGACCAGGTTATGGTAATCGTCCTTCCGAAGGTAGTCGACGAAATAAGGTCGGATGAATCGTTCGTGGAGGAGTTCCCGTCGATTACAGTTTCGGGAGCATCCGTGTCGTTATTTTCGGGAGTATCCGGGCTGATACTGTCTTTGCTGCATCCCCAGAAGGTGATCAACAAAGGAAAAATTAAAAAAATAAAGCGCGACATAATGTTTAGGTTTTGGCAAAACAATTCATGCAACGCCAGAAAGACAAGAATAGTGCCATTTTTTTCATACCTTCGCATATGATATTATTATTGCTCCTCACACTCCTGCTGAATCCAATACTCCCCGGATTCCATCCCGACCCTTCGATCGTGGCGGTCGGAAGTGATTATTACACAATCAATTCCTCTTTCCACTACTTTCCGGGAGTGCCCATCTATCACAGCACGGACCTGGAGCATTGGGAGCAGATAGGAAACGTGCTGGACCGTCCGTCGCAGCTGCCGCTGAATGGTGCCATGAACTCCTGGCTGGGTATCTATGCACCCACCCTCCGTTACAACGACGGCACCTTCTACATGATAACCACCAACGTAGGGAACGGCGGGAATTTCATGGTCACGGCCACCAACCCGGCGGGCCCCTGGTCGGAGCCGATATGGCTGGAGCAGCAGGGCATAGACCCGTCGCTATATTTCGAAGGCGGACGCTGCTATATGGTGTCCAACCCTGACGGAGTCATCACCCTGTGCGAGATCGATCCTTCCACCGGAGCCACCCTGAGCCCGTCGAAGCCTCTGTGGCGAGGTACTGGAGGGCGATATCCGGAAGGTCCGCACATCTACAAGAAAGACGGCTGGTATTATCTGCTGATATCGGAAGGAGGCACGGAGCTCGCGCATAAGCTTACCATCGCCCGCAGCCGCAGGATTTACGGCCCATACAAGGCCTTTGCAGGCAATCCCATCTTCACCCACTGCTCCGACGCCGCCCACAAGAACCAGGTGCAAGGCACCGGGCACGCCGATTTCTTCCAGAAAGACGACGGATCCTGGTGGACGGTTTTCCTTGCATACAGGCGCTATGGCGGGGATTTCCACCATCTCGGGCGCGAGACCTTCCTGGCCCCGGTAACATGGGAAAAGGGCTGGCCGGTTATCAACGGGGGCAAGCCGGTGGATGCCAATCCCGGACCTGCCGTAAGCAAGGCCTACAGTTTCGAGGAAGCAGGCTTCGGGCCTGAATGGATGCATATCCTTCACCCGGTCGAAGGGAATTATCTGGTCAAGGACGGGAGGCTGATTCTCCGCGGAAACGGCTGCGGACTGGAGTCTCAGGACAAGAGCCCTACCGCAGTCCTTCGCAGGCAGGAGAGGGCCGTGTGCACCATGGAAACGGAGCTCGAGTTGCTGGAAGACGGAGAGGCCGGCCTCTGCCTCTACCAGATCTTCTGCGGCCACGCAGGGATTTATCTCCGCAGGAATGGCGGCAGCATGAGTGCCACAGTGCGCTATCGGATACGAAACCTGGAGCACGAGGCGGCGGCCATGACTTTGGATTGCGAGAAGGCACGCCTGCGCATCCGTGGATACGACGACCACTACGATTTCGAGATATTCCGCACCGATGGCTGGCAGAAACTTGCCACGCTGGATGCCCCTCTTCTGAGCACCGAGGTGGTGGGAGGATTTACGGGAATAACTACCGGGCCGCTTTGCATAGATGGGTCGGCGGCATTCGAATATTTCAGGTACGAAGAGTACTAAATGAGTTTCTCCTTGGGATCGAACGGCCGGAGGTCGTCCAGCGACATAGCCTTTATCGCCGCATCGATTAGTCCTTGAGCTGATACTGGAATATCCTTATATATTTGAGCTTGCCCTTGGCATCGTAGTGATACTGCATCTTGCACTGGCCGTTCTCGTCGTATTCGTAGGTCTTGAACGACTCGAACTTGTTGTTGCCGTCGAAGATATCTTCGCGGACAATCTTGCCGCTTTCGTCGTACTTGTAGATGGAACGGTCGACCAGCTTGTTGTCCTTGTAGTGGATTTCGTCTACGAGCCGGCCCTGCTCATCGTAAGTGAAGACATTCTCCAGAGCCTGCTTCTTCGAGCCGGCAGGATTGTTCCACTCCTTCACCACGGTGCCTTTGCTGCCAAACACTTTCGGGGTCTGCGCCCCTGCTGCCGGAATGAGCAGAAGGGCGGCAGCGAAAATAGCGATCATCTTTTTCATAATGCGCAAATATATAACTATTTTTGCTAATATGATACTGTCCATTATCTGTGTTTCAAGTTCCGGTAGAGATTAAACCTCTTGCGCGGTCCTGCGTCAAAGAAGGATTTTAACCTTTTTTATTATGCCGCAGCAAGAATCTCTCGCCCATATCGCCGCTCTGTGGAAAGCGGAGAAGAGCCTGTATGTAAAGAAATCTACACTCGCCTCATACAATTATTTGTTGGAAAGCCATATCCTGCCCGCTCTGGGCGGCAAGACGAGGGTTACCGAAGAAGATGTCCAGCTGCTGGCGAACGAAAAAATCGCCGGCGGGCTGTCCAGGAAGTCGGTCCACGACATCCTTATCGTGCTGAATATGGTTCTGGTCTATGCCGGCGTAACGGGTACATAGAGTACAGCCCGATGCAAATCCAGCTCCCGACAAAACAGAAAAACGACACGGTCCCGACTTTCACCATCGAGCAGCAGCGCATTCTTTCCAAGTATCTGAAAGAGCATCCGTCAAGCGAGAGCATCGGACTGCAGATATGCCTGTTCTCCGGCCTCAGGATAGGTGAGATCTGCGCCTTGCGCTGGAAGAATGTAGACCCCGTAGAAAACATCATCCGAATCCGCCAGACCATCCAGCGCATCTACATCTATGACGATTCGGGCGCAAAACATACCGAGCTGGTGATGGACGCCCCGAAGTCTCCCGATTCGATACGGGACATCCCTGTGCCCGCCGAACTGATGCTGCGCCTGATTCCTTATAAAGAGTCCGCAGGCGATGAGGCATTTGTCCTTTCCGGGAAGGCGACCCCCATAGAGCCGAGGGTCTACAGGACGTTCTACAAGAGATTGTTGCGCAGAGCCGGGCTTCCCGACGTGCGTTTCCATGCGCTGAGGCACAGCTTCGCCACGAGATGCATCGACAGCAACTGCGACTACAAAACAGTCAGCGCCCTGCTGGGGCATTCCAACATCAGCACCACCCTCAACCTATACGTGCATCCCAACATGAACCAGAAGCGGAAAGTGGTAGAGGCGATGAGCGCGGTATTGGATTAGCTTTGATATGCTCCGGATCCGTGGATTTCGGGAGACTGACGGCACCGAGCTGCAGGGTATAACGTATGCACAGTTGCGGCGGCCTCATTGTCCGGGACAAGCCAGGTCCCGAGCCCGATCTTCGGTATTTGAATCATAGAATTGTTTTTTCAGATATAGGTATTTTCCAAAAAATGCCGTATTTTTGGAAAACTGAAAATTGTAACAGATATGAGCATCATTTATCTTATCGGCGTAGTCCTTTCTGTAGTAGCAGTTCTCGACATTCTCAAGAAGCCCATCTCCCTCGTAGGCAAAATCATCGCTGCAGTCGTAGTACTTGCAACAAGCTGGATAGGCCTTGCCGTATACTTCCTCTACGCCAAGGACCATCTCACCGAGTGGTTCAAGTAAAACCGGACGTATATAGGCCGGGAACGACTTATATCCTGACCGCCCCGGGTCCGAGTTGTCGGCGCCCTGGGTTTGTTCCGGATTTTGGCGGTTTTTCGGAACAAATGTGAATTTTTGAAAGGTTTGTTCCCGATTTGACCGCTTTTTCGGAACAAAGTAGCGCATTCCAAGTCTTTCCAGCTGCTACCGGCAAGGATGTCATGCGGCTTTAATTCCTCCGGCATCCCTTCTGGGGAGGCTTTTAAGGCCCGGATTGGCCGTTTCGCGGAGAATCGCTATCTTTGCAGAGCCTCAGAAGGAGACGCCGGGCTGTGTGGACCGGTATCATGGTATTCAAGGAACCTGCAAGCTTCTGGAGGCTGTTTTTTTATTTTCACCTTAATCGCGTCAGTGATTGGACTTAGAGTGGAATGAGTGAACAATTTACATTCCGGCCGATGCGCCGGCACAAACAGCAGATTCCCGAGGAAGAATGCTTTGCTATTCTTGAAAAGGCTTATAGGGGATTCCTTTCAGTTATCGGAGAAGGTGGATATCCCTATACAATTCCCATTAATTTTGTCTATGTCAACGGCCATATCTACTTCCACTCTGCCCTTGAGGGGCATAAAATGGATGCTATCCGGGAATGCGATAAGGCCTGTTTCACGGTTATTGACGATCCGGTCCGGGAGCCGGATGACTGGTGGTATCACGTCAGGAGCGTCATTTGTCGCGGATGCATTTCGGTTGTCGAGGATAATGCGGAGCGTCTTGCCAAGCTGAGACTGCTGGGTGGCAAGTACTTTCCGCAAGACTATGATACGGCCGGAGATATCCAGAAGAACGGCCCCAGGGCCGCTGTTCTGGATTTCCGGATAGAGCATGTGAGCGGGAAACAGGTCAGGGAAAAATAGCCGTGAGGCAATAACTCAGTTTAAGGATAGATGTAAGGGGAGCCGGCGACGCCGCCTGAGCTGCCGCCGATGTGCACAGATCCACAGGAGCCGTTATAGCCTGGTCCTATGGCGTAGGCGGAACCAGAGTAAACTGTGACTTTGGTCACGCCGTCGGTTATTCTGATATCGCCGCAGCTACTCTCCATACTGCTGCCGATGCCGGCTGATTTGGTCCCGCCGTTGGCCGTGACGGTGCCGCCTGTGATTGTGATATTGCCGCAGTTGCAGTTTTTGCCGCCGCCGATGCCTATCGCAAGGAGCACCCCGGCGCCAAACTGGGCGAGGTCATCTCCGAATCCGGCTTCGGCTCCCGCTCCACCTACTACAAAGTCCGGAAGCAGTTGGAGGAAAGATAATTTGCTTTATGGGTCAAAATCCGATTTGATTCGGACACTATAGCACCGTGTCCACTCCAGTGGTACTCTGCGCCAGTTGCAGGCGCTGGTCCAAGGAGGCGTTCTTGGCGCTGACGAAGGAGCCGCTCCGTTTGTATTCGGCCGGGATGGTCTTGGAGCCGCGGAAGGTGACGCCATCGGCATCGATGACCGTGAAGGTGAGGGCCTCGGCGTTGGTCTCGTCTCCGTTGCGCAAGGCTACGAAGAAGGGATCGGCCGATGCCGCGCTTAGGGTCACGGCAATGGGCCCCTCCGCCAGCGAATATCCGTCCACGGCCTGGCTCTGCACCAAGTGACCATTGGCGCTGGTGATGGTCAAGGACTTGGCTGTGATGGGGGTCTTGCTCTCCTCAGACTTCTTATAGCGAAAGCTGAACCGATAGATGCTTTGCTGGTTGGCAAAGCTGGCATTCTCCGTGGTGATGGTGTTGTGTTCGGTGTCAACAGCTGTTACCTTCACGCCCGTCGCCGCCGTGTAATGGTACATCTTCTCGATGGAATTAGGCGCCTCCAGCAGCGTTCCTACCTGACCGGTATAATCCCAAGTCTCGCGCGGAGTCAAGAGGGTAATGGTGGACGTACCCGCCACCAGGGCTGTGGTAGTCACCGTGCCCGAAAGTGTAGCCTTATGGGCATCCTCTGCATCCGGCGTAGCCGTCAGTGTGCCGATACAAGTGCTCTCAAGGAACACCTTTACCTCTTCACCCGCCTTCCAGATGGATTTGAGCGTCGTGGTGGTAGCCTCCTCTCCTTCGATGGCAAGGCCCTTGGTATCGGGGGCATCCTTCTTCACCGCCTGCAAAGTCACCGCCCACACGGAATCAGCCGCAGCCGTCAGTTGTTCCCGGGGATCTTCCGGAGCGAGTTCTTCTCTCATACATCCCGTCCAGGCTATTGCGCCCACAAGGGCCAGCAAAACATATATATTCTTTTTCATAATCTATTCACTTACAACATAATAAGCCTTTCCGGCCGGTATGACACTGCCGGTATATTTATAAAAGCCCAGCGTGCTCTCAACGATTCCCAGCACATACACGTTCCCCGCGGGTTTGGCAATCTCCGCATCCGAGCCCACAAGGATGTTCCCAGCATGAGCAGTGACCTCAGTTGAGTCCAGTTTGGTAAGGGTGACCTCTGCCGCTTCAGCCACAATAATCACCGCAGTCCCTGCCGGAATCACCCGGCTGTCCTCTCCAATCCGGTAGAACACCACCTGCGTGCCATCCAGACCGGCCGTATATGCCAGGGCGCCTTCCGGAAGCTGATAGTGTAGTGTGCCGCTATAAAAGGAGCCCACATACTTGGTTTCGTCCAAGACCGTGGCGGCGTTAAGGGTAAGACCCACCTCGGGGATAGCCGATACAGTGGCTGTGACGGTGATGTCGTAGGCAGGCATAGTGAGCGTCGTTTCTCTGAGAACACCGGCTGTGATGTCGCTGCCGTTAGACGTTTTGGTCACGGTATAGCTTAGAGTGTATCCGCTGGGCACGGTGCCGGTATAGTTGAGCGTGAGCGTCTGGCCCGCACCGCTGTATATCTTGCCGCCGTATCCGATGGCCGTGCTGCCGAAGGCGGTGATGCCGCTCACGTCGTAGGTGGTCTTGGTGCCACCGAGGGAGATGCCTTCGCCCAGGGTGACGGTGCGGGCGCGTCGGGCACCGTCCTGGTCGCTGCTTGAGCTGTTGCCACCGATACCGCCGAGGCTGATGGCCGTGTAGTAGTTGTTACTGATGGTGGCACTGATTGTGCTACCCGCAATGCTGCCGACATACCCTGTGCCGGTGACGCTGGTGCCAATATAGAGGCAGTCCTTGAGGGTATTATATTGCACGTCACCACTGATACCGCCACAATCGTTACAAGTTAGACCGTTATTTTCGATGGTTGCGGCACTGACGCAACCAGTCATCAGGGCTCCCGAGCCATGAAAATAACCCACGACGCCGCCAAAGTTTTCTGCGGGACTGTTTCCGACCCTGATGGTAACGCTGCTTTCTACGCGGCAGTTGCGCACGGTGCCCCAGCTGATTTCACCAGCGATGCCACCGACATAACGATATCCTGTGAAGGTACTGTTGGCAAGGACGACATTCTGCACGGTGCCAGAAACGATGCAGCCGAAGAGGCCGATATATTTGTCGGTGCTGGTGTTGCCCGTGCGGGTGACGGTGATGCCGCTCACGGTGTGGCCCTGCCCGTCGTAGGTGCCGCGGAAGTAAGAGTGGTCGTCGTCGCCCTGGTAGCCGATGGGCGTGTAGCCGGCATCGCATACGATGTTCTGCGTCTGGAGGAAGGTGATGCCACTGCACTCGTTACGGCTCACGTTGACGATGTTGGCCAGACGGTAGAGGTCGGTCTTGGTGGCTATCTCGTAGGTGTTGGTTGCCAATTGGTTGAAGTCGATGAGTGACCAGACATAGGTCGCATCAAGTGAAATGCTGAAGTTCTTGCTGACGGTGCCGCTGAAGGCGTTGCCCGCCAGGTCCCTGACGGTGCCGCTCAGGGCGCTGATGCTGAGGGTGCCGCTGGCATTGCTGGCTATCACTCCGCTGAAGGTAAGCACGTTGCTGCCGCTACCGGCAATGTAGCTGAGCGTGCCCCACGTGGTGGTGAGCGTCGGTGTACCCTCCACGGTGACAAGCTCGCTGAAGGGTACGCTCACGTAGATGATGTTACCCTTCTGGTGCCGTCCACCGCTGACCTTGTAGTTGTTGAGCGCAGTGGGTGCGGTGGCATCGACGAGGCCCATACGGACGTAGAGGTCCTTGAAGCCCCAGGTGTCGTCGTCGGAACCGGCACAGTCGAAGCGGGTGGTGATGGATGCTACGTCAGGGTCCAGCACTACCGAGCCGGTGTTATTGTCGCGGTAGCCGCTCTTGAACTTCTGCTGCCAGAGCTTGCTCTCGGCCAGAGGAAACTCGGTCCAAGCGTTGGTCTGTGATGCCCCAGTCCCATTCAATCCACCTGCCGCCCGGTTGGTATAGTCGAAGCGGTGGGGGAAGAACATCTTGCCCTCGCCGCTATAGACGCCGCTGCCCTCCT
>Ga0310695_10006116_pt1 | contig 20228 bp, 24 predicted proteins | sample RumenRJG_04DNA_FD_203882 | JGI IMG/M metagenome (GOLD analysis project Ga0310695, IMG submission 203882) | Bovine rumen microbial communities from Lethbridge, Alberta, Canada - RJG_04 (v2) (version 2) | ecosystem: Host-associated > Mammals > Digestive system > Stomach > Rumen | place: Canada...
CCGCCGTAAAATACGCTTTTCCCCTATAAAAAATGCTTGCAAACTACAAAGGATAGTGTTATAGTAACACAGTAAGGATCAAGGTTTAGTCAGAGTGGGTTGCGGCCCACTCTTTTTTCGGGGCTTTTGGTCCTGCAAGCCGCATCACCGCGGCTGGGAAAACAACAGGAAGTGAACATCATGAGTAAAGTCACGGATCAGATCTTCACGATGGCAAAGCCGGTTGTGGAGGAAGAAGGCTGCTCCCTCTGGAATGTGGAATATGTGCGTGAGGCCGGCACCTGGTATCTGCGCGTGTTTATCGACAAAGAGGGCGGCGTCGGCATCGACGATTGTGAGCGTATCAGCCGCCGGCTGGATCCCATGCTGGATGAAGCCGACCCCATCGCGGGCAGCTATGTGTTTGAAGTGGGTTCCGCGGGAGCGGAGCGGGAGCTGAAGCGCCCCTCGGACTTCGAGCAGTTTTTGGGCAGCGAGGTGGAAGTGAAGCTCTATCAGCCCATGGACGGCCGGAAGGCCTTCGTGGGGACGCTGAAGAGCTATGCCGACGGCGCGGTCGTCATCCTGGACGGCAAGCAGGAACGCCGTTTCGTCTCGGGCCAGTACGCGCAGGTCCGGCTGCATGTGAGTATATAACAAGGATTTCATCTGATAGAATGGAGAAGGGCAATGAACGCAGAATTTTTTGACGCCATTGAAATGATCGAAAAGGAAAAGGGCATCCCCAGGGGATATATGTATGACAAGATCAAGCAGGCCATGCTGACGGCTTTCCGCAAGGATTACCCCGAGTGCGAGGACAATGTGGAGATCGTCCTGGACGAGGAGAAAAAGCGGATCGAGATGCACATCAACAAGACCGTCGTGGACCAGGTGGAGGACTCCAGTCATGAGATCATCCTGGAAGCGGCCAAGAAGATCAGCCGTCGGGCCAAGCTGGGGGAGACCCTGGCCGTCCCCGTGGATACCACCAAGTTCGGCCGTATCGCCGCCCAGTCGGCAAAGCAGGTCATCATCCAGGGAATTCGCGAGGCTGAGCGCGGCATCATCTATGAGGAGTTCACCTCCAAGGAGCATGAGATCCTGACCGGCGTGGTCTCCCATGTGGAGCCCCGCAACGGCAGCGTTTCCATCCGCATCTCCTCCAACAGCGAGTTTACCGAGGCTATGCTGGCTCCCAATGAGCGCATCAAGACCGAGGAACTGGTGGAGGGCGACCGCATCAAGGTCTACGTGGTGGAGGTCCGCAATTCCACCCGCGGGCCCCAGGTGCTCATCAGCCGCACCCACCCCGGTCTGGTCAAGCGCCTGTTCGAGCTGGAAGTGCCCGAGATCTTCGACGGCACGGTGGAGATCAAGTCCATCGCCCGTGAGGCGGGCAGCCGCACCAAGATGGCCGTCTGGTCCTCGGATCCCAATGTGGATCCCATCGGCGCCTGCGTGGGCCCCAGAGGCGGCCGTGTGGCCAGTATCGTAAACGAGCTGGGCGGCGAGAAGATCGACATCGTCAATTACAGCGACTATCCCGAGGAATATATCGCCGCGGCCCTCTCGCCCTCTGAGGTGATCAGCGTCACCATGCTGGAGGACGGCAAAAGCTGCCGCGTGATCGTGCCGGATTCCCAGCTGTCCCTGGCCATCGGCAAGGAGGGCCAGAACGCCCGCCTGGCGGCGAAGCTGACCGGCTACAAGATCGACATCAAGCCTGAGAGCGAGGCTTAATCCCATCCGAAAGAAGGTGGCCAAAGTGCAGAAGAAGATCCCCATGCGGCAGTGCCTTGGCTGCCGTGAAATGAAACCCAAGCGGGAGCTGATCCGGGTCGTCCGCTCTCCGGAAGGGGAGATCAGCCTGGACTTCAAGGGCAAGGCCAACGGTCGGGGCGCTTATCTGTGCCCCAACGCCGAATGCCTGAAGAAGGCGGTAAAGGCCAGGGCCCTGGAGCGGGCATTCTCCGCCCAGATCCCGGATGCGGTATACGATAAGCTCAATCAGGAAATGGAGGCCGGCGAGTGAGAGAGAAAACGCTCAATTTGCTTGGCTTGATGCGAAGGGCGAACGCCATCGCCCTGGGGGAGGACAACACCGGCGCTGCCGCTCAGAGCGGGAAGACAAGGCTCCTGCTGCTGGCGGCGGATGCCTCCGACAATGCCCGCAAGCGGGCGGAGGCTTTTTCCCGCGGGCACAGCTTTCCGGTGGTGGAACTGCCCTTCAGTAAGGAAGAAATATCAGCCCATACCGGCGTGGGCGGCTGCTCCATGGCGGCTGTCACGGATATGGGTTTTGCGGATGTGCTGATGCGTCTGCTCGCCGAACAGTGGCCGGAGACCTATGGGGAGACGGCCCGGGAGACGGCGGCGCGCCTGGCCAGAATGAAACGGCGTAAGCGCGGAGCAGACAGCAAAAGCAAGAGGATCGGAAAAAGGAGGACTAACGTATGAGCATGATCAAATACAGAGTGCACGAGGTGGCAAAGGATTTCAATGTGACGAGTAAGGTGATATCCCAGATACTCACCGATTATATCGCCCCGCCCAAGAACCACATGCAGGTGCTGGAGAATCATGAGCTGGACGTTATCTTCGAGTACATGACCCAGCACAATCAGGCGGAGAGTCTGGAGGCGATCTTCAAGAACGCCCCCGCGCCCCAGCCTGCCAAGAAACAGCCGGAGGCCAAGGCGGAGACCAAGGCCCCTGCCCAGCAGAGCGCTCCTGCCAAGGGCGCCCAGCAGCCTGTCCAGCGGCAGGCGGCGCCTGCGGAGCAGCCCAAGGCGGAGAAGAAGGATAAGCCCTTCGTGCCCCGCAAGGTGGCGGAGAAGCGCGTGGTGGATACCCGCGGCGGTGCGGCGGTCAACATCGAGAAATACAACGAGAAGTTTGAAAACCTGGCCGGTACCAAGGCCAACAACAGCAACATGCGCCGCGGCAACAAGGAAAAGATCACCAGCAAGGCCAAGCAGCGCGGCCAGCAGAGCCCCTCTGCCAAGCGCCGCCAGGAGGAGCGGGACAAGATGAACCGCCTCCAGCTGGAGATCGCCCGCAAGCAGCAGGTGAAGGTGGAGATCCCGGACGAGATCAGTGTGGGGGAACTTGCCTCCCGCATGAAGAAGAGCGCCAGCGAGGTCATCAAGCAGCTGTTCAAGATGGGCGTGTTCGCCTCGGTATCTGAGATCATCGACTATGACACTGCCGCGCTGGTCGCCATGGAGCTGGGCTGCAAGGTGGAGAAGGAAGTTATCGTCACAGTGGAAGAGCGGCTGATCGACGACCACGAGGACAAGGAAGAGGATCTGCTGCCCCGCGCCCCGGTGGTCGTGGTCATGGGCCACGTGGACCACGGCAAGACCTCTCTGCTGGACTACATCCGCCATGCCAATGTGGTCTCCGGCGAGGCCGGCGGCATCACGCAGCATATCGGCGCCTATACCGTTGAGATCAACGGCAGCCCCATCACCTTCCTGGATACCCCGGGCCATGAGGCCTTCACCTCCATGCGCGCCCGCGGCGCCATGGTCACCGATATCGCCATCCTGGTGGTGGCGGCGGACGACGGTATCATGCCCCAGACCGTTGAGAGCATCAACCATGCCAAGGCGGCCAATATCCCTGTGGTGGTGGCCATCAATAAGATGGATACCGTCGGCGCCAACCCCGAGCGCATCAAGCAGCAGCTGACCGAGTATGATCTGGTCGCTGAGGAGTGGGGCGGCGAGACCATCGTCTGCCCGATCTCCGCCAAGACCGGCATGGGCATTGAAAACCTTTTGGAGAATCTGGTCCTGCTGGCTGAGGTGCAGGAGCTGAAGGCCAATCCCAACCGGGCGGCCAGAGGCACCGTCATCGAGGCGCGCCTGGACAAGGGCCGCGGCCCCATTATGACCGTCCTGGTGCAGAACGGCACCCTGAAGCTGGGCGACATCATCATCGCCGGAACCGCCGTGGGCCGTGTGCGCACCATGATCAACGACAAGGGCCAGCGGGTCACCGAAGCCGGCCCCTCCACGCCTGTGGAGATCTCGGGACTGTCCGAAGTTCCCAGCGCCGGCGACGTGTTCAACGCCGTTGCCGATGAGCGTATGGCCAGAGAGCTGGCGGAGGAGCGCCGCATCCAGCAGGCCAGCAACGCCATGCCCGGCACCAAGAAGGTCAGCCTGGAGGATCTGTTCAATCAGATCCAGGCCGGTGAGATGAAGACCCTGAATCTGATCGTCAAGGCCGACGTGCAGGGCTCCGCCGAGGCGGTCAAGACTTCGCTGGAGAAGATCTCCAACGACGAGGTCCGCGTGAAGGTCATCCACAGCGCGGTGGGCGCCATCAACGAGTCCGACGTGATGCTGGCCGCCACTTCCGGCGCCATCATCGTGGGCTTCAACGTTCGCCCGGACAATGCCGCCCGGGACAGCGCCGCCCGCAGCAATGTGGATATGCGCATGTACCGCGTCATCTACGACTGCATCAATGAGATCGAAGCCGCCATGAAGGGCATGCTTGCGCCCAAGTTCCGCGAGGCGGTCATCGGCCACGCGGAGGTACGTGAGACCTACAAGGTCTCCAAGGTGGGCACTGTCTGCGGCTGCTACTGCACCGACGGCAAGATCCAGCGCGGCTGCGAAGTCCGCGTCCTGCGGGACAACATCGTGATCCATGAGGGCAATCTGGCTTCTCTGCGCCGCTTCAAGGACGACGTAAAGGAAGTCGCCAGCGGCTATGAGTGCGGTATGCAGGTGGAGAAGTTCAACGACATCAAGGTGGGCGACATCATTGAATGCTTCGTGATGGAGCAGATCACAGAATAAGGACCCCACAACACGACATGCGGGCGCTCCCTCCGGGTGGTGCCCGCATCGTTTCGAGCGAAAAACGAGGTGAATGACATGCCTTCCAACAAACTGGCAAGGACCAACGACGATATCCAGCGTGTGCTGTCTGCACACCTGCGCAACATCAAGGACCCCCGCGTACAGCAGGGGATGATCAGCGTGACCCGGGTGGAGACCACCGGGGATCTGCGTTATGCCAAGGTCTGGCTTTCCGTGCTGGGCCTGGAGAATGAAAAAGAGTTCAAAAAGGGCCTCAAGTCCGCCTCCGGCTGGCTGCGGCGGGAGCTGGGCCGCTCGCTGGAGCTGCGCTACACGCCGGAGCTGGTTTTCGAACTGGACCACAGCATCGAGTACGGCGCGCACATCAACGAGGTCATCAATTCCCTGAACATCGACAGCAGCGAGAGCATCGAGGAGTGATCGTATGAATTTTCGGGAATGTGCCAAGCTGTTGAAGCAGCACGACGGCTTCCTGCTGGTGACCCATAAAAACCCGGACGGCGACACGGTATGCAGCGCCGCAGCGCTGTGCAGCGCGCTGCGCCGGGCGGGGAAGACGGCCTATCTCTACCCCAATCCCCAGATCATCGAGAAGATGCAGCCCTACGCCGCTCCCTACTACGCGCCGGACGCCTTTGCGCCGGACTATCGTGTGGCGGTGGACGTGGCCACGGAGGAGCTGTTCCCCAGGGACTTCGCAGGGCAGATCGACCTGTGTGTCGACCACCATCCCACCAACTCCCATTACGCCGGGGAGGAGCTGATCCGGGCGGAGAAATCCTCCTGCGGGGAGATTGTTCTGGACCTGATCAAATCTCTGTGCGGGGACGTGACCAGGGAGGAGGCAACCATGCTGTATGTGGCCGTCACCACGGACACCGGCTGTTTCCAGTATGCCAATACCTCTTACCAGACCCTAGGGGCCGGGGCGGAGCTGCTGCGCCTGGGGGCCGACGGCTACGCCGTGACCCAGGCCTTTTTCCGCAAGGTGTCCATCGCCCGGATGAAGCTGGAGGGAATGATCTACTCCAACATGAGCTTCCACCGGGACGGCAAGGTGGTGATCGCCCTGGTCACGCTGGACATGATGGACAGGGCCAGCGCCACCGAGGACGACTGTGACGATCTGGCCGGGCTCTCCGGCCGGGCCGAGGGCTGTGATATCAACGTGACCATCCGGGAACTGAAGGACGGCAGCAGCAAGGTCTCCGTCCGCTCGGTGCCGGGTGTCAGCAGTACCGAGATCTGCGCCGCCTTTGGCGGCGGCGGCCATGAGATGGCCGCGGGCTGCACCATCCCCTGTGCCCCCGAGCGGGCCAGGGAGATGCTGCTGGCCGTTATCGACGAGGTTTATAAATGACAGGCATCCTGCTGATTGACAAGCCCCAGGGCTGGACCAGCAGCGACGTGGTGGCCAAGCTCCGGGGCATTCTGCATGAGCGGCGCATCGGTCATTCCGGCACACTGGACCCCCTGGCAACGGGCTTGCTGGTGGTCTTCGTGGGCCGGGCCACCCGCGCGGTCTCCTTTGCCGAGGGGCACGACAAGCGTTACCTGGCGGGACTGCGCCTGGGAGTCGAGACCGACACCCAGGACGTGACCGGCAAGCGGACCGGCGGCGATCCGCGCCCGGTGACGGAGGCGGAGCTGGAGGCGGCGCTTGCCCGGTTTCGGGGCCCGATCCAACAGATCCCGCCCATGTTTTCCGCCATCAAAGTGGGCGGCAAAAAGCTCTACGAGATCGCCCGCCGGGGCGGGGAAGTGGAGCGCAAGCCCCGTCCCGTTACGATCCATGAGCTGCGGCTTGCGGGCCGCGAGGGAGAGGACTGGCTGCTGGATGTGGCCTGCTCCAAGGGCACCTATGTGCGCACCCTGTGCCATGACCTGGGCCGGAGCCTGGGCTGCGGCGGCTGTATGAGTTCCCTGCGGCGTGTGCAGGCGGGGGACTTTTCTGTTGCGCAGGCTCACACCCTGGATCAGGTCCAGGCGGCTGCGGACCGGGGCGAGGCGGAGGCGCTGCTCCTGCCGGTGGACAGCCTGTTTGCCGGGCATCCGGCGCTGACTGTATCGCCTGCCCAGGAGAAGAAGCTCCGCACCGGAGCCGTCCTTGTGACGGCCGAAGCCTGCAGCGGCCCGTACCGCGTGTATGGGGCGGGCGGTGATTTCCTTGCGCTGTGCGAAGCCCGGGCAGGGCAGCTGAAAACGATAAAAAGCTTTTTCGAGGTAGACAGAGAATGACGAAGATCAAGAGAGCGATCGCGCTGGGATTCTTTGACGGACTGCACCTGGGCCACGCGGCCCTGCTGAACCGGACCAAGGAGCGGGCGGAGCAGGAGGGGGCGACCCCTTCGGTGATGACCTTTGACGTGCACCCGGACACCCTGGTGTTCGGCAAGGAGGTGCCGCTGATCAACAGCGCCCTGGGGCGGGAGGATATCATCCGCCGGGAGTTCGGCATCAACAATGTGTTTTTTCTGCACTTCAACCAGCATTTGATGCGCATGCCCTGGCGGGATTTCCTGGACTCCATCCTGGCGGAGCTGAATATCTGCTGGATCGTTGTGGGACACGACTTCTGCTTCGGCTACCGGGGCGAGGGCACGCCGGAAAAGCTGAGGGATTACTGCGAAGAGCATGGCATCGGCTGCGACGTGATCCCCGCCGTGAAGCTGGACGGGCGGATCGTCAGTTCCACCTATATCCGCGATTTGCTCCTGAGCGGGGACGTGGAACAGGCTAACCGCTATCTTGGCCATCCCCATACGCTGGCGGACACGGTGCGCTCCGGTTATCACCTGGGCGCCAAGCTGGGCACGCCCACCATCAACATGGTGTTCCCGGAGGGGGTTCTGGTGCCGAAGCACGGCGTTTACGCTACCAAGGTCTACCTGGAGGACGGCAGCAGTTATATGGCCGTGACCAATGTGGGCGTGCGGCCCACGGTCAGCGAGCAGAACAAGGTCAGCGTGGAGAGCCACCTGCTGGACTATTCCGGCAATCTCTACGGACGCCAGGCCCGTGTGGATTTCTATCACTTTCTGCGGGAGGAGGTTCGCTTTGAGAGCTTTGAGGCCCTGTCCCGGCAAATCAAAAAGGACGCCGAAGCGGCCCGGGCCTACTTCGCCGGGAACGGAGAATGAGAGATTCCAGACGGCCTGAGCCGACGGGTTCGATAAGTGGATGAACAAGAGAATAACAAACACACAAGGGCGGGAGCCGAAGCTCCCGCCCTTGCGCGCGCGAGAGGATTCTTTGAAAGGTTTTGGATCAGGCAAAGCAATAAGTGGCAATGTACTCCGTCCCGGCTTCCGTGGGCAGCTGCGGATCTGCCAGCTCGAAGCGGAGGGGAAGCCCTCTTTCCGCAGCAGCCAGGGCAAAGTGCGCCAGGGCGATGCCCATGTCGATCTTCTGCATATCGCCATTGGTCTGGCTGACAAAGCCCTTGCTGGTCTTTTTGTAGAAGTGGGCGGCCGTATCGGTCACGACGACGCGCCAGGGCTGTTTGTTCACCGCAGAGGGGGCCAGGCGCACAGCCTCCAGCACCTCCGCCAGGACCCCGGCCTTCTCCGGCGTCAGCGCTTTGTCAAAGCTGCCGTCGAAGAACACTTCGCCAAAGGAGAGGCGGTTGTCGGCCTTTACACCCTTGCGCATCATGATCTCCCGCACCGCCATCTTCTCCGCCGGATAGCCGATGGGGAACATGCACAGCATCCGCTCCTCCGCCGTCAGGTCCATGGCCTTCTCAAAGGCGGCGCGGTCCATGGTCCCGCCGACCCAGACGGTGCCGATCCCCAGGGACTGGGCATAGAGCACGACCTGCTCCAGGGAATAGCCGAAGGCCTCCTCCGCGTGGGAGACAAGCCGGATCTTGGTACCGAGAAACTGTTCCGTCCCGGTGACGACGGGGCATTTCAACTGCTGCTCTCTCGCGTCCAGCAAACGGAAGCTGACCGGGATCCCGTAGGGGTTTTCCGCTTCCACCATACAGGCCTTGAGCTTTTCCAGATCCGTCCCACTGAGCCGCTGACCGTTGAAGGTTCTGACGCTGCGCCGCTGCCGGGCAAGCTGCAAAATGTTTTCCATAGACACCTCCGGATGTACTGATTTTATTTGATTATATAGCACGCAATCAATGCTGTCAAGTACAATGCCCGGGCCGATTCGGCCCGGGCATTGTACGTCGAACAGCTTCGGCGCCGCCTCATCTTTTCTTATAGAGAACAAGCTCGGGGTCCGCGCCGCCCTCCGCATAGGTACAGATCAGGATAAAGTCCATGTTTGCCAGCACCCCGAAGCAGCGGTCTCCGCCATACTCCGGCTCCAGCTGGTTTCCCAGATAGGTCGTCCCGTCATCCAGAAATTTGACAAGCTGACCGTTGGGCAGCCGGTATTCGAGATTGACGTAGCTTCCCACAAGGGCGTTGAGTTTTTCCACTTTGGGCATGCCCTCGATATGAAGCGCGTTGATCTCTTCGATCAGCTGCGCCTTGAAGGCTTCAAATTGCCCGTGGTCGCTGAGCTCCTCGTAGTGCTTCCAATACTTGAGCTGGGGCAGCCTGTGTTTCAGATAGGCGCGGGCCTGACCCTCGGAGAAATTGTCGCCGGCCATATGTGTGACGCAGACGTCGATCAGATCATCCATGTTGCTGTAGGTGTATGTACCGTCAGCATAGCACCATTTGCAGTATTCTTCATTCATGGACCCGTCTTTGTTCCTGCCGATGATCGTATCTTCTAGCGGCATGCCGCAGCACTGGCAGATCAGCTGCTGCGGGGCCCCGAGCAGCGTGTTGATGGAAACGTTGAAAAGCGCGGACAGGGTCTTCAAGGTCTCTGTATTCGGGACGGTTTCACCGGTCTCCCAACGCGAAACAGCCTGCCGTGTCACAAACACTTTTTCGGCAAGCTCATCCTGGGACAGACCGTTCTTCGTCCTCAACTCGTAAATAACGTCTTTCGTATGCATAAGAGCACCCCCTTGTAATGCATTCTACCACCGGATAAGCGATATGAAAAGCAACCCGCTGTTGCTCTTCTCGGGCAGAGAGCCACAGGATGGAAATGCGAAAAAAGGCCCGCGGGCAGCGGGCCTTTTTTGACCGGCGGAAAGGAAGGGCTATGCCGTCAGGAATCGTAAAATTCCTGCCCGTCCTCCAGCTTCAGCTTTTCCGCTTTGGGGTATTCGAAGATGCGGCTCTTGTCGGCGTTCTCGAGATAGTGCACATATCTCGCTGCCTCCCACTTGGCCATGGGCAGATCGTGCATCAGATAGGTGCCGCAGTTAACGGGCGTCGCGCCGGGCACCTCGCCCTCATAATCGCGCATGTACCGGAAGGAGTCCAGCATGATGGGATACATTTCAGAGGCGGCAGGGCGGCCTTTCACGATGATGTAAAAGCCGGTGAGGCAGCCCATGGGACCCCAGTAGATGAGCTTGTCCTTCCACTCGGGGTGGTTGCGCAGATAGGTGGCGATCACATGCTCCATGGTGTGCATGGCGGCGGGGGCGATCGCCGGCTCCGCATTGGGCGTCTTGATCCGGATGTCAAAGGTGGTGACCAGCTCCTCACCCAGGACGTCCACCCGGCTCTCATAAATGCCGGGGATGATTTTTGTGTGGTCGATGGAAAAACTGGGGATCAGTTCCACAGCGTGTTCCTCCCTTTATGAGAATAATAATCGACGGATAAAAGGGGAGCTTATACGAACTCCCGTGTCCCACCGATTCGGAGCCCGGCGTCAGCGGGTCCGAATCGGAAAGGAAGAAGGACGCAGCGGAAACAAAATAGAACTGCGTCCTTCTGACGTGGTGGAGATGGGGGGAGTTGAACCCCCGTCCGAAAGCACTTTAACAGGAATTTCTCCGGGCGCAGACGGTCATTTCCATTCCCTCGTCCCGGCGCGGACCGTCACGCTCGAGGACTTGGTAGCTTCATGATGCATGGTATGCGCAAAGCTTAGCATACGCACGTTCACCACTCATCGACGCTCCATCCCGGGCCGTGGTACTCCCGGGTGGAACGCTCGCTAATTAAGCAGCGAGAAGAACAGTGTTATCGTTGTTCTTTAATTTATAAAGGTCGCCCATTTTAAGGATGGTAGGCGCATCCGCCCGCTATTCCTGCCTCCACACCCCCGTCGAAACCGTTACATCCCCACGAGGCGGACGCAAACCGCGTCCGCTGAGCTTACAAGGTTTTGACGCTTGGTCAGGCAAAAGGTTTCAGCACTTCTCCGGCTCGGGATACGCTACGCCGAAGGTCTCAACAGTGACCTTCTTCATCACCTGGGGGATGCGGGGCTTGTCGTTGTAGTCGGTGCGCACGGCACAGACATGGTCTACAGCCTCGATGCCCTCGATGACCTTGCCGAAGGCGGCATACTGGCCGTCCAGATGGGGGGCGTTCTCGTGCATGATGAAGAACTGGCTGCCGGCGGAGTTGGGGTCCATGGCGCGGGCCATGGAGAGTACGCCGCGGTCATGCTTCAAGTCGTTGGGGAAGCGGTTGGCGGCAAATTCGCCCTTGATGGAGTAGCCGGGGCCGCCGATGCCGATGCCCTTGGGGTCGCCGCCCTGGATCATAAAGCCGGGGATGACCCGGTGGAAGATCAGGCCGTCATAAAAGCCCTTGCTGACCAGGGAGATAAAGTTGTTTACGGTGTTAGGCGCGATCTCGGGATAGAGTTCCGCCTTGATCACGTCGCCGTTTTCCATTTCAAAGGTTACGATAGGATTGCTCATTGGTAATTCTTCTCCTTCATGATTCTGTCTATGTCGCGTTTGGACTGGCGGTCCGCCTCGCTGCTGCGCTTGTCGTACAGCTTTTTGCCCTTGCACAGGCCCAGCTCCACCTTGACCCGGCTGTCCTTGAAGTACAGGGACAGGGGGATCAGCGCCACGCCGTCCTGCATGATGCGCGCGTGCAGCTTCAGGATCTCCCGCTTGTGCATCAGCAGCCGCCGGGGCCGCACAGGGTCTTTGTTGAAAATGTTCCCGTGCTCGTAAGGGCTGATGTGCATACCGCGGACAAACAACTCGCCGTCCTTTACGGTGCAGAAGGAATCCTTCAGATTGACCTGACCGGCCCGGATGGATTTGACTTCCGTACCCGCGAGCTCGATCCCGGCCTCGAAGCGGTCCAGCACAAAGTATTCATGAAATGCCTTGCGGTTGTCGGCGATCTTCTTCACGCCCTGCTGCTTCGGCGCCACATCTCTCACTTCCTTCTACATGCGGAGAAAATTATAGCACAGAGTAAATAAAAATAAAAGAAGAAAATATAAAGAGTAAGAGGGGACCGATCAAAGCTGTAACCGGATTGTTTCCAAAAAGACAAGAAAAGTAATCAAAATGATGAATGGATGTTTTTATATGACGGTTTTTCACGAAAAAAATTTGATTTTTCATGGAAAAAGGATGGAAATCATCAGCAAGCTGTGCTATACTCTTTAATGCAATTATGTAAATCATTTTCGTTATGCGACAGGTACTGCGGACGCGCCGCTGTCTCTCGCGGGAAGGAGCACGCTTGGATTATTTTGAAAAGCGCCTGGATGGCGAGGAGAAGTACAGGGGCGTGATCGTCAACGTGCGCCTGGACCGGGCGGAACTGGTCAACGGCGCCGTGGTCCGGCGGGAGGTGGTGGAGCACCCCGGAGGTGTGACCATCTTACCGGTGGACGAAAACGGCGACTGCTATATGGTCCGTCAGTTCCGTTACCCCTTCGGCCGCATGATGCTGGAGGCCCCGGCCGGGAAGCTGGACGGGAAAGAAGATCCGGATCTGGCCGCTGTGCGGGAGCTGTCCGAAGAAACGGGCTTCACCGCAGATGAGATGATCTACATGGGCAGCTGCTGTACCTCGCCCGGCTTTTCCACAGAGCTGCTGCATATCTATCTGGCTCTTGGCCTGCGTGCGGGAGAGAGCCATCCGGATGAAAACGAGTTTCTCAATGTGGAAAAGATCAGCCTGAAAGAATTGAGCCGTATGGTTATGGCCAATGAGATCGATGACGGCAAAACCATCGTGGCGATCCTGAAGGCGGAGAAGTATCTGCAAAACCGCTGAATCTGTTCCAAAGCAAGGGCAAACAGGAAAATGCTTGCTTAATTCCCCTATACATGGTAAAATCTTAAATCGGCGCCACACAATGCGCGGCGCCGTGAGTATTGGAAGGTGCATACTTTGGATAAATATGTCATCAACGGCGGCACTGCGCTGCACGGAGAAGTGGAGATCAGCGGGGCGAAAAACGCTGCGGTCGCCATCATTCCTGCGGCTCTCCTGGTAGAAGGCGTCTGCCGGATTGAAAATATACCCCAGATCAGCGATACCGATATGCTGCTTACCATCCTGGCGGAGCTGGGGGCGAAGGTCAGCTTTATCAATCGCTCGACCATTGAGATCGACTGCACGGACGCCCGGTATCAGGACGCCCCCTATGATCTCATGCGCAAAATCCGCGCGTCCTATTATCTGATCGGCTCTATGTTGGGCCGCTTCGGCAGCGCCAAGACCACCATGCCCGGCGGCTGCAATTTCGGCGTGCGTCCCATTGATCAGCATATCAAGGGCATGACGGCTCTGGGCGCGGAAGTGAACATCAAAAACGGTTTCGTGTATGCCGACGCTCTGGACGGGCGGCTGCACGGCGCGCGTATTTATTTGGACAAGGTCTCCGTCGGCGCAACCATGAACATCATGATCGCATCGGTTCTGGCAACCGGCCGCACCATCATCGAAAATGCGGCGCGTGAACCCCATATCGTGGATCTGGCCAACTTCCTCAACTCCATGGGCGCCGATGTGCGCGGCGCCGGCACCGACACCATCAAGGTCAACGGCGTGGACAAGCTCCACGGCGGCACCTATACCATCATCCCGGACCAGATCGAAGCGGGCACCTACATGGTCGCCGCCGCCGCCACCGGCGGTGAGGTCCTGGTGAAGAATGTGATCCCCAAGCATCTGGAGTGCATCAGCGCCAAGCTGCGCGAGACCGGCACGATCGTGCAGGAGTATGAGGATTCCGTCCTGGTCAAGGGAGCCAGTACTCTGCGTAAGGCCAATGTAAAAACCATGCCTTATCCCGGCTTCCCCACGGATATGCAGCCCCAGATGGGCGTGCTCATGTGCCTGGCCAACGGCACCTCCGTGATCACCGAGGGGATCTATGATAACCGCTTTAAGTATGTCAACGAGCTGCGCAAGATGGGCGCGGAGATCCAGGTGGATGGCCGCATCGCCGTGATCGAGGGCGGCCGGCGTCTGACCGGCGCACTGGTACAGGCCTGCGATCTGCGTGCGGGCGCGGCGATGGTCATCGCCGGCATGTGCGCGGCCGGGCGGACCGAAGTGGAGGATATCCACTATATCGAGCGCGGGTATGAAAATTTTGTGGGCAAGCTCAAATCCTTGGGCGCGGACATTGAAGTGATCAGCGAAGCGGAAAATGCTGAGCGCGCTGAAAAAATCATTTCCATCGGTTGATGAAGATATACGTATTCGCAAGCGGTTCCAGCGGAAATTGTCTCTTGTTGTCCAGCGGGGACACCAATATTTTGATCGACGCCGGAATTTCCATGCGCCGGATAGAAGATTCTTTGGCGCAGACAGGACGTACAATGCGAGATATCGGCGGAGTGCTCATTACACATGAGCACTCCGATCATATTTCCGGGCTGAAGATGCTGATCAAATACCACAGAGTTCCGGTGTACGCGCCGCGTACAGTGGCGTCCAGACTCTGCGGCATGCTGCCGGAGATCGAGGGCTGCCTCCGGGTGATCCCGGTGGGGGAGAGCTTCCTTCTGGGGCGGCTGTTCGTCAAGGCCTTCCATACCCCCCACGACACGGATGAGAGCGTGGGTTATCGCGTGGAAGGGGACGGGGTGTTCGCTCTGGCTACGGATATGGGCTGCGTCACCGACGAGGTCATGGAAGGGCTCCGGGGCGCTGAGGCGGTCCTGATCGAGGCAAACCATGACGAAGAAATGCTCCGGTACGGCCCATATCCGGTGTACTTGAAGCGGCGCATCCTGTCCGAGCACGGCCATCTGTCCAACGATAACTGCGCTCGGCTGGCCAGAGAGCTCGCTCTGAACGGCACGAGACAGATCATCCTGGGGCATCTGAGCCGGGAGAACAACACGCCCATGCGGGCGATGGATACGGTACGCGGGGCTTTGCTTGACTGCCCGGCGTCGCTGTACTGCGCACCGGTTTCAGGATGCCTGGAGCTGCATGTGGGAGAAAAGCTATGCTTTTGGTGACTTTTATCTGTGTCGGCAAAATGCGGGAGCGTTTTTACACGGATGCTTTTGCCGAATATGCCAAACGTCTGGGCGCTTACTGCCGCTTTGCGTGCGTGGAACCCGCCGAGGTCAAGTTGCCTGAGAAACCTTCTCATGCGGAAATGCAAGCAGCACTTGCCAAAGAGGCGGTTGATATAGTAAAATATATCCCACAGGACGCTTATGTGGTCGCCATGTGTGTGGAAGGCAGGCAGATGCCCAGTGAGGGCATGGCGCGGCTGATCCAGGAACGGGAGAATTCCGGGAAGCCCAAGCTCTGCTTTCTGATTGGCGGATCCTACGGTCTCGCGGATTCCGTGAAGGACCGTGCGGACCTGAAACTGAGCATGTCGGAGATGACCTTTCCCCACCATCTGGCGCGCGTGATGCTGGCCGAGCAGCTGTATCGCGGCTTCAAGATCAGGGAAGGCTCCCGATACCACAAGTAGAAATGGGGATGAATATGGGAGAGCGATTTGAACTTTCCTGGGGAAAGGCCCGCGCAGGCGAACTGTTGGAAAACTGGCCCAGGAGCGAGGACGGAGGGCCGGAGGAGCCGGTGCTGCTGTGCCATTGTGAATGTCTGGACATGTCCGACCAACTGCGGATGAACATGCTCAAGGCTTACGGGATCCCCTGTCTCAGCGTTGATCACGGAGACGGGAATTTCGGAAGACTGATCCTGGGCATGAGCGGTGAGGGTGTGGACATTTTTGTACCCAAAAGCTTACTGGAAGACGCCCTGGCATTATGTGAGGAGGAAAACAATGAGGAACTATAAGGAAGAGTACCAGCGCTGGTTAGACAGCCCCGCCCTCAGTGAGCAGGAGTGGGAAGAACTCAACGGGATCGCCGATGACGAGAAGGAGATCGAAAGCCGTTTCTTCGCTCCCCTTGAATTCGGCACGGCCGGTCTTCGCGGGACCATGAAGGTGGGTCTGCATCACATGAACGTCCATGTGATCCGCTGGGCCACCCAGGCCTTCGCCAACGTGATCGTTGCGGAGGGTCAGGAGGCTATGGACAAGGGCATCGTCATTGCCCATGACTGCCGCCTCAACGGCGTGGAGTTTTCCCAGGAAGCCGCCTGCGTCATGGCGGCAAACGGCATCAAGGTGCGGATCTTCGACGCGCTGCGTCCCACGCCCGAGCTGAGCTTTGCGGTGCGTTATTACGGCACCACCGCCGGCCTCAACATCACCGCCAGCCATAACCCCAAGGAGTACAACGGCTATAAGGTGTACTGGTCCGACGGCGCCCAGCTGCCGCCCCAGCATGCGGAAGCCATCGCCGCCCAGATGGACGCCATCGACATCTTTACCGGCTTCAAGACCTGCGATTATGCGCAAGCCGTCAAGGCCGGCAAGATCCAGGTGATCGGCGAAGAGACCGATGAGGCCTTCCTGAAGGAGGTCATGGCCCAGGCCATTGATCTGGACGCCGTCAAGGCGGCCGCGGACGATCTGAAGATCGTCTATACACCCTTCCACGGCTGCGGTTATAAACTTGTCCCCGAGGCCCTGCGCCGCCTGGGCATCAAGCATCTGTATCCCGTGCCGGAGCAGATGGTCATCGACGGCAATTTCCCCACGGTGGAAAGTCCCAACCCGGAGAATCCCGAGGGCTTCTACCTGGCGGTGGATCTGGCCAAGAAAGTGGGCAGCGACCTGATCATCGGCACCGACCCCGACTCTGACCGCATCGGCACCATGGTCCGCGACGGCGACAACTACGTGACCATCACCGGCAACCAGATGGGCGTGCTGCTGCTGGACTATATCATCAAGGCCAGAAAGAGCACCGGCACCATGCCGGCCAATCCCGGAGCGGTGTCCAGCATCGTCTCCACCTCCATGGCCCGTACCGTGGCAGAGGCCAACGGCGTACATTTTGAGGATACCTTCACCGGCTTTAAGTTCATGGCCGAGCGGATCGCCTCCTGGGAGGCCGCCGGCAGTTATTCCTATATCTTCGCATTTGAAGAGAGCTATGGCTACATGCTGGGCGACTATGTGCGCGACAAGGACGCGGTCACCGCTTCCATGCTGGTGGCCGAGATGGCCGCCCATTATCAGCAGAAGGGCATGACCCTTCTGGACGCCATCAACGCCCTGTACGAGCAGTACGGCTGGTTCCAGGAGAAGACCGTGAACCTGGTCATGCCGGGGCTGGACGGCCTGCAGAAGATGAAAGCGCTGATGGACAGCCTGCGCTCCGATCCTCCTGAGGAGATCGGCGGCGTGGAGGTCATCCGCCTGCGGGACTATCTGGACGGCAGCATCGCGGTCAAGGGCCTGGGCAAGGTGGACAAGACGCCCTTCGCCGGCTCCAACGTGCTCTATTTCGAGCTGGCCGACGGCAGCAGCTACATCGTGCGTCCCTCCGGCACCGAGCCGAAGATCAAGGTGTATCTGCTGGTCCGCGGCAAGAGCAGGGAAGACTGCCTGACCAAAGCGGACAAGTACAGGGAATTCACCGAGGCGCTCGGTAAATGAAAAAGCTGCTGCAGCTTTTTGTCGCCTTCGCCAGGGTCGGCGTCATGACCTTTGGCGGAGGCTACGCCATGATCCCCATGCTGGAGCGGGAGATCGTGGATAAGCGCAAATGGGCCAGCAGCGAGGAGATCATGGACTATTACGCGGTGGGACAGTGTACGCCGGGGGTCATAGCCGTCAACACGGCAACCTTTATCGGGTACAGCCGGGCGGGTATCCCGGGCGGGATCTTTGCCACCCTGGGGGTCATCTTTCCCTCGCTGGTCATTATCTGTGTCATAGCCGGTATCCTGAGCAATTTTGCGGACATCCCCGCTGTGAAAAGCGCCTTTGCCGGAATTCGTGTCTGCGTATGCGTGCTGATCTTCAACGCGGTCACGAAGCTCTGGAAAGGGGCGATCAAAGACAAAGCCGCGCTGCTGCTGTGCCTTGCGGTATTCGTCCTTTCGGTTTTCTTTGACATTTCTCCCGTGGTTTTCGTCATTTGCTGCGCAGCCGCCGGCATCCTCTTTACACAATTGGGGGTGCGCGGGAAATGATGCTGTATCTTCGTCTGTTTTTTGAGTTTTTCAAAACCGGTATGTTCGCTGTCGGCGGGGGTATGGCAACGCTGCCGTTTCTCTATGATATCTCCACCAAAACCGGCTGGTTCACCGAAGCGCAGCTTGCGGATATGATCGCGGTCTCTGAGTCCACACCGGGGCCCATCGGCGTGAATATGGCCACCTACGTGGGCTTTACCACCGCGGGGATCCCAGGAGCGATCATCGCCACCTTGGGGCTTGTAACACCCTCTGTGATCGTGATATTGATCGTTGCCCGTGTGCTGCAGGCCTTCCGGCAGAACCGCTATGTGGACGCGGCGTTCTATGGCTTGCGTCCCTGTTCTGTGGGGCTGATCGCCGCTGCCGGTATTCTGGTGGTCAGGATTGCCATGTTCCGAACAGAGCTCTATGCCCAGACCGGAGTGATCGCAGATCTGTTCAATGGAAAGGCCCTGCTTCTGGCGGCGGCCCTGGTGCTGTTGACCCGCTATGTCAAGAAGACCAAGGGCCTGCATCCCATCGTGTTCATCTTTGCGTCCGCCGCCGTGGGGGTGCTGTTCCGCTTTTAAAACCAAATCGCTCCTGCCGCAAAGCCAAGTACCGCGGCGATGCATGCGCTGATCAGGCGCCCTGCAAAATGCAGGGCGCCTTTTATCTTGCTTTCCGTGAGGACGGAAATGGTCTGACAATGGACGGAGAGCCCGCCCCAGCTGAGCAGACCGGCGGCCAGCGCCAGATTGCGGGCGCTGAGCGGCAGCCCGCGCATGGCCCCGGCGCCGCTGCCCAGCTCCAGGAGGCCGCAGAGCAGCGCCCGGCACCAGCGCAGCTCCGCGCCCGTGGCGGCGGACAGCTGCCCGGTGAGCGCAGAGAAGAAGCCGTTGGTATCCAGAAGACCGGTGAACACGGTAAAGCAGACAACAAAGCCGCACACACTGAGAACAGAGATCACCGCCTGTTGTATCGCTTCCGGCAGAGCCTGGGAGAGAGGGAGGACGAGCGGGGCTTCGCACGGACCTTTGCCTTCGGCTGAGCCGCTTCTGCGAAGAAGCAGCCCGGTGCCGACGGCTGCGCAAATGTGGATCAGATAGAGCGTCAGCCCCGCTTTGGCGGAGCCGAACACACCGAGGCCCACCGCGCCGATAATAAAAGCGGGACCGGAGTTGTTGCAGAAAGCCAGGAGATGTTCCGCCTCCTCCGTGGAAACGGCGCCCGATTTTTCCATATCTGCGATGTATGCGGCCCCCAGGGGATAGCCGCCGGTCAAGCCGATCAGGAAGGCGGAGGCTCCTTCGCCGGAGATACGGAACAGTTTCGCGGCGGCAGGGGCGAGCAGACGGCCAAGCATCGCCGGAAAGCCCAGCCGCGAAAGCAGGATGGACACGACGAAAAAGGGAAACAGGGAGGGCAGGATCAATTCCACACAAAGCTGCAGCCCGCAGCGGCAGCTGCTGATCACCTGAGACGATGCGCCGATCATGGCCGCCATGGCGCACAGGGCGGCCATGATCGCAAGTTTGTTATTCATAGGCACCTCCGGTTTTCCGCACCTTGTCCGTGTATCAAACTATGAGCGCTTTCATAGATTTATACGGACGGGAGGTGGCCGCACTGAAAAAAGGGAAAAGCCTGGCGGCGGATCTGAGTGAGCGGCTCCAGTTGCCGGAGGAAGCGCTGCTCGGGGCGGCAAAGCTGTCGGTGACTGCAGGCCGCCGGATCCTGATCGAAAACCACTGCGGTATCTTGGCCTACGGCAGGGAGTATATTGCCGTGCGAATAAAAGGCGGGCAGATCGGTATCCGCGGCGATGAGCTGCGGTTGTTGGCCATAAGCGGAAAGGAGCTGCTGATCGGCGGCAGTGTCCGGAACATAGAGTGGAGTTGAAGCATGCGGATCGTTGACAGAGTACGGGGAAATGTGCGGGTAGAGATCTGCGGTGTTTTTCCGGAGAAGATATTGAACGCCTGCGCCATGCAGGCGGTGGCGCTGTGGGACCTGGAATCTCTGGACTCCTATACGTTTCGGGCCACGGCGGAGGAGCGGCAGCTTGCGGAGCTGACGGCGATTGCCGGGCAGG
>Ga0310695_10006117_pt1 | contig 20227 bp, 15 predicted proteins | sample RumenRJG_04DNA_FD_203882 | JGI IMG/M metagenome (GOLD analysis project Ga0310695, IMG submission 203882) | Bovine rumen microbial communities from Lethbridge, Alberta, Canada - RJG_04 (v2) (version 2) | ecosystem: Host-associated > Mammals > Digestive system > Stomach > Rumen | place: Canada...
TGCTTAGCGACCACTTTGGAATGAAGAGCATTTCTTCCGTCCACGGAATGTGCCTTAGCGCCTGGGCCATCGCCGGCTTGACCGGAAACCAAATGGCCAGTTGGATCGTGCGCCACACAGGCGAGTTCACCGAAAAAGTTTTGGCCGACGGCCGCGCCGTAAAGGTAAACCCTGTGGGCTACCAAAACGTTCTTTACGTCACAATCGCGCTTTACATCGTTGCGATGATCGTTTGCTGGACGATGGTCGGAAAGCCGAGAAAAACTGAGTAGCCTCAGTTTTTCTCAACGAGATTAAATCCGCTTCGCGAATTTAATCTCGCAAATTGTTGCTTAAACAAAAAGGGCCGCCCCGATTTTGGGAGCGGCTTTTTTTGCGCTTTTATGGCTTGCACAAAGTTCGCGGCTTACTGAACGCGGCTTACACAAATTCCATCCGTTCCGAATCAAAGAGGCCCAGGTCGGTAATCTTTAATTTAGGAATTACGGGCAGCGCCAAAAACGAAAGGGTCATGTAAGGCGCGTTGAGCTTGCAGCCCATCATGCGCGCCCAATGGCAAAGATCCTCGTAGTCGCGCGCGACTTTTTTGCACAAGCGGCTTGTCATAAGGCCGGCGACGTTCAACTGGATGTCGTGGACGCGCACGCGGTTGGCCACCGCAAGCCCGCCCTTGTTGCCAATGATCCTATTAATGCATTTGACTATATACTTGTCGTCGGTGCCGACGCAAATTATGTTGTGCGAATCGTGCGCCACGCTGCTTGCAAGCGCTCCGGCCTTAAGGCCAAAGCCGTTGACAAAAGCGACGGCGGGCTTGGCGTCTGGATTGTAGCGGTTTACGCAAACCAACTTTAAAACGTCGGTCTTTGTGTTGGACTTTAAATAGCCGTCTTCCAAGCTGGCGTACATCAAGGCGCTTTCTGTAAAGACTTCCTTGTCGATGGCCTTTATCGTCCTTACTTGCGCGGTGTCGGAGCGGACGGCGATGTCGGCGGCGGTGATTCTCTTGCGGTTAAAGTTGTTTATGCCTTTAGCGCTTGCGGGCTTAAAGTAGGAACGGCTTCCGCTCACAACGATTTGTCCGTTTACGACAACCTTTTCAATTTTCATTTTTTTGATTCCGCTGACAACGATAAAGTCCGCGCTGTCGCCTTCCTGCAAAAGGCCTACGTCAAGCTTGTAATGCTTGATTGGATTGTAGGTGGCCGCGCGCAAAACGTCAAAGGAATCGTATCCCTCGGCGACAAGCTTTTTGACCAAGCTCCAAAGAAGGCCTTTTTCCAAATCGTTGGGATGCAAGTCGTCAACGCAAAACATAAGCTTTTCAGGCGCCAGCTTAAAAAGCGGAGCGAGCGCCTTTAAATTCTTTGCGGCGGAGCCTTCGCGGATTTGAACGAACATTCCGCTTTGAATTTTTTCCAAGCCCTCTTCGTAGGAGGCGCTTTCGTGGTCGGTTGAAATGCCGGACGCCGCGTATTTTTTTAAGGCCTCGCCGCTAAGCATCGGCGCGTGTCCGTCAACGGGCTTTCCCAATTTTTTTGCGGCGGCGAGTTTTGCCAAAACCTCTTTGTCGCCGCCAAGCACGCCCGGAAAATTCATCATTTCGCCAAGGCTTACAACCCGCTTGTTTTTCAAAAGGCGGGCGACGGCGGCGGCGTCCAAGACCGCGCCTGACGTTTCAAATTTCGTGGCCGGAACGCAAGACGGAACGGCAAAGTAAATTTTCATCGGAGAGCGGGCCGCGTCCTTTAGCATAAAGTCAAAGCCCGCCGCGCCGCAAACGTTCGTTATTTCGTGGGGGTCGGCAACCGCCGCGATTACGCCGTGTCTAAGCGATTCATACGCAAAGTACTGGGGCGTAACCATGCTGCTTTCTATGTGAACGTGGGAATTCACAAAGCCGGGCACAAGATATTTTCGTTCAACGGTTTGGCAGCGCTCAATTTTTTTTATGCGTCCGTCTTCGACAAAAACTTTTCCGCCGTAGACTTCCCGCTTTACTACATCAACGATTTTTCCTTCAAATATTTTCATAATCCGCTATCCTTGATTATACCATACAAATCTTGATAAAGGGTCGTTCCGCTGTAAAATTTTTCGCGCGGGATTTCCAAGTCAACAGAAACGCCAGCGTCAACGCAAATGCATTCACTTCCGTCAAAGGCGACCATTTCTATGGCGCTTGACGTGCGGAAAAGCGCTCCGTCGGCGCTTTGCGTGTTTTTTACCACCGAGGCTCCGCCGCCACTTTGAACGCCGATCACTTTAGCCAAGCCTTGATATTTGCACTGCGCCGGAAAAGCGTTCCCGCAAGAAAAAGAAAAATCGCTTGTCAAAACGTAAAAGTCGTAATTTTTTGTTACAAGCTCATTAAGCTTATTGCCGTTTTCATCGCGAATGTCAAAGTAAAACTTTGTGATTGATTTGTCCAAAATGTTTCTTACAGGCAAATACAATTGCTCGCAATCTTTTAGGAAGGACAGGGCGACGACGCATTGTTTTACAGAGCCTCCGCCGTTGCAAGAAAGGTCCAATACAACCTTGTCGACGCTTGAATGGTTCGCGATGTCGACAAAGGCCGCCTTAAAAAAAGCGTATGTATTCAATTCGGAAAGTTCGCCCCATTTATCCGCGGGCGGGGGATTAGGCACGGATGACGGATCATACTCTACAAATCCGTCAAAAGCAACAACAGCCATTTTTTCATCATCGCCTTCCTTGACATAATAAAGGCCGGGGGCTCCGCCGGCGCTTTCCCGCAACTCCTTTATTCTATCTTCCACGACGCGCATTCTCTGCTCACGCGGGCCTGCAAAGTCACGCATGACATGAATATAATAATAATAAACTTGGGAATGCGGCTGGTACAAGGACGGAGCGTAGTAAGCTGTATGGCTGTCGTCAATATAATTCATCAAAAACTTTCCCAAAGCCAAATCATAAGTGTCCGTGTCAGTACTAAGCAAATCAAAGCCCAGACCCGCGGCAAAAATGCTGTCGTTAAAGCTCGCGATGTTTTCCTTTCCAACCACAGTCCGTCTGTCTTTAAGAGAATAGTTCAAGTCAAAAGTCATGCACAAGGTTCTGTAATTGTATTCGGCCATCAGCTGGCTGCGCGCCGGACTGTTCTTGCGGCCAAACTCGTAGGCCTTTTGAGTGGCGTAATCATCGCCAGCGTTCGCAACTTCAAAGTAATAATCCGTTCCGCTAAAACTGCATGAGCCGATTGGCAAAAAAATTGATACGAGCGGCTGGAAGGGAATGTACAAAACATTGTCGATGACAAACATTTTTAGCCCGTAGTCGCCAAGTCTAATCTCAGTTTTTTCTTTTGCCTTTACCTGCGTTGTAAGGCTGGACCCCACAACTTTAGGCGAAAGCGCGCTTGCTTGCTCGACGGACATGACAGGCATAATTCCTATGCCATTGTTCAGAGAAACTGTTGAGGTGATGACCCTGCAAAAGTCGTCGCTGTAAACCGTTTGGTTTTGGGCGTCAAAGCAAAGTTCGTCGCCGTCCCATTCGCCAGGCCAATAATGGCCCTGGTTGTCGGCGCAGTTTTCAGGATTGTACTTGTATTTGTAAACGGAGCCGGAAATTTCAGTTTGCCAGCCCCTGTCGTTTGCGCCGGCAATAAAAAGGCAAACGTCTTCAAAGCTCAAAAAAGGAACCTCTTCCCAACCATCAAGGTAAACCGTCTCAAGCTGCAAATATTTTTTCCCGTTCGCCAAATACAAATTGGACTGGACTTTGCGCGACACGGCGGCCGCCTCGGGGAATTGGTATTCGCCAATGCCAACCTTATTGTTGGAATTGACAACGTTCTCGCAGGAAAAAAAAGCAAGAACGCAGGCTAAGAAAAGCGCCGGCGACAAAAAGGCGGCGTGGATTTTAACAAAAACTTTTTTCATTTACGTCGAACTGTAAACCTCGTCTTTGGCGCCTTGTTCCGTTCAGCCCGCGCCTTGTACTCGTTGTAAAGAATTTCTTGGGCGCGTTTTACAGGCTCGCCCGCCTTTGGCTTAAGGGCAACCCAAGAGCCGTCGCTTTTTAGTTCGTAGCTGTTGATGTTGGATTCAAAGTAAACGTCAAGGACATGCTTTATTTCCTTGAACGCGGCGGCGTCCAAAATCGGGAACATCAATTCTATGCGGCGGTCAAGATTGCGCGGCATCCAGTCGGCGCTGGCCAAATAAATTTCGGGCGACGCTCCGTTCTGAAAATAAAATACGCGCGAATGCTCCAAGTAGCGGTCAACGATGGAAACGACGCGAATGTTTTCGCTCATTCCGGCAACGCCCGGCAAAAGCATGCAAATGCCGCGAACGTTCAGCATTATGCGCACTCCCGCCCGGTTGGCGCGGTACAAGGCGGCGATCACTTCTTCGTCCGCAAGCGAATTCATCTTGGCGATTATCATGCCGGGCGTTTGCGGAGTGGACAATTCGATTTCGCGCTGAATCATCGAAAGCAGCTTGCTCTTTAAGTCAACCGGAGCCATGCTAAGGTACTTCATCTTTTGCAAGGCCGAATAGCCGGTAACGATGTTAAAGAACTTTGTCGCGTCGTTTGCGATTTCGTGGTTGGCGGTAAAAAGCGAAAGGTCGGAATAAATGCGCGCGGTTCTTGGATTGTAGTTTCCTGTGGCAAGGTGAACGTAGCGCTTAAAGGCGTCCTGCTCGCGGCGAATCACCATCAATATTTTTGCGTGCACCTTAAGGTTTACCAAGCCGTAAACTACAAGAACGCCGGCGCGCTCCAACTCTTCGGCCCAAGCGATGTTGCGCTCCTCGTCAAAGCGCGCCTTAAGCTCGACCAATACCGTAACTTGCTTTCCGTTGCGCGCCGCTCTTTCAAGCGCGGAGATTATCGGCGAACCGCGGCCGGTTCTGTAAAGCGTCATCTTGATCGAAAGAACGTCGGGATCGTCCGCCGCGTCGTTCAAAAATTTTACGACCGGATTGTAAGACTCGTAGGGAACATGCAAAATTACGTCGCGGCGCTTTATCGCGTCCCAATAAGGCTCGTCTTCCGGCAAGGCGACATTGGAAAAATTCTTCCAGCTTTCGTTTCGCAAATGGTCGGTGTTTTCCGCGTCGCCGATTTCGCACAACGTGGCGGGATCGACCAAATTGTCAAAGGCGTAGATATCCTCGGACTTAAGGCCCAGCTTTTGCGCCAAAAACTTTTGCAGCTCCGAGCTGGACTTGTCGCAAACCATTCGGACGGCAAACGAAGATTGGCGCGCCACCAAAACTTCTTGCATCGCCTGAACGATGTCGTTGGCGTCCTCGTCTACCGCAAAGTCCGCGTCCAAGGCTACGTTGAACAAAAGCGATTTTGAAATTTCGTATCCGTCAAAAACCTGCGAGCCGTATTGCAAAAGCAAATCGGCCACAGTCGTAAAGTCTTTGCTTTCTTCCTTGCCGCCCGGAAGCCAAATCAAATTTGGAATCGCGTCGGGAATCTGAACCACAGCCACGATCGGAGCGCCCGGCTTTGCGGCAAATTCCTTGTTGACGATTTTAATTCCGGCGATCGGCTTTAGCAAAAACGCCGCGTGCCACTTGAGGTTGGCGATTTTAGGAAACTCGTCGCTGTCGGTTCTAAGCGGCGTAAGGAGCGGCAAAATTTGCGCCTTGAAAATTTCTTGGGCAAATTCTTTTTGGGCCACGCTAAACTGCTTGGGCCGCTTGTAGACAAAGCCTTCTTTTGCCAAGGCGGGAATTATTTGCTTTTGAAGCGCCTCTTGCTGCGCCTGCATGACTTGGCGGGCGCGCGCAGAAATGTCCTTTAACTGCTGCTTGGGCGTGCGGCCGGAGATGTCTTTTCCGCCGGGAGCGTTTTTAAGAAGGCGCTTTACGCTGGCGACGCGCACTTGGAAAAACTCGTTAAAGTTGCTTGTGACGATGGAAAGGAAAGTCAACTGTTCCAAAAGAGGAATGTCGCGGCGCAAGCCTTCGCGCAAAACGCGGTCGTTAAATTCTATCCAAGAAAGCTCGCGGTTTAAAAAAATGTCCTTGCCCGCTGTTTTTGCTGCCGCCATTTTGTTCCTCCAATAAATGCGAATGCCGCTACGACAAAATCACCTTGTAGCCAAAGACGCTTTCGAACATTCCGCCCTTTTCGCCCAAAGCCTGCCGCTCCAAAACTGTGTTATGCTTGTTTCCTGTATGAACAACCAAAGAATCTTTTTGCTTGGTGATTTTTAGCTGGGTAAACTTTTGCGTGTGCGAACGGTCGATGGCGTCGGCGATGCGAATGATCGCGGTAAGCTTTAGAATCGTCATGCGGCTGGCGCGCGGAAGCATTTGAAAATGATCGTCATCCTGCGGGTTTGAATGGCCGCGATGGTATTTGGCGATTTGAGAGACGATCGTGATTTCGTTTTGGGTAAGGCCGAAAAATTCAGAGTTGCTTATGATGTAGGCCGAATGCTCGTGGTGGTTTTCCATGCGGATAAAAATGCCGATGTCGTGAAGCATCGCCGCCACTTCCAGCAACACTCGGGCGCGCTCGTCAAGCGCGATCTCGCTTTTTAGCGCGTCGAATATTTTTAGCGAAACGTCCGTTACAAATTGGGCGTGGCCTTCGTCGCCGTGGTACTTGCGCAAAAGGTTCAAGGCGCCGGCGGTGATTTGCTTGTAAAAGTCGCGCTGCAAGTCTTCGTTAGGAGCGGCAAGCTTGTTGATCAAAGCGCCTTCGCGCAAGTTTGTTTCAGGAACGATTACGTTGGCCACGTTCGTAATCTCTACGAACATCTTGTAAATCAAAAGGCCGATGCGCAATTGCGCCGCGTCGGAATAAGCGATCTTAAAGCGCGCAAGGCATTCTTCAATCGAATACTCTTGGATTTCGTCAACAAATTCTATGAACTTTTGGCGCGGCATCTCCCACAAAAAGGTCGAGACGGGATGGCCAACGTTAAGGGCGGCGATTTGCGCCTGCTTTCCAACGGCGATGACGCTCTTTAACTTTAGCGAGCTGAATTCTTCGTTTAAAAGATTTTTTGAGTTAAGGATGAACTGTTGGATAAAGCGCCGCGCCGTGTCGCTCTCCCCGCTCTGGCCGATTTGCCCTTCGACGCGAATCGTTCCCAAGCGAAATGAGTGCGCGCTTACAATGCTTCCTTTTTTTAGAAGCATCATTTCGGAAGAGCCGCCGCCGGCCTCCAAAATCATATAGTCGTCGCTTTCCAAACTGAACTTTGAGTCCTTAAAACATTCGCGCACGGCAAGGTACATCAAACGGTTTTCTTCTACGCCGTCGATAACGCGGACGACAAAACCGGTGCGGATGAAAATTCTGTCGATGATTGAATCCTTGTCGCGGCTTTCGCGCAAGGCGGCGGTGGCGATGACGCTTGTATCGGAGGCCTCGATTCCCCAGGACTTAAGCTGTTCCTTGTAGCGGCTTAAAATTTGAATGCATTGGGCAATAGTGCTTTGCTTGACGGAACCGCTAGTAAAGATGTCCATTCCCAAATTGACAGGCATGTCGGAACGGTCAAGCGTGTTCCAATGGCCGCTGGGCAAAATCTCAACGACGCTTAGACGGATACCCGTGGAGGCGATTTCAATGATTGCTTCCGGCCTGACTTGCGGAACTTGTTTTTTTTGCCTTGCGCTCATTTCCTATAACTTGTCAATCAACATAGAGCAGCGGCCAGAAGGAATCGGCAGCGTCTTTTTCTTTTGCTCAAGAATGTTGATTGTAAAGTAATAAAGCTTTTCGCTTTCCATTTGGATTTCCCAACCACGGTTGGACTTGTTGGAAAGAATCGTAATCAAGTTGCGTTTAAGCGAAAGATTTTCGATTCCCATAATTTCCAAGTTGGGAATGATCCAGTCAACCGTTTTGCGCGGGAGGCTGATCAAAAGGCCGATTACGTTTTCTATCATCAAAGCGATTGTAGAAAGCGCGACCGTTTGCAAGTAGCGGGGGCGCGGGAAATTTGACTTTCCCTTAAGCGAGGCCTTTCCTTCTTTGCAGGGAAGGTAGGCTTCGTACAAGTCGCCCTTTTCTTTTTTGCTTTCGGGAGTGAGAGCTTCCAAAATATAGTAGAGGTGGCGGATTGAGCATTCGCGCGCCAAATCGTATCGCTGGTATTTTTCCAAGCCCTTGATGACCATAAAGTTCATCGCCGAGAAAACGCTTCCTTTGTAGCCCTCTCCGCTTTCCTTAAAGTCGCGGCTGTCGGCGCTCAAAGTCGGGAACGGATGGTCCGTTCCAAAAGTCTTTTTGTTGGTAAGGTGCGCGATCAAGGTCTCCGCTCGGTCGGCGTTCGGGATTTCGGCAAGCAAGGGCCAAAAGCCCGCGATCGTCTTTTGCGGAAGAATCTTTTCGTCTTTGTCAAGGTCGTGGTAAAAGCCTGTCTTTTGGTCCCACATCATGCTGTTGATTCTGGTCTTGAGCGAGAAGTAGGCCTTTTTGTACATAAAGCTCAATTCCTTGTCGTTCATAATGTCGCCAAGGGCAGAAAGGTGAAGCGCGTTCAAAGCCATGGCCGCGTTAAAGTCAATCGGGTAAACGCACTTGTCGCGCGGGCTGTTGAACATTCCGCTGGCAACCGCGGGAGCGGCGTAAAGGCCGTTGGGCTTTTTGAACTTTTTGTCAATCCAGTTGACGTACTTTACAAGGCTGGGAATGACTTCCTTTACGCGGCGCTTGTTGGCCAATTTGTGGTAAAGGTTGAACTCGGCCCAAGCCAAAAGCGGAAGAGTCACGCCCTCAGGATTTCCCTTTTCTGAGATCGGCTTTCCGTTCTTTAAGTCGTATTTAAAGCGAATGGCGCCGTCACGTTCCTGGCGCGAATATAGATAGTCCAAATTTTTGCTGGCGGAATAGTTGCGGTTTGAATAAACCAAAAAGAAAGAAGAGAAAATCGCGTCTAAGTGGTTTAAAACGTTCACGCCGTCTTCGGGGTACACAAAACACCCGTCATTTGTCTTGGCGCCCTTTTTAGGGTCAACCCAGAAATCGGCGATCCAGTTCCACGTTTTGTTGTAAATATCGACAAAATCCTGGTCGTAAAAATGGATTTTGGGGAAATCTCTTTTGTTCATAGTCTTTTCATTATAGCACAGATTTTTAAAATCGAACAAAAAAATTTAAAAAAATTCGCGATTTTTTTTGAAAAAAAGACTGGTTCCAAGCCCAAAAACGGGGCCGACATCTTGACAATGTAAAGATTGCGCGCTAATCTAGACAGTGTAAAGATTAAACTGCAGTTAAGGAGGCGTGGAATGGATACTTACCACCACAAAAACTTAAAGAGCGACTTGATCGAGGCCGGCATCGACTTGGTGGCCAAGGAAGGGCTTGACGGCTTTTCTTTGCGAAAGGTCGCTGGCCTTTGCGGAGTCTCGCACGCGGCGCCATATTCCCATTTTGGGAACAAGGACGTTCTGCTGGAGGAAATGCAAAACTACGTGAGCGACAACTTTTCCGCCCAGTTGGAAGGAACGATAGCGCAGCGCCAAAACAAGGATTCCCTTTTGATGGAACTGGGCAAGGCTTACCTAAACTTTTTTACGGCCCACCCCAACTACTTTGCCTTTCTTTTTGGGAAGTCCAACATCGCGCTGGACTTGACCGAGGGAGCCGACCCGCAAAAAAACTACAAGCCCTTTGCGATTTTTAAGTCTGCGGCGGAACAAGTCTTGGCGCAAAAAAAATGCCCAAAAGAAAAATGGAACGACGTCACGATCTCGCTCTGGGCCTTTATCCACGGAATCACTTCTCTTGCCACAATGCCCGGCGTAAAATCCGCCTGCAACTGGGAAGAAAAGCTTCCCGATTTCTTAAACGCTTTTAATATAGGAGGTTTAAAATGAACGTAATTTATTTTAGCGGAAGCGGAAACACAAGGCGCTGCGCGGAACTATTCGCCGGCGCGACAGGCGGAAAGGCCGTCTCGATTGAAAGCTGCCAAGAGGCTTTACAGACCATAACGGCGGCGGCAGAACTAGCGTTAGCCTACCCCACCCACTACAGCGACGTTCCGTTAATCGTAAAAAACTTTATCGCAAAAAACGGCGCCTTGTTCAAAGGCAAAAAAGTTTTTGTCATCGTGACGATGGGGCTTTTTAGCGGCGACGGAGCGGGAGTCGGAGCAAGGCTCTTAAAAAAACAAGGCGCCAAAATTCTTGGAGGCCTGCACCTAAGAATGCCCGACGCGATCGGCGACGTTTCGATGCTCAAAAAACCAATGGCTCAAAACCTTGCGACCATAAAGCAAACCGAACAAAAAATCGCGCGCGCGGTAGAGTCCAGCAAAAACGGCCGCTATCCAAAAGACGGCCTTTATTTTTGGAACCATCTTGCAGGCCTTTTTGGCCAGCGCTTGTGGTTCATCCCGACGGTAAAGGCCTTGCGGTCAAAGCTAAAAATCGACGCAAGCAAGTGCTCCGGCTGCGGAGTCTGCGCTGCGGGCTGCCCCACAAAGTCAATCGCAATGCAAAACGGCAAGGCCGTCTTTGCGCCCGGCTCTTGCACTCTTTGCTATCGTTGCGTAAACCACTGCCCCGCGCGCGCGATCACCCTTATCGGTAAGCGCGTCCTGGAGCAATGCCGCTACGACATTTACGAAAAAGCTATGCAAAAGTAAAAGGCGTGGCAAGACCATAACGGGGGCGCGGCCCCCAAGGAGAGTTTTATGAACAAAAAAATAGTCGCGGCGGCGGCGCTTTTATTGGCCTGCGCTCTTTGCTTTGCCGCGCCTAGGTCGCAGACGCAAAAACGTTCCGTCCAAATCACGATCACAAACATAACGACATCAAGCGGAACAATCGTCCTTAGCGCGCACAACAGCGAAGAAAGCTTTAAGAAAAAAAAGCCCGTCCAAACCGTCCGCGTCCCCGCAAGCGTTCCGTCCGTAACGATAGAACTAAGCCTTGAGCCCGGCGAATGCGCCTTTTGCGTTTTCCACGACACAAACGACGACGGCGACCTCAACGCGGGCTTTATGGGAATCCCCAAAGAGCCCTTCGGCTTTTCCAACTACGACGGCGAAGGCCCTCCCGGAAATTTCAAAAAGCACAAGGTCGCCATTCCCGCCGGAACGGAAACGCTTCCTCTTGAAATCAAGCTGGTTAAGTTTTAGGGTTAATCAGAACAGAAAGGCTTTACTGACCTTAACTCAGGCGGCGAAAAGCGCTAGACTAAGCGCATGACAAAAGGAAGATTCGCTCCGTCCCCCAGCGGAAGAATGCACTTGGGAAACATTTACGCCGCGCTCATCTCTTGGCTGTCCGTAAAAAAAGACGGCGGCCAATGGCTTTTGCGAATCGAAGACCTTGACCGCCAGCGCTGCAAGCGCGAGTACGCCGACCAACTGATGGACGACCTTTTGTGGTTGGGGCTAAAGTGGGACGAAGGCCCTGGCAAAAAATCTTTGCAAGACCAAAAAGCGGCGAAACCAGAAGGCTTCACTGACCAAAACCGCGCGCCCTCGTCCGACACTTCTTGCCACCAATCCGAGCGCGATTCAATTTACCAAAAATATTTTGGCGCGCTGGAAGAGCGCGGCCTTGTCTACGACTGCTTTTGCCGGCGCGCGGACTTATTGGCCTCCTCCGCGCCGCACGCAAGCGATGGAACTCCAATCTACGCCGGAACTTGCCGCAAGCTTTCGGCGGCCGACCGCGAACGGATTTTAAAGGAACGTTCCCCCGCAAAAAGAATCCGACTCCCCGACCGCGAATCAGTTTTTTGCGACGGCCACTACGGCCAGCAAAAATGCAATCTTGCGCGCGACTGCGGCGACTTTATCCTGCGCCGCGCCGACGGAAATTTTTCGTACCAGCTTGCGGTGACCGTTGACGACGCGCTTATGGGCATGACCCAAGTCGCGCGCGGCCGCGACCTGCTTGTCTCAACCCACCAGCAATTGTTTTTGTACGACGCGCTTGGACTTGCCGCGCCGCAGTTCTATCACTTTCCGCTTTTGGTTAACAAAGAAGGCCGCCGCCTTTCAAAGCGCGACAAGGACTTGGACATGGGCTATTTGCGAACGCGCTTTTCGCCCCAAGAAATCATCGGAAAGCTGATGCGCCTTTGCGGCTTTTTAAACCGCGACGACGAGCTGACTCTTTCCGACGCGTTGGAACTTTTTGATTGGGAACAGCTTCCAAAGAGGGACATTGTCCTGGGATAAAATTTTAGCCTCGCCAATTAGTTGAACAGAATCAATAAACTAGAATTCTCGCAAAAACTGCGCTATAATGAAAGAGTATTGCGAGTTTATGGAAATCGTCGCCCACCGACGCTCGGAGCTTGGAACATATCCACCCGACGAAGCGTTGATAGAATGCTACGACAAGGCGATAAGCGAAGCGATTTCCAAAGGCATTCTTGTTGACTATCTTTCACGCAAGGCCACGGAGGTTAGAAATATGTTTGTAGGCGAATACGATTACGACACGGACATTAAGGTTCACGAGGAAGTAGCCCGCGAGCAAAAAGCCTTGGAAGACGCGCGAAATTTCCTTAACGAAGGCATCGCGCCGGAAGTGATTTCTCGCTGCGTCGGCCTGCCCTTGGAGCAAGTGCTGGAACTGCAAAAAGAGCCGCTCGTTTCTTCGGCAGACAAACAATAATTATTGTTTCGAGCGACTTACGGCGCCGCAGTTCTCTCACTTTCCGCTATTGGTTAACAAGGAAGGTCGCCGCAGGAGGATATTGTTGTGGGGGAAGGAAATTAAAGAGGAATAAAAGAATCCAATAATTCTTTTATTCTAGATTCTTCTCTAGAACCTTTTGTACTCAAACGAAGAAGTGGCAACCCAATTAATTCAAAAATCTGGTTTTTCTTTAGATCTCTTTCAGACTGTTTTGTTCCTTTTTTGTGATAATTATATCCATCCACTTCTATACCGAATAAGATTTCCTTAGTTACACGATTATAAATTGTGAAATCAACATGAGACCAACTTCGATTTGCATAGCCTGATAATTCTTTTGGCAGCTGCCCCATAAACTGTTTATTTACTAAATCTTTCAAAGGCATTTCAAAAACAAAACTAAATCTCGAATACTTTGGTTCTTCAAATATTTGTGTTAGTAATTCATTCATTGCATTCTCAGAATCATATTTTGAAATCCTATTGGATTCTTTCAAATACTTGAATTTTGCTTCAGTTTGCTTTGTATAAAGAAAGTCAAAAATAGAGTTAACTTTACTTTCTTCAACTGTAAGATTATTGTACCGAATGTATTTAAGCAAAGCCATCAGATTTGAGTTCTCTGGTTGCTTATTCCCCGAAATAACGATAGCAAGTTTCTTTTTTGCGCGCGAAATAGCGACATTCAACATATTTGCATCATCAGCAAAACTTGTAATCTCATTATCAACTGTTGAAATAATAATATTATCTTTTTCACGGCCTTGATATTTATGAACCGTTGCTGCATCAATGTTAGGTAATTGCGCTTTAATTGCATCTGTCTGATTATTATATGGCGCTATAATTCCAAGACTTGCCTTCTCTGATTCAGAATATCTGGGAAGAATCTCATCTTTGATAACATCAATCTGTCTCTGGTTGTAATGGTCTTTACAGAAGTTACCTGGAACAGTCTTGACTGCCTGAAGGACATCTTCTTCGCCTTTATCTTCTGTCATTATCAGAAGTTTTCCGCCATAAAACTGTTGATTGCAGAAATTAATAATTTTTGGATGACAGCGGTAATGCTCACGAAGCAAGGTCTGTGGAGTATCAGGAAGTACAAACTCCAAGGAAGCCAAGAAACTTTTTATATAATTATATCCTTCCGGTAACCCTGTTTTTTCAAACAATTCTTGCACAGTCTTTTTCTTACTTTCTTCTATTACGTTAGGAAGCTGCATTTTATCGCCGACGACAACTGCATTCTTAGCGCAAGACAACGCAAGAGCTCCAGTAACAATATCAACTTGCGAAGCTTCATCCATTATTACATAATCGAAAAGAAACTCTGCCCCCTGTCCAATTGTCGCCCTTGAAGAAAATGTTGTACTCAAAATTACAGGATATTCATTTACAAAAGCTGCTGGATTAAAGTATATTTCCTTTCCATCTTTGAATTGAGTTCTCTCTGTTTTTTTTGAGTATCTATTGGCTATTACATTTTGTAATGTTACTAAGCAACTGCTATAAACTTCAGATGGATCAAATCCTTCAACAATCTTTTCATTATCAATAAGTTCTTTTTCTAGTTCAGATTTCTTAAGAGGATAATATGCTGCCTTTATTGTCTCAATAGCTTTTTCAGCGTCTGTGTTCCAAAACTTTGAGACTCCAATTCCAAAGCCAGTCTTCAACTTAAGTTTTGTAAAGAAACCAAGACGTTCTTTCTCAGTATAGATAAACTGAATCTTTTGCAACAAATCCATTAAAATCGCAGACTTCTTTTTCAGCAGTTTTTTACTCGAATATGTATCATGCGTTTCCGAGTCAAAATATTTTCTTTCAATCTCAAGAGAAGCAAGTTCCGTATGAATAGACGAGATTTTTTCATTCGCTTCAAAGTATTTCCCTAGATGTTTGATTTTATCATCTAACAAAACAGACATTGTAGGTAATTGGTTGCTCCACTCTTTTAGATATGAAGGATAAAACCTCTGCTGGCTTCTCAAAAAATCTTCTAGATTTTTTCGCTTGCCATGTGTCGCGCATATAAAACCAAGTCCATACTTTTCCGAAGAGAGTTTCTCATAAACATTAGCCGTCGCATCATTATTATTTGAAACGATAAGCACAGTTTTATTATTCATCAACAAGTTGGCAATGATGTTAAGAATCGTCTGTGTTTTTCCAGTCCCAGGCGGCCCCTGAATTATGCTAACTTGATTCTTCATTGCAGTCGAAACCGCTTTGAATTGACTATTGTTGCAACCAAAAGGAAAGATGAGAGATTTATTTTTTGAACTCTCAGTTTTCCCTTTTTTAGGATTCAGATACTTTGCAAGAACAGAATTCTCATTAATAAAACGAGATTTTTCAAGGTTCTTTACTAAAAGATTTTGGCCGTCATCATTTTTTATATCACTGAATTCAGCCATCTGCAAAAGATAATCAAAGACAGTTGCGGATTGTTTATCTTTAAGACAGTTTTTGATTATCTGAATATCAGAACTTTTGCAAGGATATGTTTTCCCATCTTTATATGTAATGAAGTAAACATCTTTACGAGAATCATATTGCAATCTTGAAATATCGCCAGTTTTGTTTCTTTTGCCGTATTTGTCAGTAACAAAAATAATGTCATGGAGATCAGAATCCATCTTCATACTCCCTACTTCTCCTTGATCATTAAAGGCATACCAACACGGCCATTTATCGTTTACGCGCTAACATACTTCAAAGATTGCGACACCGATTCATTTTCCGTATTCAAAAACTCAATGGGGTTCTTGCATTCCTTTTTTAGATTTGTGACAAATTCGTCTGCCCAAGCAGGAGCGAGAACTTTCACGTTTTTAAAATCGAGAGAAATGGTTTCGTTTTCGTTCAGCAACTTGATTATGTAAGCCTTTGCCATCGCAAAGGCTTCTTTGCCAGCAGGCCGCGACACCAACACATCGCCAAAATTATGAACGGCTAAAATCACTCCCCCTACTTCTCCCCCAAAATCTCCCTGGCCCGCGCCAGCGCCAAATCAATGTTCGCGCAGACGTTTTCTTTTCCAAGCTTGTCCAGCATTCCTGTCTTTTCGCAGAGCATGTAGGGCTGGGTGTGGATGCCCGAAAGGACAATCGTGACGCCGCGGCGGTCGCAGGCTTGCTTGGCTTGCTCCAGGGCGCGGATTCCGCCGGCGTCAAGGTAGATTGTGTTGCGCATTCGCAAGACCAAAACCTTGTAGCTTACCTCGGCCTTTTCGACGGCGACGTCAAATTTTCGTACGGTGCCAAAAAAGAGCGGGCCGTCGATTTCGTAAACCATCGCGCCCTTGGGAATGTCCAAGGTCTCTTGGTTTTCGGACGAGCCGCTTATGCCTTCGGTCAAGTTTTCGCGCTTGGCCTGAACGTTTGAAAGGTCGCACATTTTTTTGATAAAGAAGAAGGCGGCCAATCCAAGTCCAACTTCAATCGCCACGGTAAGATCGATGAAGACCGTGATTAAGAACGTCGCCACAAAGACAAAACTGTCGCTCTTTTGTCCCTTGACCAAAGCGCAGATGCTTCCAAAGCCCGCCATGTTCCACGCGACGTTTATCAAGACCGCGCTCAAGGCCGCCATCGGAATGTAGACGGCAAACCTTCCCAAGAAAATCAAAATCAACAAGAGCGTCAGCGCGTGAACGATTCCGGCCACCGGAGTTTTGGCGCCGTTCTTGATGTTGGTGGCCGTGCGAGCGATGGCGCCTGTCGCGGGGATTCCTCCAAAGAGGGGGCTTGCGATGTTGGCGATTCCCTGTCCGATAAGCTCCATGTTGGAGTCGTGCTTGCTTCCGATCATGCCGTCGGCGACGACCGCGCTAAGCAAGGATTCGATTGCGGCAAGAACTGCGATTGAAACCGCCGTGGGGAAAAGCGCGCGGATTGAAGACAAGCGCAAGTCGGGCAATTTGGGGAGCGGAAGCGACGACGGAATCGAGCCGTAGCGGCTACCGATCGTGTCGGTGACAAGGCCAAATTTATTTTTTGCGATGACGGAAGCGAGCGTAGCCAAAATGATTACGATAAGCGAGCCTGGAATTCTTTTTGTGACGCGCGGCCACAAAAAAATCAGCGCCAGGCTTACAGCAGCGAGAGCGAACGAGAACCAATTGACTTGGCCGATGTTAAGGCAGTATGTCTCAATCTTTCCAACAAAGTCGCCGGGCATTTTGTCAAAGCCTTTGGGAAAGGCCGTGATGGCCAAGCCCAAAAAGTCTCCGATTTGGCCGGCGAAAATCGTCACCGCGATGCCGGCGGTAAAGCCCGTCACGATTGTGTATGGAATGAACTTTACAAGGCCGCCCATCTTAAAGGCGCCAAGCAAAATCAAAAGAACGCCGGCCATGATCGTGGCCGTCGCAAGTCCTTCGATTCCAAACTGCGCCACGACTCCGTAAACAATCACGGCAAAGGCGCCGGTGGGCCCGCCGATTTGCACCTTGCTTCCGCCAAAGGCGCTGATAAAAAAGCCCGCGACAATCGCGGTAAAAAGGCCGGCCTCTGGAGGAACGCCGCTCGCGATGGCAAAGGCTATGGCCAAAGGAAGCGCGACGATTCCGACGATGACTCCGGCAAGCGCGTCGGAGGCGAATGTTTTTGCTGAATAATTTTTAAGAGAAGAAAATAGCTCTGGTTTTAACATAATGCGCTATGATACCGCAAACTGCGAATGTTCGCAAGAGCGTTTGCAATATCATAACGCGCCACTACTTTATCACGATGCGGCCGGAGCCGTTGGGGTTTTCGTAGTCCAGCAAATAATTTTTCCAAGAAGCCATCGGGCTGTTCTTAGAAGAAATCTCAGGCTGGCCGTTCGCTCCCGCCTTGAATTTTTTGGCGTACTCTGCGCAAACCATAAAATCTTCGATGGAAGAATCCATGACTTTTTTGGCGCCTTCAAACATGTCAAAGCCGTCGCCCTTCTCTTGCAGGAAGAACGTCGCTCCGGCGACAGAGTATATTTTTTCAAAGTCAAGCGGCTTCCATTCCCCGCCATCTTTGTCGTAAACTTGAACGTCCGCCACCCTGTAAGGGCCGGGGTTTGAAAGCCAGAATTTTTCCGGGCTTGTTTGAACCGCTGACGGAATTGTCGAGTCAATCTTAAAGCGCAGGCCGGCAACGTGCATAAAGCCTCCGTTCTCCGCGGAACCAACGTAGCGCGCGCCAAATTCCAGCGCGTCAAAAATTTGCCGGCCAGTCAATTCAACAAGGCAAATGTCGTTTCCAAAGGGCATCACGTTTTTTAGCGAAGTGAAAGTGATTTCGCCCGCGGGAATGTCCGTCCTAAGGCCGCCGCCGTTGCAAAGCGCCGCGTCGCAATTAACGCCGATGTCGTTGTTCAAGTAATAGTAAAAAGCGTCCGTCGCAAAGTCGCCCAAGTTTGTCTCTTGCTTTCTGACAAGACGCTCGTGGTTTTGGTCGGGGCGGTTGGAGCAAAGGGAAAAAGCGCAAGCCGCGATTTTCGTTCCCATCTGTTGGTCCACCTGCGCGATCCACGCGGCGACCATGTCGTCAACTTTTTTGTCGGAACGGTTGTATTCCTTTATCAAACGGGAGGAAGATTTTTTGTCGGAAAGTTCCAGCAAGCCTATCGCTCCAAAATAGCAGCCGGTCTGCGTCAAGAGAACGTCCTGGCCCTTGTCATTTTTTACAAAGCGCTCTTCCATAACCGTGTGCGAATGTCCGTCGATAAAAACGTCGATGCCGTGCGTTTTAGCGATCACGTCCTCGCTGCGCCAAGGAACGGAACCAGCGTCAACGCCCAAGTGTCCAAGAACAACGACATAGTCCGAATGTCGCGCGGCGCGGTCAACCGTCTTTTGAATGCAAGAGTAAAGCTGCGAGCCGTCTTGTCCGTCAGCGATTTCGTAAAGAAAAGACTTTCCGTCCTCGGCCAAAAATTTTTGGGGAGCGGCTTTTGAATAAGTTTCGGGAGTCAAGCCGCCGACAAAGGCGACGCGCGTTTTTCCAAGCTTTAAAACTTTGTAGGGCGCGACATCAAGAGGCTTCCCTTTTACGTCAATCAAGTTACACGAAACGATGGGAAATGCCGCCTCTTTTACGATTCCAAAAAGGCGGTCAAAGCCGTAGTCAAACTCATGGTTTCCCAAAGCGGCAAGGTCGTATCCGGCGGCGTTCATAAACTTCATTACGCTCGCGCCTTGATCCATAGAAGCGTAGGCAGTGCCTTGCGCAAAGTCGCCTGCGTCAACAAGCGCGACAGCCTTTCCTTGCGCGATCAAATCTTCCTTTATCGCGGCGACCGTTCCGTAAGAAAGGTTTCCGCTCTTTCCATTGTTGTTGATGTGAGCGTGAACGTCGTTTGTGTAAACGATCGTAACGTCACCGCGTTGTCCGCATGAAACGAGCGCGAGCGAAAACATAGCGACAAATAAAGCGAATAATTTTTTCATAAAAACCTCCGAAATCTTTTTCAATCGTTTGCAAGACCAAAAGGCGCGGCGCTTCTTAGGCTTGCCACAGTTTATTTTTGCTTCGATTGTTCCGCTAAAGTGTTCCGTTCCCAAAAAACGCCGTCGGCGTAGCCTTGAATGCTTGCGTCGCTTTCCGCGCGCTCAAGGCGTTTTTGCGCCCACAAGCAATACTCTTCGTTAATTTCAATTCCGCAAAAAGCGCGGCCAAGTTTTTTCGCGACGACGGCGCTTGTTCCGCTCCCTAAAAAAGGATCGAATACCATTCCGCCTTTTGGACACGAAGCCAGTATCAACTTTGCGCAAAACTTTTCCGGCTTTTGCGTCGGATGGTCGGTGTTCTCCGGCATCGACCAAAATGGAACGGAAATGTCGTCCCAAAAATTTGACGGATGCGTAAGCCTAAAATTGCCGGCCGCGGCGCGCTCCCAATCTTTTGGCTTTCCGTCCTGCGTGTAGGGGGCCAAAACTTTTCGCTTTTGCATCACGGCCTCAACGTCAAAATAATAGTCGTCGGGATTCTTCACCGCAAACCAAATGTCTTCCATCGCGTTTTTCCAATTGCTTTTTGCGCCGCGGCCTTTTTCGCGCTGCCAAGTGATTCTGTTCATCACCGTCAACTCTTTTTGGACCGCGCGCTGCAAGGCCGACGAGCACTTCCAATCGCCGCAAATGTAAAGGCTTCCGTTGGCCTTTAGCTTTCTGCAAACCGCGGGGAACCAAGACGCAAGGTATTCGTCGTAGGCGGCGTCCGAGCGCTCGTTGAATTTTAGGCCGCCAAAATTTTTGCTAAGATTGTATGGCGGATCTATGATTATAAGGTCGGCAAAGGCGTCAGGAAGCAGCGGCAACGCGGCGAACAAGTCCGCGTTTATGATTTTGTTTTCGATTGCAGTCGCGAGGACGCCGCCGCTTTCAGGGCTTGCGTTCGCGTTTTTTTTTGCGCCGCTTTTGGCGCTGTCACCCATTCCGCCAAGATCGCGCTCAGTCAAAAGACGCGCGCGCAAGGCTGGAATCTCTTCTTCGTTTAAAGTGAGAGTGCGATTGTTTTTGGCGCGTTCCTTTTGCATAGGCTAAAGCGAGCCGCCTTGCTCTTGCGACTTTAGCGCGGCGAACTTTTCGGTCATCGTGGGATTTCCGCGAGTCAACTTTTTTA
>Ga0310695_10006120_pt1 | contig 20222 bp, 15 predicted proteins | sample RumenRJG_04DNA_FD_203882 | JGI IMG/M metagenome (GOLD analysis project Ga0310695, IMG submission 203882) | Bovine rumen microbial communities from Lethbridge, Alberta, Canada - RJG_04 (v2) (version 2) | ecosystem: Host-associated > Mammals > Digestive system > Stomach > Rumen | place: Canada...
TAAACGGAGCTGGCTTCTTAGGTTGATTCATTATAATCCTTTTCTTTCTTCTCGCAAGATACAAATTTTGCGGCTGAAAGCGCGTCCTTGAACTCGCAAATCCAGACAGTATGCGCTATTTTGACGATGGAACGCCTGCGGTAAACCGCCCGGACCGGAATTTTCACGTGGGCAAGCTCCTTAGGCCCGTAGAAAAATCCAATCGGGAACCGGAACCCCTTTTCCGAAAGCCACAACCGGAACAATTCGGAAAGGTCCGCGTTCGCGTATTCGCGTAGAATTTTATTGAGTTTTTTCTTGTCTAATGAGACGAAAGACGAAAGACGAGAGACGAGAGAATCTTTGTCATTCCCGCCACCGAGCGGGAATCCCCTTGTGTCATCCTGAGCGAAGTCGAAGGATCTAGAGCACTTCGCCATCACTTTCGCATACGCCATGTCGGCAAGCCCAGCAATCTTGCAAAGCTGTCTGATTGCCCCCGGACATTCTTGTTCCAGATTCGGTAAAAACTCGTGCCTAATCTTGTTACGAGCAAATTTTACATCCGCATTGCTCTCGTCTTCGCACCAGCTTAAATTATTCTCGCGAGCATAGGCGAGGAGGTCGCTGCGTGTGACGTTCAGGAAAGGACGGAAAATATAGACGAGAGACGAAAGACGAGAGACGAGAGATTTGTCTTTTGGGGTGGGGGAAGTTTCCCCCTGATTGCAGCCCGCTGCGCGGTCTTCCATCACCCCCTCTAGCGGGGCTTCAGACGCCAGCCCCGCAACGCCCTGGCTATTGCTTAGAATGCGAATTTCTTGAATCCCGCGTAGCCCGGCAAGCGTTGTCCCGCGCTTGAGCCGCATATACATCGTCTCCGCCTGATCGTTTGCATGGTGCGCCGTGACGATAGCAATTGGGCTGTAGGAGACGAAAGACGAGAGACGAGAGACGAGAGAAATGTCATCCTGAGCGGAGAACCGTAGGTTCGTAGTCGAAGGATCTTTGTCATGCCCGACTTGATCTCTTTGATCACTTAGTGCTTTAGCACTTATGTGAGCATGATCCGCGTATGGGGAGGGAATCTCCCTTTTGTCATCCTGAGCGGAGTGTAACGGAGTCGAAGGATCCAGAGCAATCTCGACTAGCGCTTTATACCTTGCATCCCTTGCGTTTTCTTCAAGCGATCCTTCGGCGGCCTTGAGCACTTCGCCATCCAAACGCTTCAGGAAAAACGGAACATTATGCGACTTCGCAAATTCTTCCACAAATTTTGCGTCTCTGTCTGCGGTTCCTTCGCGCAGCCCGTGATGCACATGAGCAATCCCCAGCCATTCAATTCCAAGTGCATCGCGGTTCTCGATAAAATAATGCGCGAGGCAAATAGAATCCAAACCGCCCGAAACTGCAAGCAGTAGGCGCTTAAAACCATGATGGCGAATATTTTCAACTAAATCGAGCGGCAAGTGGGGAAAACCTCGACGTCAAATCTAAAAAATAGATTAACGTTTCGTGGCTTTGCGTCGTTCAGGTTTTCTAATTTCTTGCTTTGTTGAATCGTGCGTCGAATCGGTTTTCATTTCTACGAATATTTGAGGCAGACGGTCGTTACATTTTTCCTCTACATCTGCAGAGTCGTTGAATGAAATTAAGGCAAGCCCGAGGTTGACTATTTCTAGTGCGTGGGGAACTTCTTCAGATGTGTTTCCGAGTTCCAATGAACGAATCGTTTTCTTTTTGAAGTCTAAAATGTCGATACCAAATGTGTATCCGTCCAACGCAAAACTCAGTGTGTATTCCCTGCGATATTTCTCTGCCTTTTTTTTGAGTTGAATCAGCGTCGCTTTTTTCTCTTGAGGCAAGGGTTCCCACTGGCAGATATTCTGCGGTGTTGCTTGTACGGTTTGAGTGTCGCGGCTTGACGAATCTTCAAAAATAAACGTTACACCGGCGCACATTCTATATTGTTTGCAATAAACGATTGAATCTTCGTTGGAACCCGCTACGTGCTTCCCGCGCATAGTGACAGTGTAATGGTTATTGCCCCATGCATCTGCGTTATTTATTTTCACCTCGTAGTCATAATTAGCGTTGTAGAGACTGTCTGGCAAGGCTTTGTCATTTATATAGCCGAACGGCTCCCTCAATTCGTAATACTCAAAAGTTGTGAGCAAAGCAAGGGAACAGGGGAGGATTAGAATCGCAACGAGACAAAGGATAACTTTCTTGTTGCTGAAATAGTAACCGACTGCAATTGACGCGCCATACAAAATTGCGAGTGCGCTGCAGATTATGAAAATGTATATAAATGTAAAGGAACAGACAAAAAGTAAATAGCATAATACGATTGACGGAATTGCCGCTAAAATAATTTTCAGTTTCTTTTTTTGATCCTTGAATTTTGCGGTAAAAATCAACGCCAAAAGGCTCGGCAAAAAAATGCAGAGTCCATAAATGTGAGGATCATCTGATATGATTAATTTGAAAATTTCGTACATGTTATTAATTGTTGTGAACCTTAGCAAATGGACTCAGTAAATTCTTCGTTTCTTCTGTGACAAGAGATTTTGTGCATTCGTAATACTCATCTCTGTTGTCGATTTTGAAACTTTCTACAGGACCTTCTTCATAGTAGAATTGCTCTTCGCTTTTGTCGCGGTCGCTCAACAGAAATTCTGCACTTTCTTCTTTGCACATTTTTTCGTTGATATTTCCAAAACGTTCATGTCTTGTGCATGTTTTACCATTACTTGAAAAAGTTTCGAAGTAATTCATACCCGTTGAATCAAATTTAGCGTAGCCATCAACTTCAAAAACTTGGCTACCGATTGAAAATGAAAACCTTTTAACAGGATTTGGTGTCTGATGTGAAATTTCCGTGATGACTTGCATTTTGAAAAGCGAGTCTATGTAGAGGTCTCCGATATCAAATCCCAAATTGTCATCAAGAATATGTCCGTAATTTGCACCAAGCTCAATTGCGTTGTCTATACTCACCCTAGTCGTGGTATATATAGAGTCTGGAGTGATTGTAAATGTACGTGTTATACCGCTCAAGTGAGCGATGAATTTTGAACACTTTATTTCTGTTTCACCGAGAATCCTTTCGCAACCGGTAAGTTCCCAAACACCGTAAATGCCGTTGTGGCTATTGCTTAAAGACAATGTTTCAACATTTATGTATGCGTCAAGAAACTGTTGCTCATTTGGATCTTCAGAAACTTGTTTTTCTGTAGGTCCTATCCAAAGGGAATCTCCAACAACCCTAAATGAACTGGGTTCTAGTGATTTTAGATTTTCTTCCCATGCAAAAGTTTTTGTATCGGGGTGGTAATTGCAGGAGTATGTCCCTACGTATGCTTTTTTTGTATCCTCTTCAAATCTGAACGGAGTCACAACCGTATAACCTTCGCCGATATCAACATTTGACTGAGTTGATGGTTTTGTGGTTTGAGTATTGTCGAGACCCGATGTCGGATTGTCATCGCTGCAAGCGACAAATATGAACATGCCAAATAAAACTGCGTAAGCCTTTCTCATATTAAAACCCTTTTTTATTTAACGGTAATATATTAAATTTATTCATTAAGGAGGCTGTCATGGCTAAAAAGAAAGATAAAGTGTTCAGCATGGTTGCTGAAACCGCCAAAGAAAGCGATATAATGCGCATGCGACGCATAGACGGCTCCCAAAACGGAGCCACGTTACGGACAAGAGTTGTCCGAGACAAGACAAAGTACAACAGAAATTTGAAACACAAGAAGTCCTTTGCTTCTTATTATGGTTTTAAATCCCTCGCCGATGCGGGGGATTTCCCTTTTTTATGGGGTGCGGTCGTATGTGAATGAATCCGTATAGAATTTCATATTTATATTTGTGATGAGAATTTATATTTGACAAAAAGGTGTCTTATGCGGTTTGTGCTATTTGGAATTATGGGCATTGCGATGGCGCTCGGTGCTTGTTCTCAATCGGTTTCCTCAACTGAAGATGATGATCCAGCTTCTTTAAATGGCCCCAAGAAAAATAAGGTCAGCTCCAGTAGCAGAATTAATGAAAAAAGTTCATCGAGCCGTTCCACGGATAAATCTGACGAAGAAGATTGTTCTGGCGAGTCGGGTGAACCCTGGGATGGAACGACCGCAAAGGATTTCGCTTGTGGTACGGGAACTAAGCTTAGCCCGTACATCATATTGACGGCTGAACAGCTTGCTCGCTTGTCTTTCTTGGTAAATGCTAGTGAAAAGGCTTATAGCGGCAAGTATTTCAAGCTTGGTGCAGATATCTTGCTCAACAAGGGAAAAGTTATTGATAGCAAGGGCGCTCTTGTGGCAGATTCGACGAAACTTCACAAGTGGACCCCTATCGGCAATTCAAGTGTGTCCTTTGACGGCAACTTCGATGGCGATGGTCATACTATAAGCGGCATGTTCATCAACACGACAAGTACGCACAATGGACTGTTCGGAAATAGCCAGGGAACCGTGCAAAATTTGACCGTGGACAATTCTTGGGTAAAGGGTGGAGGTTACTCAGGTGGTATTGTCGGTATGAATGGAGGCTCAATTAGTGGTGTGGTGAATTATTCTTCTGTAATAGGTAGCCAGGATTGTGTTGGAGGTGTTGCGGGTCGTTCGAATGGACCTTATCCTAAAAAGGCTTCCATTTTGAATTCTAAGAATCTTGGAATTGTAAAAGGCGTGAATTTTACCGCGGGAATTGCTGGTCAAGCATATCAAGCCACTCTTGAAAATGTTGAAAATTATGGTTTAGTTGAAGGGAAAAATAATGTAGGAGGAATAGCGGGAAGGGGTGCTTATACATACGTGAGCAGTTATTTTATGGATTGTAAAAATGCGCTTAATTATGCCGATGTTTATGGAGAAGAAAATGTAGGGGGCATTTTGGGAGCTGCTGGTTATGTAAGCCCAACAATTTCATCAGGCAACATTTTGGCAACATTGATAAATGCGAAGAATGAAGGGAAAATAAATGGGAAAACCAGTGTTGGTGGAATTATTGGGTTTGCAAATAGAACGTCTTTGGAAAACATTGGTAATGTGTCTGCTATTGAGGGCGGTAAGTATGTATCTGGAATAGTGGGTCACTTAATTGGGTCTACCTCTAAAAATCTTTATAATACAGGACTTATTTCAGGCTCTATTTATGTCGGTGGAATTGTTGGCTATAATCAAGAAGGCGTTACAAACTCCGCATATTCCACAGGTAAAGTTGATGGCGATTCCTTAGTTGGCTTGATGATTGGCTACAACTACAATACCACGATGGCTGATTACTACTACCTAGAACGTGGCAAGCAGGAACCTTTTGGCCTCAATAACGGCGGTGGAGTCGCAACGCCTAAAACTGAAGACGAAATGAAATCAAAAGATTTCGCTAAACTCCTTGGTGATGAATTTGTCTATGACTCTGGCCTAAATGACGGCTATCCAGTACTTAGCTGGGAAAAGGAATAAATATTATTTGTCGAATAAGTCCGCATGAGTGCCGGTGCGGATTAATTCGAGGATAAGTATGTTTTCTCTTTTTTGGTATATATTCTCTACCAAGATTTCATCTCCCGAATTGCTTCGTTGACGGTATAGGTTTTAACTTTTGATGGATTTTTCAAAAATTTCTCGTAGATTTTGTCGCCTTCTTTCATTGCTTTGATTGTCTCGCGATTAGGGGTGTTTATGCCAATTTCAAAAGGAATTCTACCTTCGCGTAATACTTGCTTGGTAAATACGTTATAGAGGCCTGAAATAGTCATTCCCACTTGTTCGCAAAATTCCGCGATGCCTTTTTTGTCTTCATCATCGAGTGTAATTGTTAGATTTGCCATTTTGCTTCCTGTGATATTTAATTGTTTTACACATTAAATATATGTAAAAATCACTTAAAAAGCAATGTTTACTATTGAATAAAAAAATCCATCGGTAAAACCGATGGATTTTTAATGCTTTTGATCCTTCGAAACCTTGCAGCTGCTTAGGATGATGAGCGGCGCACTCGCGATGGCTTATGCTATTGGGGAATGCGCCTTATCGTTACTTGTTGTTGGCGCGAATCAGGTTGAGGGCGGAACCCGCCTTGAACCATGCCCACTGCTGTTCGTTGTAGGTGTGGCTGAGGGTGATGTTGTCCACGGAGCCATCCTTGTGGTGGGCAACGAGCGTAAACTCGGAACCCGGAGCGAACTTGGTGAGGCCGACGATGTCGAACACATCCTGTTCCTGGATCTTGTCGTAGTCGGCAGCGTTCTTGAAGGTGAGGGCGAGCATACCCTGCTTCTTGAGATTCGTTTCGTGGATGCGGGCGAAGCTCTTCACGATCACGGCCTTCACGCCGAGGAAACGCGGTTCCATAGCGGCGTGTTCGCGGCTGGAGCCTTCACCGTAGTTTTCGTCACCGATCACGATAGAGCCCGTGCCCTTGGCCTTGTAAATCTTGGCAAGTTCAGGGACTTCCTTGTATTCACCGCACTGGCAGAGAACCTTGTTCGTTTCGCCGTTGAAGGCGTTCACGGCGCCGATGAGCATGTTGTTCGAAATGTTTTCGAGGTGACCGCGGTAGTTGAGCCACGGACCAGCCATAGAAATGTGGTCGGTGGTGCACTTGCCCTTCGCCTTGATGAGGAGCGGGGCACCGGCGATGTCCTTGCCGTCCCAGGCGGCGAACGGGGCGAGGGCCTGGAGGCGCTTGCTTTCGGGGTTGATGGAAACGGTAATCTTGGAACCGTCAGCAGCCGGAGCCTGGTAGCCAGCGTCCTTCACGTCGAAACCCTTCGGCGGGAGTTCGCACTGTTCCGGCGGGTCGAGCTTCACGGCCTTGCCTTCGTTATTCACGAGGGTGTCGGTCATCGGGTTAAAGCGGATGTCGCCGCTGAGGGCTGCAATCACGGCCATGAGCGGGGAGGCAACGAATGCGTGAGTGTTCGGGTTGCCGTCGGCGCGCTTGGCGAAGTTGCGGTTAAAGCTGTGAACGATGGTGTTGAGTTCCTTCTTGTCGGCACCGGCACGGTCCCAGCGGCCAATGCAAGGACCGCAGGCGTTCGTCATGATGGTTGCACCGAACTGCTTGAACAGGTCGATGAGGCCGTCGCGTTCGGCGGTGTAACGCACCTGTTCAGAACCCGGGTTGATGAGGAGCGGGCACTTCGGGGTAAGACCCTTGGCGAGGGCCTGCTTGATCATGTTGGCGGCCATGAAGAGGTCTTCGTAGCTGGAGTTCGTGCAGCTACCGATGAGGGCGGCACTCACGACCGGCGTAGATTCCGGCTTGGTTTCGGTGGCCTTGAGGGATTCTGCCATGTCGGTCACGGCGAATGCACGGTCCGGGCTGAACGGGCCGTTGTAATGCGGAATGAGCGTGTTGAGGTCGATTTCTACAACGCGGTCAAAATACTTTTCCGGTTCGGCTTCAACTTCCGGGTCGGCCTTGAGGTCGGCGGCAATCTTGTCGGCGGCGTCAGCGACGTCGGCACGGCCTGTAGCGCGGAGGTAACGGCTCATGGAATCGTCGTAGCTGAAGGTGGAGCAGGTAGCGCCCACTTCGGCACCCATGTTGGCAATTGTTGCCTTGCCGGTAGCGGAGAGGCTGCGTGCGCCTTCGCCAAAGTATTCGATAATAGCGTTCGTGCCACCCTTAACAGTGAGGATGCCGGCGAGCTTGAGGATGATGTCCTTAGCCGTTGCGAAGCCCTGGAGCTTGCCGGTGAGTTTCACGCCGATCATCTTCGGGTACTTGAGTTCCCACGGGAGACCAACCATCGCATCGACAGCGTCTGCACCGCCCACGCCAATGGCGAGCATGCCGAGACCGCCTGCGTTCACGGTGTGGGAGTCGGTACCAATCATCATTCCGCCCGGGAAGGCGTAGTTTTCGAGCACCACCTGGTGGATGATGCCTGCACCCGGGAGCCAGCAGTCAATGCCGTACTTAGCAGAGACGGACTGCAAGAAGTCGTACACTTCCTTGCTTTCTTCCTTCGCGCGCGGAAGGTCCTTTTCGACACCTTCGCGAGCGATAATCAAGTGGTCGCAGTGCACGGAACTCGGCACAGCCACGCGGGACTTGCCTGCAGTCGTGAACTGGAGGAGGGCCATCTGGGCGGTTGCGTCTTGCATGGCCACGCGGTCCGGGTGGAATTCGGCAAAATCAGCGCCGCGCTTGTAAGTTCTGTTTTCTGCGCCATCGATCAGGTGGCTGTAGAGAATCTTCTCGGCGAGAGTGAGCGGGCGGCCAAGCTGCTTGCGGGCAACAGCGACGCGTGCAGGAATGCGAGCGTATGTGGCCTGGATCATGTCGAAATTAAAAAGCATAGTTACCTCATGAATTTTTCGAGCGAAAAGATAGAAATTTTAAAGGCGTGGAAAAGGGAGAAATTAAGCGTATTTGGGGATATGTTGTGGTTCAAAATGCATAAAAAAAGAGGTCTGACGAAGTGACCTCTAGAAAGTGTAAAAGCGAAACTATTAAATGTAATAAGTTCAATAAATGTTCTGTCGTAAAAAAAATGTCCGCTATCAGTTTTTAATTGCGGTCTCTATAAGGAGCGTTTTTTATTAGCAAATCTCCACCGCACGGGTATTGCTTGAGCCATTCTATAATTTGCTCTTTGGTGTGCTTTTCGGAACAGAGCTCTGGATACACTTTCGGGGTGAGTTCTTCTGGATCAAAGCCAAAGTTAAAAATTGCCCAAAATCCTGTTCCAAAACTGGCTCCTATCGCAATGCTTGCAGGAAGGTTCCCTGTAATCATGCCCGCTAGAAGTGTTCCGAGTACACCTTCCAAAATAGATGAACCCAAAAGATTTTTTCTTTCCATCAATTGGCAGTAATCCATAGAATCTACAGAGACTTGGTAAACCATTTTACCATAGTCCTGTTTCAGCCAAACGGCGTTGGCACTTTCGTCGTAGCAGATGCCTTTGGTGGTTACCGCAAGTACAGAATCTGCGGGCTTAAAAATATAGGATACCGTTTGGCTTGAATCAGCAATGCGAATCCATTGACGCTTGATGGTATGGAGTGAATCTATTTTGTTAGAATCTGATGTTTGCGAGGTTGTTTGCAGGCTATCTATCGATGTGGTCTTTAAATGCTTCGCTTTTTCGAGATTCTTGTTTGCTTCTTTTCTCATGACATCGTTTCCGCCGACGGGAATGAGTGACGAAAATCCCCAAATGTCCAAAGTAATGGCAAATCGATTTCTCTTTTCATCTAGATCTCGGCCATAGCGGAACTCCAAAGATATCTTGCTATTTTCACCCATTGTGCGAGAAACGTAAAAACCTCCGCCCGCTTCTGTGTAGAATTTGGGGCGCGACTTGGGCATTTGTTCAATTTTATATCCGTCCTCGTAAACGTAATAACGTTCTCGGCCATTTCGTGAAATGTGTTGGGTGAGGCCGATTTTCCATTTGTCATTGAGGGGGATTTGTTCAATGAGCATGCCACCGCCTGAGTAATTTGCAATAGCCATTTTGTCATCAGACTTGCTTAAAGGTGCGAAAAATAGGGAGTATGTTCCTGTCCATCCAGTAAGGCCAACATAAGGAGAAACGAATCCGGCTTGCAAAAATGGTGTCAAGGATTGAAGTCCCCAGCCAAAGGTGAAATAACTACCGCTAATATATCTGGCGAAAGTGGCATCGCCCCACCATTCCGCATGGCTTGTGTGGCTGTCGCTTGTATGTTCGTGATATCCGTTATCCAGTTGTCCTGCGTAATACGAAAAGGCAATGTTGTTTATAGCTTGATCTCTTTTGTAGCTGTCCATATAAGCCGCAGCTGGAGGCGGGCGCATAATGGAACTGCAACTGGCCAAAAATAAAGCCAATGCAATTAGTCCCAAATGAAAAAAAGTCGTCTTAAATTTTTGCATCATAACATTAAGCTAATGGAAAAGGCGAAGAAGATTAATGGCTTTTTGTCATTGCGTAATCCAAATTCTGTGGAAAACAGAAGGCCGTAGTGCCCTTTGCTATTGGATTCTTTAAGTAATGGTAAATTAGAATAAGTTAAAAAATCCAGACCGTAGTAAAATATCCATTCCTTAATTTGGTAATCGCCTTTATATTCAGGGTTGATGCGGTTGCCAGAGCGATAATCTGTGGCTGTGTATTGCTTGTAGCCGACGTTTAAAATTTGGATTTGACGTATGCCGCCATGCGTTCCAAATCCAATTCCGTGGTTGCTCATGAACGCCATAAATCCGCCACCCAAATTTAGGGATCCTGTAAATTGACTTTTGTGGATACTTGCGTCGAATCCGTTTTTTTCGTCTGTACCAAAGTAATGCCCTAGTGTAAGATCGTATGAAGCTCCAATATAGAATGGACCAAGCCATTGTATGAGCATGGGTGTGATTCCTGCTTCAAGTATAATGGAGTAATGGGCGCTCAAAAATAATCCGCCGCCAAACGTATGCCCGTTCCAATTCTCAGCGCCTTCTGGATTTTCTGTTTTGGGCCAAGACAAGTTAAACAGGTTGACGTCAATGCGGAAATTGTGTCCGCCGATGTCTTTTTTTGCTATGTAAGAGTTGGGGGATTTGCAATAGTCGATGTGTGTGTCGGATGCTGTTTTACTGTCGCAGGAAATGTATGAGTTGCCTAACGAAAATGAACGTGACGTTCCTGGAGCGATTTGCTTAGCAAGCATTGCCTGCGGCACAAAATTGGAAGCGGTGATGACATCGTCTCCGGCCCATACGGATACACTTGCAAAAAGGAGTATGAAAAAGGTAATCGTTTTTCGCATAATTTATTTCAGTTAAAGTCTAGAAAAGATTTTGTCCGTTTTGTAGGGATAAATTTATTTTTGCGATGAATCCCGTTTTTAATGAAGATGAATTGCAATTAATCTAGATGAAATGAAAAAGAGGCCGGAATGTCCGACCTCTTGAGTATATAAAATGTGTTCTTGGAATGCGCTGGGAAAATGCGCGAATTTTTATTTTCCAGCGATTTCCTTAGCCTTTGCCTCGATTTCGGCAATGGCTTTTGCGCGGCCTTCGGCGGTGTCAGCGTTTGCAAGCACGATGTTCACAAACACGGAACCTGCGACCACAGCATACACGTGCTTCGAAAGCACCTTGGACTGTTCGCCGTTGCGGATGCCAAAGCCGCCAAGAACCTTGGCGCCACCCTTACCGACGGTGTCGATAAAGTCAAGCGTCGCCTGGTCAATTGTGGTTTCGCTGCCGGTCGTGCCTGCGCGAAGGGCGGCGTAGATGTACTTGAAGCCCTTGGATGCCATCGTTTCAAGGCGTTCCTTGGTCATGGACGGAGCCGCCACTGGGATGTTTTCGAGGCCGTGCTTCTTGCAAGCTTCGGTGAGGCCTTCGTCGCAATCGAACGGCAGGTCCGGAATGATGCAGGCAGAAACACCTGCATCCTTGCACATCTTGACGAAGTTTTCGACGCCCGGCGTAAAGGCGAGGGAGCCGTAAGTCATGATGTAAATCGGCGTCTCGGGGTGACGTTCGTGAATCTGCTTCACGATTTCAAGACCCTGCTTGGTGGAATAGCCCTTTTCGAGAGCGATGGTTGATGCCGTCTGGATGGCCGGACCGTCGGCACTCGGGTCGCTAAAGGCGAGCTGAATTTCAAGGATGTTTGCACCACCCTTCACAAGGGCATCGGCGATGGCAACGGACGTTTCCGCATCAGGGAAACCCGCAATAAGATGAGACATTAAGTTCATAATAAATTCTCGCGGCTTTGCCGCTGTTGAAAATGTTTTAGTAGGAAGTTAGAAGTAGGAAGTAGGAAGGATAATTTGGGACATTACTGTCTACCGTCTACTTCCTACTGTCTACTATTTATTCATTATCTCCGCGTCGTGGATGTCTTCGTTATTGTCGAGGCGCTTGAGTTCGGCCTTGAGGAATTCCTTCCACTTTTCGGGACGGAACACCGGGCTTGTGATAAAGATGTCCTTGTCACCGCGACCGCTCATGTTGATAACGAGAGCCTTGTCCTTCGGGAGTTCCTTCGCAATCTTCATGGCTGCTGCACCGGCGTGAGCGCTTTCGAGAGCGAACAAAATGCCTTCGTTCCTAGCGAAGAACTTGACGGCTTCAAGAGCTTCCTTGTCGAGAATTGCCGTGAATTCCACGCGGCCGGATTCACCGAGAGCGGCGAGCTGCGGGCCAATGCCCATGTAGTCGAGGCCTGCAGAAATCGAGCGTGTCGGCATGGATTGACCGTATTCGTCAATGAGGAAGCGGCTCTTGTAACCCTGCACAATGCCTTCACGGCTGGCGTTACCCGTCATGCGGGCTGCGTTTTCGCCGATGTTCGGGCCGATGCCACCGGCTTCGGCACCAATCAAGCGCACGTTTGCGTCGTTGATGAACGGCGTGAACACGCCAATGGAGTTGCTACCGCCTCCGACGCAAGCGACAACGGCTGCGATGTCGATGTTGCGTTCTGCGGCCTGGCGTTTGACTTCTTCGCCGATGATGGACTGGAACGTGCGAACGATATCTGGGAACGGGGCAGGGCCGAGTGCGGAACCCAGCACGTAATGAGTGTTCTTAAAGTTCGTTGCCCAGTCACGCATGGCTTCGTTCACGGCATCCTTGAGTGTGCGGCTACCGCTCGTGACCGGTACGACCTTCGCACCGTACATTTCCATGGTGGCCACGTTCGGCTGCTGGCGGCGAACATCCACTTCACCCATGTACACAACGCATTCGAGGCCGAGCTTTGCGCAAGCGGCGGCAGTGGCGAGTCCGTGCTGACCGGCACCCGTTTCGGCGATAATGCGGGTCTTGCCCATCTTCTTAGCGAGCAAGCACTGGCCGATAGCGTTGTTGATTTTGTGGGCGCCTGTGTTGGCGAGACCTTCCAGCTTGATGTAAATCTGAGCGCCGCCCAACAGTTCCGTTGCGGTCGGGGCGAAGTACAGCGGCGTTTCTCGACCGATGTAGTCACGCTGGATGATGCGGAGTTCTTCGAGGAATTCCGGATCGTGGATGTACTTGTTGAATGCCGCTTCGAGGTCGTCGAGCGGGCGGCGGATGATTTCGGCAACGTACTTGCCGCCGAACTTGTCAAAGAAACCGTTGTTAGAAGTTGTAGAGGTCATTGTTGTTCTGTCATCCTGAGCGATGGGCGGAGCCCGAAGTCGAAGGATCTAGTTAAGGGTTAAAGTCTCTATGCCTGCTGAGGCGTTGCGAGTCCAGAAACCAAAAAAAATCGGCTTCCGGAGAGTCCCGAAAGCCTTTTACAAACACTTGATGAAATCAGCAAACCGGACTCTATTTCGTAGAGCCCCACCACCAACGGTTGAAACGGATTACTGCATTCATCTTCATGCCATAAATGTAGGAATGGAATTTTAATTTGGCAAGGGAATGGGGAAATTTTTTCGGATTTAATTTGCCATAAAAATTAGGCTTCCGGCAAATCCCGGAAGCCATTTAACTAAACACTTGATGAAACCAGCGAATCCGTTCCGTTTTACGGGAACCCCTCCCGCAAGCGGTCTGAGTGGATTACCGATTTCACCTTTACGTTTATCAATATACACTGTAAGTCGTTGTCTGTCAATAGGTTAATTATATTTTTTATTGTAAATTTTTGGTTGTGTTTTGAACTAGAAATTTGAAATTGGCGTTCCAGTATAATGGTAGGGGAACGATTTAATGCAAAAAAAGCCAATCCTTTTGGATGGGCTTTTTGGATATTTGCTGTTTTTTTGAATGCTATTTTGCGGCGATTGCTGCAAACAGCGCTTTCATCTTGTCATGATTCTTGATGCCGGGGGCGTCTTCGATGCCGCTTGAAACGTCGATGAGTTCGGGGTGGAACGCTTCGCAGATTGTGGCAACGTTTTCGGGGTTGATGCCGCCTGCGAGCCAGAGCGGAATGTCGCCGGCTTTTTCGCGGAGGAGCGATTCGGGGATGGTCTTGCCGGTGCCGCCGGGAATTCCTTCGACTTTGGCGTCTAGCAAAATGCGGGGTTCGCCGTTCTTGCGGAGGCTTGCAACGTAATCGAAATCTTCGGGGGCGCCTACGCGGGCTGCGCAGTAGTAGGGGAGCGCGTTGTTGGATGAGACTGCGTCGGAATTGTGCGGGGCGATTCCGTGGAATTGCACGGCGTCGAGCACACTTTCTTGGGCGAGCTTGATGGCGGTTTTGCCTTCGACGGAACTCGGGTCGGTAATCACGCCAACGAGGAGGGGAGATCCTTCGACTCCGTTAGCACTGCGCTCAGGATGACGCAAGCGAATTTTTTCAGCAAAACTGCGCACGAAATCTTCAGTCGTGAGTCTCTTGGTGGTGCTGAACACGAATCCGAGCATGTCGGCGCCGAGTTCGGCGGCGAGGAGACCGTCTTCTTCGCGGGTGATGCCGCAGATTTTCACGAGCGGGCGGTGCGCGTTTTGCGATGAGGCGGCGCGAGTCTTGTTATGAGCAAACTTGCGCTCGGCGAATTTTTTCCAGAACTGCCCGCGGGCGTTTTCGCAGCCGCTTTCGAATGCGCTCACTACGTCTTTTGCGAGCGGTGGATTCTTGGCGACGGCTTCGCCGACGAGAATGCCCGTGAAGCCGAGATTGCGGGCATATGTCGCATCGGCGGCGCTGAGAATGCCTGATTCAAAAACGGCTTTGGCGGGGAGCTTGCTGCGGACGCTTGCGGGAATCAGCGGGTCCGTGTGGAATGTGGCGAGGTCGCGGGAATTGACGCCTGCGACGATCGTCTTGGCGGCTGCATCACCGAGAGCTGCTGTCACAACGGCAAGCTTGCGGAAATCGTCAGCTTCGCGGACTTCAACGAATGCCTGAATGCCGAACTTCTGCGCGCGCTGTGCCATCTTTACGAGTTGGGCGTCGTCTAAAATTCTTGCAATCAAAAGTACGGCATCGGCACCGCAGCGGTAAGCAATGTCAATTTCGTCTTCGAATAAAAGGAAGTCTTTGCGGAGAACCGCACAAGTGTGCAAGCCTTGCTGACGGCGGCGTTCCATCAAGTCAGCTACAGCAATCAAGTCGCGAAGAGAACCCTTGAAAAAGTTCATTTCAGTCAATAGGGAAACAGCTTGGGCGTGTGCTTCGGCATAAGTCGTGGCGAGTTCCACCGGATTCAAGTTCGGCGCAATGTCTCCCTTGGATGGCGAAGCCCTCTTGACCTCAAGGATGGCTCCTGCATTACCCAAAAATTCAGTATGACCAACGCGACGCGCCTCGGGAATATCAATGTTGAAATTCAGTCCAAGTCTATTGATGTCTTCGCGGCGCATCCGCACGATTTTTTGCAAAATATCTTCGCTCATAATTCCTCTACGCCAATTGTAGAAAAATTTAAGGCGCGTTCTAATAAAATACTGTTTTAGTAGGAGTTTTGGAGTTGTCTATAGAGGACTCTTTGAGTTGGGAGGTCCTCTTTTTTGATGTTTTCCCTTGTCTTTCGGCATAAATTTAAGGAAAAAAAGGGATGTTTTATGAATTATTTGTTCTCTAAATCGATTGGTGCTGTAGCAACATTTGCGGCTATGGCTGTGACAACGGCTGCGATTCCTGCGTTTGCTGTGACATCGCCTGATTTTCCGATGGTGGGTTTTGCCACGCAGAATGGCGGCACTACGGGCGGCAAGGGGTATTCCGAGGTCACGGTCGACAACGTGAACGACCTCAAAACTCATGCCAAGGCGGGCAATAAGATTATCTACGTGAAGCCGGGGACTTACATGGGTCCGGTGGAAGTCGGTAGCAACGTGACGATTTACGGTTACCAGGGCGCCATTATCGCGCAGCCTACTTCGGGCAGTGCCATGAAGCTGAGCGGCTCGAAGAACGTTATCATCCGTAACTTGAAATTCAAGGGCGTCGGTGCGCACGATGACGATGATGAAGATTGCCTCCAAGTGAATCACGAATCCAAGAACGTGTGGATTGACCATGTCGACGTGTATGACGGTCACGACGGTAACCTGGACATTACCAATGCTTCGGACTACGTGACGATTTCTTGGACCAAGTTCAGTTACACCTCTGCATCGACGGGCCACCAGTTCAGCAACTTGATTGGCAACAGCAAGACAAAGACGAGCGACCGTGGGCACCTAAATGTTACGATTCACCACACGTGGTGGGCGGATGGCGTGGTGGAACGCATGCCGCGTGTGCGTTTTGGCAAGGTGCACGTGGCGAACAACCTCTTCGATAGCAAGAATGCGAGCTATTGCGTGCGTGCAGCAGTCGAGGCTGATATCCGCATTGAAAGGAACGTGTTCATCGGCGTGCAGAAGGCGCTTGACCTTTACACGAGCGATGGTACCATTACGGCGGCGCAAATGATTGAAAATTACGAAGAGAACGTGAAGAAGAAGCAGGACGGTACGGGTACGGCGTTCAAGCCGAGCTATTCCATGAGCCTGACCGATGTGAGTACACAGGCAAAAGCTTACGCTTTGCGCGATTCCATTAAGTTGTACGCAGGAGCGACGCTCCCTGATCCGGGAAAATCTCAAACGGTGACGCCCGCATCTTCTTCTAGCGAAGCAGCGTCTAGTTCCAGCGTGGCTGTGTCTAGTTCAAGTGTCGCAAAGTCCAGCAGCAGTGTCGCACAGTCCAGCTCCTCGCAGGCTGTATCTAGTTCCTCGCAGGGGGAGGTTGTTTCTGGAACGGCGACGCTTACTAAGCACGGCTCGGGTAGCGCCAAGCAAGAAGTCAAGCAAGGTGAATCTATCGAAGAATTTTACTTTACCGTCGCTGGTGCCACGGGTGCGACTGTTACGGGACTCCCCGATGGTATTGTGGGGACAATGAAGGGTAGTGATTTTTACATCTCAGGTACGGTCTCTCAAAATGCTGCTGTGGGGGCGTACAACTTTACCGTAACGACAACTGGGGCTACGACAAATGCAACCAAGAGCGGAACTATTACGGTTATTGGTGCAAATGGAGAGGTTGCAGAGTCTAGCTCTAGTAAAGTCGAATCAAGCTCTAGCTCGGAGCAGGGCACGACTTCGTTGGATGTCGCTACGGTTGCTTCGCATTTCAATGTTTCTGTCAACGGTCGAGTTCTTACCGTACAAGGAACAACGCAGGCGGCGTATCTCCTGGATGCCCAGGGCAGGCTGATTACAAAAGTTCAGTCTTTGGGTGGCGAAAGCTCGATAACCGTTCCTCGTGCGGGCATGTACCTCTTGCGAGCCGGTAACGAAGCGCGTCGCATAACTGTTCGATAATCTTATCTTAAAATAAATTGAAAACCCGTGCTCGTCCGAGTGCGGGTTTTGTTCTTTTTACTTCCTACTAACCACTGTTTACTAACCACTTCCTACTTCCTACCGCCGACTTCCTACTAAATAATATAGTACCACTCGTCGCTTTGTTGGAGTTCTTTGGTCTTGTGCTTGCTATTGGTGGTTGAAACGTAATCCATCTCAAGATTCTTGAGGCTGACGCGAGTGTTAGCCTCGATGGATCGCGTGATGAAGGCGTTGCCGCCGATAATTGCGTTTTCGCCAACAACAGTATCTCCGCCGAGAATGGATGCTCCTGCGTAAATAGTGACGTTGTCTTGAATGGTGGGGTGGCGCTTTTTGCCGGAGAGCTTTTGTCCGCCGCGAGTTGAAAGTGCGCCGAGTGTGACTCCTTGGTAAATCTTGACGTTCTTGCCGATGACAGCTGTTTCGCCAATCACAATGCCTGTGCCGTGATCGATAAAGAAATATTTGCCAATGGTTGCGCCCGGATGGATGTCAATACCCGTTTTGGAGTGGGCATATTCGGTCATGAGTCGCGGGAGAACCGGAACGTGCAAAAGATAAAGTTCGTGGGCGATGCGGTAAATGGTTGTCGCCATGAGGCCGGGATAGGCGAGGATAATCTCGTCAAGGCAACCGGCAGCAGGGTCGCCGTCATAAGCGGCGTGTAAATCGGTTTCCAAGAATTCGCGGATTTGCGGAATCTTGGCGAAAAATTCCTTACAAATTCTATAGCTTTCAATTTTGCGCTCGTCCGAGGTCATGGAACCGCGCAATTTGCAGTAATCCAGCGCGATCGCCACCTGCTTGTGAAGGTGGTAGAACGTATCTTCGATAAGAACTGCAAAGCTGTTCTTAGGGTTGTAAATCTTATGCGAACGATCTCTGAAGTGTCCAGGATAAACGACTCGAATCAGATTCTGCAAAATTGTCTGGATTTCGGCCTGATCGGGTCGATTGTAAATATCGATATTGTCGATATGCTTGCCGCGATTGTAATCGTCGAAAATAATTTGTACGGCTTTTTCAACTTCAGATTCTTGGATAAGTTCGTGCATAGATTTAGTTAGAAGTAGGAAGTTGGAAGTAGACAGTTAGCAGTAGGAAGCTAGACGTGAAAAGAGTTGTTGCGGCTTGGCCGCCATTCTTTCTACTGTCTACTTCCTACTGTCTACTGACCACTAGTTACGCGAATGTCTTCAACGCTCTTACGAGGGCGTCGATGTCATCCGGTGAGTTGTACAATGCGAGAGTGGGTCGCACGGTACTTTCGTAGCCGAAATGGCGGAGAACCGGCTGAGCGCAGTGATGCCCGGTGCGCACGGCAACGCCGTATGCGTCGAGTCTCTTGCCTACTTCTTCGTCGGAATAACCGTCGAGCTTGAAGGCAAGCGCAGAAGCCTTGTTGAGTGCGGTTCCCACAAGGTGGATACCCTTGACAGTCTTCAATTCCTTGAGGCCGTACTGCAACAGTTCATGTTCCCAGCGGAATACGCAGGGCATCCCGATTTCAGTGAGGTACTGGAGGGCTGCACCGAGGCCAACAGCGTCGGCGATGCTTCCGGTACCAGCTTCAAACTTGTTCGGAATTCCGTTGTAAATTGTGCGTTCAAACGTTACGTCCGCAATCATGTTGCCGCCGCCGTGGTAAGGTCTTGCCGCTTCGAGCAATTCCTTCTTGCCATAGACAACGCCGATACCGGTCGGAGCGAACACTTTGTGTCCAGAGAACACGAAGAAGTCTGCGTCGAGGGCTGCAACGTTTACCGGGATGTGAGCGATGGACTGGGCGCCGTCAATGAGGATTCTCACGCCGTGTCTATGAGCAATGGCAATGAGTTCTTCAATCGGGGTCACAGTGCCGAGCACGTTTGAAACATGCGTCACGGAAACGAACTTGGTGCGCTTCGTGAACAAAGCTTCGTAATCGTGGAGCTTGAGCTGACCGGTAGAATCGCACGGAATCACCTTGATGATTGCGCCCGTTTCTTCGGCAATGAGCTGCCAAGGAACGATGTTGGCGTGATGTTCCAGGATGGAGACGATGATTTCGTCACCCGGCTGGAGCGTCGGCTTCACGTAGGCGTTTGCAACCAAGTTAATGGCTTCGGTCGTACCGCGAACGAAAACAACTTCCTGAGAAGACGGGGCCCCGATAAAGTCACGAACGATGTTGCGTGCATTTTCGTAGGCGTCTGTCGATGCGGCCGCAAGCGTGTGAGCGCCACGGTGAACGTTGGAGTTTTCGTTTTCGTAGTAGTACTTGAGGCGGTCAATGACGACCTGCGGGCGCTGCGTCGTTGCACCGTTGTCGAGCCAAACGAGCGGATGACCGTTGATCTGCTTCGAAAGAATCGGGAAGTCAGAACGGATCTGGGCAAGCGTCTTGGAACCGATGCGGATGGAATCGTTGCGAGAGTTTGCGCCGCTGTTTGCAGAACCCGTCTTCACGGAATCGCCACCGAGAGAGGTCGGTGCATCGATCTGGCGGTTAGCTTCGGCAGCCTGCGTCTTGGACACGACCTTCGGGGAGTAACCCTGAGCCGGTGCGGGGGCTGTCGGAATATCGCTCAGCTGCGATGCAAACTGCGATTCGGGAACCGCAGGGGCTTCGACCGTGTTGAGCCAGGTGTCTGTAGAACTTCCGCCATAGGCAAACGGAGCCGAGGATGTCGGCTGGTCGCCATAGGTCGCAAAGGGGTGTTCCCAGTCGAATGCTGGAGTCTGGCTAATGGCAGCGGCACCTTGTGCGGCGCTTACACCCTGTGCAGCAGAAGCGTTCTGAGCCTCGGGAGCGGCGGGGGTTGCTGCGTAAGCACTATCCGTCAAATCCGGAAAGTACGCGTTAGCCAATTGCTCCAGTTCAGCCGCATTGGGAACTCCGGCGAGTTCTTCCAGCGATCTGGTTTCTGGATTATTCGTAGTCATAGTATTCGCCAACCTCGACATCTTCTAACACGGCGATAGCGTCGTCTGCGAGAATTGCGGCAGAGCAGTACAGAGACAAGAGG
>Ga0310695_10006122_pt1 | contig 20217 bp, 23 predicted proteins | sample RumenRJG_04DNA_FD_203882 | JGI IMG/M metagenome (GOLD analysis project Ga0310695, IMG submission 203882) | Bovine rumen microbial communities from Lethbridge, Alberta, Canada - RJG_04 (v2) (version 2) | ecosystem: Host-associated > Mammals > Digestive system > Stomach > Rumen | place: Canada...
ATCTATGAGGAAGGTCTTTCCCACGCGCCTTCTTCCATAAACGATAACAAATTCCGAACGGTCTGACTCCATGCAGTCCCGTAGCATAGAGCACTCTCGGTCTCTCGCAATAAGCTTCTGTTCCATATTGATGATCTTTTATTTGCTGGCAAATACAAACAATTATTGAGAATACTCCATTGTTCGACATATTTTTGCCCCAAAACATAAAAATTTATTCATTATTGGGGCAAAATGGAGTTAAAAAATGAAGTCTGGGAGTGACATATCGATGAAGCCAGATGCTGATATGGTTATGAGAAAACTTGCACAAAACCCCTCTTTTTGTGGTTTGCAAAAGTTAAATTCGTTAAATCTTCATCCTTTTTGTCCTTCACAGAATCCACGTCGACATTTTTCTACTGTCTAACACACAAGTCGTTGATATAAAACGACTTGCAAATTCCCTGATGTAATCCGGGGTATTCCACACAACCAGTCCGTGAGCGACTATATGCCGGACATGAACAAAGAAGGAATCTCATCATCGTCCAAGGTATGTCGTAAGCACCGTTGACGGTTCTTTTCACTTACTTCACGCCTTTTCCCTTGCAAATTTAGCGAGCCTGGCGGTCATGCCAAGTACTGTTGCACTATTTCACGCAAAATTGTTCCTGCAGCCTTCCACAGATGTTATCTGGGTATTCCGTAAAATTTTGGGTGAAATTCCTTGGCGTAGTCCGCTGTTTATCAGTCTCTCTCTGGGGGAGCAAGGAAAAGGGCTATAAGCGAAACGAAGTCGATGACGACTGCTTACATAAGACATACCGGCTGACTTGATGAGAGAATCAAGATTTGAAAAGGATCTTAGCTCACTCAGCCGATAACTCTAACAGCAGCGCATCAAGTACAAATATAAAACCGCAGCCGACGGGATATAAACAGGCTTAACGGTATGAAACATTCAAGTGATTTCTACAAAGTGGTGAACGCAGTAATTAACACCATTAACACCTGGGGTGGCACAGTGCCATTCAGGAAGAGTGACGGCAGCAGCGGTGAATACACCTTCAACGATGACAACGATGTCGTGCGTGATGAATTGATGGCCTATAATACGGCTGACGATGACAAGGATCTATGTCCGGCTTTCGCCCAGCAGTATTATGCTCATGATGTCTGGACACTGTTCAAAGGTAACGACTTCATTCATCTGGCCGTTGATGATGCCCAATACTGTGATATGGGGTCGTTGGCTGAGCTGATTGCCGACGAGCAGGAACTGACGACTGCAGAGGTTACACAAGGCACCAACGGCTATCCTCGTGACCTTTATGACGTGGTGCTGCTGAATGACAGCAAACTCAGCTTTGAACAGATGAAGAAACTGGCAGAAAAATACGGGGTTCAGGTGGTGTCCCTCAAACAGAAAGCAGGATGGCAGTTCTGGGAGAACGAGGGAACGGCCTTCGACCTGTATGACTATGCTGATTTCATTGAACAGCATGATGACAACATTGTCACCTTCGACTCATTCAAGGCATACGCAGACTATCTCCGAGAGACAGCCCGTGACATGCAGGATGGTAACATTGTCGCTGAAATGGCATCAAGGGCACAGCTGGACGCAGTGGCCGATGAAGTGGATGACAAGGAACTTGGCGACAACGAATTTGTGTGGATCAACACCTACGACATAACCAGGTATGAAACAGACAGCCGAAAGGTGAGCAGTTTCAGCTATGACAGCCGCTACTACACATTGGCATTGGATTGTAGTATAGTATAAAAGTTGGAGGATTATGGAATGTCTAACTGATTTTGAACTGATGCTCACCGGAGCATGTATCGCCACCTTCTGCTTCGGCTTCAATGCCTTCGTGAAGAATATTTGGCTCAAAGGATTTAAACCCACAAAGTAATGATTACAAACTATGCACAGGAAAGATCTGTTGGCGAAGTATGGATAGATACCATCGACGGAGCCAAAGTTATTACCGTTGCCAGTACTGGGTGCAAGGGATGTGCCTTCGCTACGTCTGCAGGGGGAGCATGCCCGGGGGCCGTCTATGACCGCCATCCCTGCTGTGCTGATGACCGCAAGGATGGACGGGATGTGTACTTCAAGTTGATCCACTATGTACCTGAAGCCAAGGCACCACCTCTGAGGATGGTTGCCTTTGGTTCAATGCCATTCAAACATTGATAGCCATGCAAGAGAAACTGACATACATTGTAGAGGGTATGCTGTTAATCACTCTCATGGGTAGTGCTATACTGGCTGTCTATGTGGTGATAGCCGTCGGTTCCATGCGGTACTGATGGGCGCAGTACGCTCTACCGATGCCGGAGATTAAAAATCTCGCGGCTGCTTCCGTTCGGTCTCAGCGTTTTACTGCTGTTCAGTAGATTCGTGTTCCATCACCTTGTTTTTAATGACTCCTGCTATAAAACCTCCCTTGAAGCGTTTTTGGTAATTATCTACAATTCTTTTCAAATCGGCAAATTCAGCGTCGAAATCCTTGAACTTACAGAAAGCATCAATATAATCTTTGACCTCTTTAATTTTGTTTTTTCCTGTTTCGTCGTTACTCGTGAACTCGTTAATATAATCTGAAAGTTCCATCTGGTTCAGTTCCCACTGCTCAGGTTCGTGTTGGGCATCGTTGCTTTCTGTGTATTCATTCTCTGCAGAGAAACCGTCGGCCCGCCCCTGCTCACTGCTATCAGTTGTTTGTTCATCGGCACTGAGCTGTTCAGTGCTCTTGTTGTCAGAGTGTTCCATCACCTCATCTATTTCTGTTTGTTCATCACCAGACTGATCTTCACACATTTCTATTGTATCGGTTGGCAACGTAGGGGAAACTGGACTGGCAACATCGGTAGCCTTCTTTTTGGCTGCACCCCTCTTCTTTTTCCGTGGCGGTGCTGTCTTTAGTTGGTCTCGTAGCTCTTCATACTTTTCCTCATACTGTGCCGTGGTGAGTGGTGCATCCCTCCACTTACGAAACTCTTTCAATACATCGAGGTCATTCTTCAGCTTATCGACTGTCTTCTGGTCTACAGCCTTCCCGTCCATCTCATATATGAACTCTACCTTATCAAGAAAGTCATCCATATATTTCTGTCGTTTCTCCTGCTGCTCATCACTGAGCGGAATGAACCTCAGAATCTTTTTTCTCTGGGCATCGGTTGACTGTTCTTCAAGGCGTTTATATAATAGTTCGTCAGGGATTTCCAGACGTGGATGATAGGCATCATTTTCGATGAGTCGGAACTGATTCCAGTCTTCGTAATCATGACTCATGATTCCCTCGGCTATCTCATCGGGTGTCATATGCGCGGCACCCTTCAGCGACAACCACCATATCAGATGATTTCGCGTACAGCAGCCATTGTAACCTTTCTCCCGTAGCACCTTGTCGACTTCATCCCGCAGATATATAGGTGTGAACGTATCATCAGTGATGAGTCCCTCAATCTTCGCCTTCCACTCCGCATTAAAAATCACATACTCTCCCTTTTTCTTCTTATCAATCGGGACATGATTCGGGAGGAAGGTGGGAATCTCCTTCGCAAGCATCTTTGCTAACTGTCTCGTTTCACTGTTCGTCTTGGGTTCCACAGCACCCGTCTCTTTTAACTGATTGTACACCTTTCCAGTCTCGGCAGCAACGCCAAGTTTCTTCAATGTATCAATGGTGTATTCCTTCACCATCTTATTCACCGGAATCTTTACTTCTTTCTTTGCCATAATAAATACATTTTATACGTTTAAAATATCGCAGCAAAGATAATCAGACAGCCCGAATTAGACGACCTTGAAAAATTTTATCTCATATATTAACATTTTCACGACTACCCCATTTGTCGTTATCGTAACAATGAACTATTCTTTCTGCTGTCATAACAACTCTATTGTCGGCAGCAGTTAATCATCATATCTTTCGTATCATTGATTTTCCGCTTCTCGCAGCACTCCCTTTTGGGGTCTCGCAGCACACCAGTATTAGGACTTTTCATCATGCCATTTATTTGTCGTAATCATCTAATTATTAAACATTTACAGAGGACACAGAAATGGCCTAATAAAGTTGCACGGCTCGCAGATTACTGCTACCTTTGCAAGTGTACCTCCATTTTGGAGGTAGGCGAGAAGTGGCAGGTGTGACACAAATCGGGAAATTACATTTCCCCTGATTTGGTCTTCCTTCCATTCTCGCCGCAAAAGCGGGTTGGTTGCCCTCCGAGAGTCGGGCACCCTTTAGCTCCGCAAAACACATTCGACATAAATGTCTTACTAATATTATTGTATATGGAGAAGAATGAAATAAGAACCAAAAAAGGTGACATACACGTCCGCTGTGATAAAGAGGACAAAGAGTATATCGTTGAGCGTTCAAAGAATGGATTTGGTAGAAAGAGCAATTCCATATCCAATCTTGTACGCTATGCCATCCGGCATATTGACGATGGAAGCTCCATCGATCTTGATTTAGCTGATGCACTAATCAAGGCTATCAGTGAAAACCGACAGCCTCTTGCAGCCGTTCATGAAGACATAAACGGCATACCTCAAGAACTGAGTGCCATCGGAAATAATCTCAACCAAATCACCAAGGCTATCAATACCATCACAAAGATTGCACGTGAGGATAAGGATGAAAATGAGAAAACAACGAGGGAAGCTATCGACAAAATTACTGCCTTTGAGAATGGCATATCAAAACTGATGAAGGAACTAAACTCAAAAATAGATAGTTATAATAATACTGTCCGGGAGGCAAGAACAACCGTCAATAATGCTCTTCGCAAGGAAGATGAAATACTAACTCGGTGCCTGGTGTTCCCCACTGTTGGAGGGAAAAAGAACGCCAATGCGCTGCTGCTTCGAATGCTGCAGGACTTAAAAAAGGACTCACCAAAATTAGACCTCGATGGGATGACTGTAAGCGCTTTGATGTATTTACTGAAGATAATGACAGCAAAAATCGATGAACAAAAATAGATATAGTGTATGGCAAAAAGAGGTGTAGTTAAAATTTTGGGAAACAGCGCAACGAGTTTTGCAGCCTGTTTCTATAACGGGATGAAGGTTGCGAGAGGTGAAGCGAAATGTATCTCCATGAGAAATTTCGGTCCCCTTCAGGACTACTTTATCCACTCCCCTGTAGTGATGAGTAGATACCTCCAGAAAATAGCAGACCATAATACTCTTGTCAAGCATCCTCAGAAACATATGGTGTGGTCATTGCCTGGAGAGGCAACTCAGAAGGAACAGGAACAACTGCTGAAGAATGCACAAGATACCTTTGACCGTCTGGGATATGAGGGACAACCACAGGCTTTCTGGGTGCATTTCGACTCTAAAAACTTTCATATCCATGGGGTCACTACCACCGTCAGCGTGAATAACGGACAGTGGATAGATAATTATTATGAAGGCCGGAGGGTAAGGCGTATCCTTGATCAACTTCGGAATGTCAATGTGAAAAGCGATGTCGAGAAGTTCTTGCAATATAAGTTTGAGAACCGTGAACAGTTCAAGAGTTTGTTATTATCGTCAGGATATAGGTGTCATTATGATGAAGGGAACAAATGCTTTGACATCTTCACGAACCATGACACACAGAATCCTGAACTGACGGCCAGCGTCACAGTGGATGAGATTGATGCAAGGATTGCTGCTACTGGAAAGAACAAGGACAATCATAAAGAGCGAATCAAGCAGCTTCGGGGCATCCTCTTAGACCGTCGCCGCAGGTCGTTGGAATTATCTTTTGGTGATGACCCTATAAGGAATGAAACCAAAGCCCAACGTACACATACAGTCGCAAAGAATCTGAGTGAGGTCAAAAACGGCCGCTTCAATGGTGATAAAGGAATCGACCTTGAAGGTGAGAGAAAAGCACAGTTCAAACAGTTCCTGATGGACTTGAAAAAAGAATTAGGTATATCCATCGTATTCTCGAAATACCAGGATGGAAAGACTAAGGGTTATACTCTCATCGACCACAATAAGGGTATAGTGTTCAAAGGTAGTGACATTGTTGACCTTCAAAAACTTCTCAATCCTGAATGGCGTAAAGGACAGCAGAAGGATGTCATTCTGTCTGCCGATGATGCTGCAGACATGGCCGATGAGATCCGTACTGCTGATAACCTTCCGCTTACCATCAAAAAGCAGCTGGAGAAATTGGGTATTGAGGTGATTTTAAGTAAGGAAGCATCCATGCTACAGTATGGAAATGACAGCGAGGAAGAAAATCGTGAGAAAGCGGTGTCTCTCCTGGATCAGGTTGTGAAGATGGTAAAGAGTGAGGACGATGCTACGGAAGAGGGTGCTCAACAGATAAAGGCGTATGCCAAGGAGGCATTATCCCGCGCCATTGTCGCTGATGAGCAGAAAGTTCAGAAAGAACATGCTGATGTCGAGGAACAGGAGCCAGAACTGACAGAGTCTGAGAGGGTGGCTCAAATCATAGAGAAGGCGAAAGTGCTTCCTGTAGAGGTACTGGCACAATATATTATTGATACTTTGGATGACTACAATATAAAATATAAGGTCGGTGCTCCATTCGATATTAGAGGACAGTCAGAAGATAAAACTCTTGAAAATACTTTCAAAGCTCTTGAAAAGGCTATTACAGAAGAGGATGTTAGTGAAAAAGCAAGATATGCCGATTATGCGGTTTGTTTCGCAAGAGCTGCCGAGGAACTTCACAGAATTAATAATAATATCCAAACTAATCAGCATAATAAGTATGAGCCAGATGTTCAACAGGAGCGTCACACTCTAATGGAGCCGAAGCAGGAAAAACAGATAGATGGCGCAATGCCAAGACCATTCGTGAAGATTGAGCCATCCATAGGCTATGACAATGGAAAATATTATATCGAGGCTGTTATCAATGGCGAGGAACATGCGCCCAAGGTGATGAACAGTCAGCATGTGCAGTGGTATATGCGACAGCAGAACCAAGACCAGGCAGCGCAGACCCTCGCATTGCATTACTTCGCCGATGAGATCCAGAAGGCTCAGGTGGATGAATGGAAAAACAAACACTATGAAAATGGCAAGATGCCAGATGGAAGCAAAGTTATGGATGTCAGAGCCACTACAGATGGTATGGACTATTTTGAGGCGACAGGACAAATCGTCAAAGATGGTAAGTCTGTTATAAAAAGTGGAAGGATTAGCAGGAAGGACTTCGTGGAGATAAGGAATGGCAGTCCTGCCGATAAAGACAGAATATTCTGTCAGACTGCAGGAAAAAAGCATCTGTTGGATTGGGGATTCGCTGGTATGACAGAAATAAAGTCTGCCTTATTTGGCTCGGAGGTTGCTCCGCAGGATAGCGTGGAAGGCCTTACCCAGACCGTAGAAACATTCGAGAACTTTACCGAAATGCTATGCAATGACTTTATTACTGCCTGTGGCAATGCTGCACTGGCATACCTCGGAGGACTTGGAGGTGATGGTCGTGGTGGTGCAGGTGGCGGCGGTAACAATGACCTGCCACGGAAGAAAGATAATGATGACCGCAAGGTTCATAGCGGTATAATGAATGCCAAACCTACAAAGAAGGGAGGAATAAAGAAATAGAAGTTCTTTATCGATGCATATTGTAAAGAAATCTGCAAAATGGGCATTTTACCGATGCTGGAAAGAAAAATGACCTCCTTGGAAGCCTGTAGGCAGCATTTCACGACTCTGCCGGCATAGTAATACCTCCCTTTTGGGGGCGAAATAAAAATTCCTGACACATAAAATATAGATGATTGTCTATAATTATAGGCTTTCATCTATATTTCTGGGGAGTCTATTATGCGCAGCTGATGGAATTATAGACAGCAACCTATAAAATATAGACTGCCATCTATAAAATGAGCCGCCACCATTATTATATGGCAGCAGCTCATATTACGTGTCGTTTACTCTACACCATCCATTAGTACGGCTATGGCGCATTCCTGTGCTTGGTCCACAGTCAGGCCGTCACGCCGACGTTCCTCATATTCTCGTTCGGCCAGTTCTGCACGGGAGTCGATGAAATCATCGACATCCTTCCGGGGGTCATCGGTATCGACCAGGTACTTCTTCAGGTACAGTCGATAATATGATAGTTCCTTGCTCATAACGGTATCAGTCAGGGATTCCGTAAATCACAGTGACGGTGGCACCAGTACTGTGCAGAATCACTGCTATGTTGCGCCCGCCAATCGTACCGTTGCCGGAATATACGGTATCGCACTTTTGACTGCTCGCGTCATCCTTTGTCAGGGTTATGCCGTACCGCTTCTGTACCTCTGAGATGATGTAGTTCACGTTACTGGTGATGTAAGTGACGGTAACCATGCTCAATCCATGGCCGCTGCCAAGGAATGCGTAAGTGACAGTCGTAGTATTACTACCATTGGAATACATCAGGGCGTAGTCATTACTCCCTTCCACCAAGTCCCAGCCCGACATGAAGGTTTTGACGTGCTCTGTGTTACTTCCCCAGTCGAAGCAGGGTTCGTAGTACGTAACAGTACCTGGCACGTCCTGTCCGGGAACGTCATCGTCATCATCACCGCCGCAGGCAATGAAGGATGTCACACACATAGCGGCAAGTACCGCCATCAACATTAAACTTAAGAAACTCTTTTTCATAATGCGTTTCGAGTATTGCGCCCTCGGTCGGCCAGTAAGGGCATGTTTCCTTTGGAGAGTGAGCCGCCACCCATGAAGGCACTCCCTTGAAATCTGTGGAAACTGGAGAAACGTCGCTCCTTACTACTCGTGGCCGTCATTTCCAAACGACTCGAAACGCTTTTACGTCACCGCCATCCGGCCCAGACGGAAAATCTTGCGATATTCGGGTGCAAAGGTACAAAAAATATTGGGAATTACATCCAATATAACATTTATTCAATGCATGGCTATGATTTTTGCCCCTTCTTGCTCTTCGCCGACATCCGTGCATGGTTCTATTCCCAAGCGAAATAACTGTAGGCGCAACTGTAGGTATTTCTCGCGCCAGACACTAATTTTTCTTTGCGCCTCCACCAAATCCTGTGTCACAGCAGTTAGCATTTTAGCCAGTTCTGCACAATTTGACGTTTTCTTTTTTTCTTGATTCTCCATTATTACACTTTTGTTTAATACTCTCAATAAAATAGACTGGCACCAATCCTGTAGGTTAGTTCCCGATCAAAAGCAATATCCTTCAGATATCTGATGAGGGTTGCCAACCTCCCAGGGCGCATCCATGATGAATCATCTGGCAGAAGTCTTGGTGCGTCGAGGGCGAGTTTACCGGCGAGGATATAGCGGTTTAACTGGCTACCCATTGACCCGCCGAAACTCTCTATGTGGCCACGCTCCCAATTCTCTTCATGCCAGACAAAGTATTCATTGAACTGTTGCCGTAGCTGCTGCTCGATGTTGGGTGTATGGTCGTGCATGAGGTATATCCGCATCAAGTCCATCAATGCGGTGTACATCTTCTCATCCTTTCGCCAGATAGCCATTGCCATAATCTTGATTTAGTTACTTTTCAAACGAGAACTATTTGATTAAGTTACTTTTTCAAATTAATAGTGTGAGTACTGTGTACCCTTCATACATTTGGGAACCCACGGATAAACGTCAGTTCCGTCGGTTTCTAATCTTATAATTAAATTACATATCATACCATTTCGGGCGAAGTCTCTTTGCATATGCATATGCTTCAGTAAAGTCTCTTTTCACATTGTTTGAGAACCAGGCTTTTCCTTGAAAGTGTTCCATCCAATCATCACTATACAGCTCGTCATTATAGAGACAATACTCCACAGGCTCATATATCATATGACCTTTTTCCGTTACTATCCATCCACCATATCTTTTAAAATGCTTATGTTTATTTATGTTGTATGACTTTAATAACTGAAGGGTTTTCTCTTGTGGAGAAATATAATTCCATTCCAATCGAAGACCAAATTCTTCATCGTCACTAATGTTGTATAAATCGTCATCCAAGAATGCGTAAAAGTACGCTTTAAGCATAAATATTGTTCCTTTTTCCCTGTCAGAAAAGATGTCACTTTTTCTACAGAAAAACTTTCCTTTAAATTTTCCTGATTTACACTGTCGGAATGGTATTCTACCGCCTTCGGAAGTGTACAGGATATTGTCTGCTCCTTCACGTACCCAGTACTCTATGATTTTATCTGGGTGAGTGTTTATCCAATAATCCAAAATTCGATGTCTGTCTCCTGTTTTATACGTCATACCTATTACAATAATAATTTCTTATGATACCATTCGTTTTTTATTCCGCATCTACGGGTTCATTAAGGAAATGGAATCCTGCACTACGGATATTGCCGGTTTCTTTTGGATTACACAATTTCTTTCCATTCATTTTTGAACTTAATACGGTGACACCCTCTTCCTTCTGAAATTCTCCAAGCCCAGATTCTTTCAAGAGAGTGTCAATCTCAAACTCTTTGAAGTCATCAAACAGTGCTCCTTCATTGTCTATCAGGAACTGTAACACTACCTTAATCTGTTGGGTAGTGAGGTCATGTAACCATGTCGTGACCGGTCTGCCCTCATGTTCCTTCATTTTATCCGATATTGAAGGGGTTTTTTCGTATATTCGTACTGCTTCATCATGACTTACATCTTCGATAGCATCACAATACCTCACAAAACGGTCTTTGACAAGATTCCAGTGCTCAGAGACGAAGGCAACGCTCGTGAGCAGTTTGTAATCATACATAACTTTTCTCTTCATAATCTTTATTCTTTATAGGGTGCATCTATTACTAAGTTAACTAACTTTACTAATATTACTCACTTAGCGTAAAACATTAATCGAACAACTTTTGCGTTTTTTGTAAAGTTAGTGCTTTCTTACCATGTTTCTTCTGAATGTCATCAAGACCTTTCTGGATAATCTGCTCGGCGGCAGCGACCTCAGAACAGTTGAAAAAGTGGGCCACGGCCTTCACCTGATCTATCATCTTCAGTGGAAGCACGTATGTATGACGGGTATATCCGACTTTACAGCCACAGGCAGCGCCTTTCCTGACTCTCTGGGGTGTCTCAGATTTTGGGGGCTTAACTTCTTTGACATTATTCTCTTTTGAAGGTTCTTTATCGTCATTTTCAACTGTAGAGGACATTACACCTCCAGACATGTATTCCTTCATGTCGAAATCGACCATCGGGTTCTTTAATTTCTTTGCCATAGTCATTCCTCCTATATTTTAAGTTGTTCGTTCTTCTGGTGTTCCTTGATGTACTGTAGAGTGTCCGTCAGCTTTTCAAACTGTTCGTCATTGAGCCGTGGCCCTTCATAGCCATTCTCATTGTAACGGAGAGACCTGGCTATCTGAGCCGCGAACACTGTGCGGTTATGATCTGAGAAGGAAACCCCGCCAAAAGACGGCATGGTTCCTTTCTCCACACGTTCCTCATGATCGTTGAAGTATTCCTCGTAGGCATCCTGCAACCATCGATATCCCTTGTGACTGCCTTCACCAGTCGCATGCTCCCGGGCATACTGGAGGATTTCTGCCCATTTCTTGTCTGTCCTTGCATCCATATGATTATTTGATCTGTTTATTGATTTCTCTAATGATACCATTAAAAGCATCGCTGACTGCCCAACGCTGCTTATAATTTATTGATAGGGTGTTTGAGTCCCTGACAGCAAGGCAATTGGTGATACAGGGTAGAATTGTTCCATATTTGGGAAACTCTGCCTCTGCCGTTTCCTTGGCTGTTCTCAGTGCCTCTCGCTTTGTGTCGTACTGCGTAATCATGTTCGGCAGAAACAAAATACGCGCTTTTGTCATCTTCGTGAACATTTCTGCGAAGGTGGCTGTCTCACGGACATTCATCCGCTCGAAACTAAACGGCATGACTACAATGTCAGCTGCCTTGAAAATGTACTGAAGGTTAGGATTGTCAACGGTACCAGGACAATCGACAATAACAACACTCGGAAGCGTCTTAACTTTCTTAAGATGTTCCTTAACTTTTTCATCGGCTCGAAGTGGGAAAACCTTCCAGGGTTCTTCCAAGCTTTTTAGGGCTGGCGATAAGTCGTCACGTCTGTTCTTCATCAATGACAACTGGGTATCTGAGTCGAAAACAACGACTGGAAAGCCTCTCTCAACAAGGTATGTGGAGAGTAGGCTGCTCAGAGTGGTCTTTCCACAGCCCCCTTTGACATTGCTCATTAGAATTGTTACATTATTCATATTCCCGTTTTGTTATGTTATTACCTAAATTAACTAAGTTCGCTAATATAGTAAACTTTGCAAACTTTCCTTTTTTTGCAAATTAGTAATCAAGTTCCTTCTTTTGTGTAGGTCTTAAAGAACTGCATTTTTCATATTCTGTGAAACGAGTGTGTTCACTGTCAAATGAAAGCAATATATCGCCTGTCGCACCATTTCGCTGCTTTGCAATGATAATCTCCGCTGCACCCCTAAGATCACGTCCCTTATCATCCTCATTAATATGATAATACTCTGGACGATGAACGAAGATAACCATATCGGCATCCTGTTCTATGGCTCCAGACTCCCGCAGATCTGACAGAACCGGGCGTTTTCCTTCAAGCCCCTCTCGGTTTTCAACACCACGGTTCAATTGAGACAAAGCAATGATGGGAATGTCCAACTCTTTAGCCAGTCCTTTCAGAGAACGTGAGACGAGTGCGACTTCATCCTGTCGGCTACTATAGCGAGTTGTGTTTGCTGACATCAGCTGTAGATAATCTATAATGATAACTTTCACGCCGTGTTCCTTTACCAGCCTTCGCGCTTTGCTGCGGAGTTCATACACTGACAGGCCAGGGGTGTCATCAAGATAGAATTTCTTACCCAGGAGCCTGTGAAGACGCTTGTCGATTCGTTCCCAGTCGGTAAGATCCAATTGCCCATTGCGTAGCTTCGCTCCTTCAACTTGGCATTCATTGGAGATCAAACGCTTTGCGAGTTGGGTAGAAGACATTTCCAAGGAGAAGAAGACAAGCGGTATTTCCTGGTCGATGGCAATGTTCTTGGCAATGCACAAAGCAAATGCAGTCTTTCCCATTGAAGGACGTCCGGCAATAATGTCCAAATCTGTATTCTGCCAGCCGCTTGTATAACGGTCAAGCTCGTCATATCCCGTGGAGATTCCTGTAATACCATCGGAATTACTTGATGCAGCGGTGATTTCCTTCATAGCGTCTGTCACAGCAGGGTCAAGTTCCTTGACATCCTTTTTGATGTGTTCCTTGCTAAGTCTGAATAGATCCTCTTCCGCCTCCTGCATCAGGTCATCAATAATTGTAGTCTCATCGAAAGCCTTGTCTACAACCATGCTGCCAAATTTAATCAGTTCGCGAGCCAAAGCCTTTTGGGCGATGATATTGGCATGATACTCGATGTTTGCAGATGATGCAATGCGGCTGGATAACTCTGCAATATACGCAGGGCCTCCTATTTCCTCAAGAGTCCCATTTTTCTCCAACCTATCTGTAACAGTAAGAACATCTATCGGTTTCTGACCGTCTTCTGCATGATAAAGATCGCTGATAGCTTCGAATACGCGCTGGTTTCTTGGCTCATAGAAATCCGTAGTCTTCAGAATGTTTGATATGATTGTGTAAGCGTCCTTGTCAATCATCAAAGCTCCAAGGACGGCACGTTCAATGTCGAGTGCTTGGGGTTGAACACGCGCATATTGGTAGTCTACTTGTTGATTTGCACTCTTCTTGTGGGGAGTTTTGTTTTCATTCATAATTCTTAATTTTTTTCGTTAATAATATTTGGATTACTTTTTGTTGGATGCTGAACTATGTATGGTCTCAGCACAGAGGCTTGACTGAAAGGCCCTATTGTATCTGCCTTTACGACGTGCCATCTTGCGTTGGTTTGAAGTCATATATTTATTTCTCCTGTTCTTAGATTTTTTCCATCCTTCTTTAATTCGATGAATGGTATTCTGTATCTTTTCGATTACAAACTCTTTGGAGTCTGCTTCTCTGATGAAAACAGGATGGGTGGTACGTTTGACGCAGTTGTACCACTGTGTATCATCGCCAACGCGTACTGCTATCCGGTACTTAGGGACATAAAGAGGGAGGACAACGCCTGTCTTTCCTACATGAACATCCGTCCAATATTCAATACCTTTCTTTGTCAGGTATTCTTTAGCAGCCTCGTACTTTTCAATCGAGTGCTTCAGTGTTTTGAGCATTTGATTTTCCATAATCATTCTTTGTTTGAATATTATTATTTGGATTCTGAATCGGTTCCACACTTTACATCAAATTGCGATGGTGTATACTTTCTCATACAGTCTTTAATACTGTCCATTAAATCGTTTTTTACTGCATCCCTAATTTCACCAGTGGGAGCTATGAGGATTAATTCTTTTTCCTTTTCTTTGTAATCGTAAACTTCAAGACTTTCATAGATCAGAACATGAACACTATCTGTTAAAATGAGGTCTGCCTGAACAACAGTCCATAGAGTTTTCGCTGTAGAGAAGTTTTCTACGTGTATTTGCTCTGGACGCTCCTTCTTCTTGAATTTTATATTTAACGTATCTATGATGTGCCGCAGAAAATCGCCATAATCTTCGTGAGGTTTCCGAAATTCCCATTTTCGACCCAGTTGATATATCCATCGTATGACATCTTCCTTAGAGTATTTCGTTTCGCGAACAATTTTGAAAAGCGCATCAGTATCGCCTACTAAACGCTGAATGTAAGAAGAAATGTCCGGCTGAGAACTATCTTCAGCACCGCCAGAAGAATTACCACCCCCTCGCACGCGCGCGGGCGTAGTCGACGAATTATTTTCTTCTCTCTCTCTATTCTTCTCTTCTCTTATATAGCGAAAACCCCCTTTTTCTCCGCGAGAACCATTGTTATCGCTGCGAGTACTATTATTCTCGTCGCGAGAACTATTATTTTCGCTGCGAGAATTACCTTTTTCGCCACGAGAAATCATTCTTTGGCGTTCACGGTCTCTTTCTCTCTTTTCCTTTAGTCCACTCAGTTTCTCATTGAGGTCTTCGCTGTATAGATTCCTTGTCACATCAATCTGCAATAACTTGTATTTGATACAGCAATTTACTACATCTTTGATGAACTGTATATCTTCATTAAGATCAATAGCCCAAATATCCAGAGTGTCTTCGTTATAGGCTGTACATTGATCCTCGCATCCTAACAGATATTCCCATATATATATCAATGTAAAAGCACCCCTGTTACCATAATGATGACGGAGGGCATTCATTTTGTGCGTTGTCAGAAATCCACGCTCAAATTTGAACCAATCAGCTGTTGTTTTTATGGGTCTCGACATATTTTCCGCAAAAAATTAGGTTAAAAATTTGGTTGTTTGCAGAAAAATGCGTACCTTTGCATCGGACAATTGTAAGGTCGCACATCTGCGAGTTAAGACATACCCGAGTGGCACACTCGGGTTTTTTTATGCCCATTAGGATATTGCGTCTTATTTTTCTCATAGATGTTTTTTTTTATAATAATCTTGATGCCTCTCCTGAAGTCGTTTTAGGTCGAAAATCCATATTCTATCTTATCGGATTATTTGCTGAGAGGGACTAACTTCTCGACCTTCATTGGTAAACAAGACTTTCTGCGTAACAATACACCTTGCCTTGATAGTATCTACATACCTTTTTCACCGCCGTCTCGCCAACACTGTAACAATGACTGGAGTTTGTTATTATATTGGAACGCTCATGCTTATTTAATAAGTTTTTCTATGTCCGACCGGCGATAGTAAACACGCTTTCCTACCTTGACGGGGGTAAGATAGCCAGACTTCTGCCACTTCCAAAGCGTCGTATGACTTACTTTAAAGCCGAGCATGGCTTCTTTCTTAGTGATTAACGAAGTGTCGCTATCAGGGAACAGCGTGGTGGATGCTTCTTTCTTCAGACTTGACCGTTCTTCCATCGCAGCCAGCTGCATGGCCTTGGCAAAGGCTAACACTCCAGTGTCCGTAAAAGTAAAAGACACATGACCTGTGCTTCTATGAACTTCAGAAACCAACTGGCTTGCCAGAAGTTCCTGCTCGAAATTAACATCCATGCAATTCGCACGAGATGTCTCATTTTGACGATTTTGATAATTATTCATATCTTTTCTATTTAAAAATTTTGTTATGTTATCAAATTTTTATAATTTTGCAGCCGATGATAATGAATTCTGCACCTGCAACTTCGGAACTGTTTCCGTTTTTCGAGTGCAAATATAATCATATTTATTAAAATATCAAGCAAGAAGATAATTTTAATTATCAATATTAGTAATTTTTAACGCAAATGAATAACAATAAGGTGGTTTTAGCTGATTTTCACATCGGGAACCTTATTATCAGTTTTCTGAAAAGAAACAATGTTTCCCAAGCACACTTGGCAAGAGAACTTGGTATGGCAACGCCTAATGTTAATAGGTTGCTCAAACGTGAGAGTATGGACACCACCTTATTATTAGAAATAAGCGAAAAGTTAAAACACAACTTTTTTGCAGAAATCTCTGGTGATATCGAAGAGGGAAAAGCTTATATCCTAATTCACACTCAGATTGGTATTCGTATTGAAACAAGACTGAAAGAGTTGAAGATGACTCAAACACAGTTTGCCACCCTTCTTGATGTAACGCCTGCAGAGGTTAGCAGGCTTGTCAAGAAAGACTCCTTTGACGCTCAAAAACTGTTGAAGATATCTCGTCTTCTTAATTACAATTTTTTTCAGGATTTCTATCAGTATTCTCACCATTCAGAAGATAGAACTCTTGATGAATGGGCATTCATTATGAAGCGAAATGAGGAACTTGCTGCAGAGATAGCTCTTCTCAAAGAAAAAGTGAGATTACAACAATCTCATATAGGCCAATTAGAAAACGATCTTGGCACTAAATTTGATACTTCGTTTAAGGGACCTTTTGTTAAGTCAGAAGAATCTATATCTCCAGAGCTATTAGAAAAGTTAAAAGTAATGGCAAAACACTACAATATTGATTTTGAAACCTTTTTATCTCTTGCTATTAATAAGGGCACAAAGATACTGATTGATGAATTTGAATCAGATGACACTATTGAAGGAAATAAACGATAGGGGTATTATCCAATAAGATCTATCACATTCTTCAGCGTTTCATCCTCAATCTTGCGGTATCGCTTGAACGCTCTGGAGCCATCTACGTGACCAGACATCTTTCCTATTAGGTTGGGATCAGTAACTTTAAAATAGGCATTGCCAATGAAAGTACGTCTGGCAAGGTGACTTGATGCAATTTCGTTAATGGGATGTATCTCAAACTCATTGGTGAGGGTGTTCAGCACCTCAACATTCCTCGTAATACCAGCGAGAGTGAAAATGATCTTGATGGCATCATTGTACTTCTGGGGAGTGAGGAAAGGGAATAATCGTCCTTTCTCGTCCTTTCCCTTATATTTTTCTATCAGATCCAGGGCCTTGGCATGGAGTGGCACGCGAGCTTGCACGGCCTCCTTGCCGTCCTTAGTTTTATGTGGGGTATAAACAAGGATGCCATTCTCTATGTGCTGTGGAGTGAGTTTTATAAGGTCACCGACACGACAGCCAATAAAACAATGGAAAACAAATACGTCACGGCACATGATGATGGTTTTTATAGGCAGCTCACAGTCCTTGCGATACTGTTCGTCTGTCTCTGACCATTTCTGTTCGAGGTCACAATCCGCAATCTTGTTCCTTTCCTCTATAGTAATATAAATAGGTGTACCCTCGATGGCTGTACCTATCTTAAAGCCGTCAAAGGGGCGATTGGTAGTATAACCTTCATCGATGGCGTATTTGAATATTGTCTTTAGTCTGGTCAACATCTTAATGATGGTGTTCTCACCACGTGGCTCCACCTTATTTCGCCTTTTCTTCAATGATGCCGGGTAATCTTCTATCAGTTTTGCAAAGATGTTGGGATATTGGTCTGAAAGAGCTTTCTCGTGGCGCAAATAGTCGGCCAGTTCCTCGATATCGTTACGGGTAACTGTATTAATAGCAAATGTGAATGCCTTTCTTGACGTGTCAGTGGCTCGAATGAATCCCTCATATCTGGAAATAGCCCGTGACAGGACATAAAAGTCCTTAAAGTGGGAGGGTGCCAACTGACGGCGGCTAATATATAGTTCCACGAGGTCGTAGAACGATTTACTTTCAGGATTGACGCTATACTTTTCAGGATGATTTAACTTATCTACCACCTCTTTAAGCCAATCGCTTGACAGATTTCCTTTGTCTGCAGACTCAAACTGATCAAGAATGTACTTCTTTAGCCTCTCCAGACGTTCAACCTGATTACGGTGATACTTTACGTCAGGTGTTTCAAGTCGCTGTTTGAAAACAATGGTTCCGCTCTTACGCAGGAAATAACCATTCTTCTTTGCCTTATCGACAGAGGCCGTAATGGCATTGCCAGGAATCTTTATCCCAGCCTTCTCCGTCTTCTCGCGATTGATGTAATACTCGAAATACTCTGGGCTAACATACACCTCGCTCTTGGCGTAGAGGTCAAACGAATTGCCCTGGAAGAAGCGTATCATAATCTCACTCCTTCCTGTAACCTTCTGTACCTTGCTCGAAATCCTGAGTTCTATCTGTGCCATTGTCAGTCGTTCTGTTGTTCGAGGAAAAGTTGTTTCTGTTGTTCTATCTCACGGCGCAGTTCCTCCTTCGATGGTAGATACGTCAAGTACTTGGCTTGGAACAGTTGCTCACTGCCATGAAGCACACTGTACTGGGCCATATCCTCACTTGTCTCAGAACATAGAAGAAGGCCAATGGTCGGATTGTCACCTTCCGTCCTTTTCAACTTATCGTACATTCTTACATACATGTCCATCTGTCCAACGTCCTGATGGGTTATCTGTGATGTCTTTAAGTCAATCAAGAAGAAATTCTTCAGTATATAGTTGTAGAATACAAGGTCGATATAGAAATCGCCCATGTCTGTCCGTATGTGCTGTTGCCTTCCGACAAAAGCAAAGCCTTTACCCATTTCCATAATGAACTTCTGGAGATGACTAATGATGCTGCTTTCCAATTCTGTTTCAGTAAAGTCAGTATTGGGTTGCAGTCCAAGAAACTCTACTACAACAGGATTCTTTATGAACTCGAATTTGTCTTGCTGCATAGGTTCAGTTAACCTGCGCATCTCATTAGAGACTTTGTCTTTGTCGTTTGACTGTAGTAGCCGGAAATAGTATTGGGAGGCGATGTTGCGATGTAATGTTCTTGTGCTCCATACTTCACGTAGGGCCTCCTGCTCATACCATTTCCTTGCTTCTGGGTTTTCCACGCGAATTAGTTCACGGTAGTGAGTCCATGGTAACAATTTTGGACTCACTGCGTCCACTTTTGGGGATTTTGGACTCACTGCGTCCAAAATCTCAGGGAACAATCTATAAAATCGAATATATTGATAAAGGCTACTGAAGTCAAATCCCTTACCATAAGTACAGGTAAGATCTTTTGAGAGTTTTGTTATGACACCCTTTCCGTACTCGGCTCTTTCAGCACCATCCAGTTCCTCCCTTGCTATTCGTTCGCCAAGTCGCCAGTTCCTTAAGGTGAGGTATGTATTTATTGCTCGAAAAGCCCGATGGCGGGCCTCTTCGATAATGGCACATGCATCGGAGTATAGTGCCTTGTAATCCTGCGAAAGTACTTTTTCTACCATATATTTGTTATAATGATTTGCTTATTTCTGATAATTTTCATACCTTTGCACCAAATAACAAAAGCGAACTTTTAAATATTGACACATTGAAACTCGGCGACAAAGGTACGAAAAAAGCCACGGGAATACGAATATTTTTCCCGCCTTTTTCCCGTGATAACGCAAATTTAAGATTATTTAAGGTTATGGAAGTTGCCGATTAAACATTGTAAGTTATTGAAAATCAGCACAAGTTACAAAACTTGTATTTTTGATAATTTACCATAATCAACGCATTTAGAGTCGCCTCATCCCGACAACGCAAGGTTGTCAATCGCAGGAGTTGGCCCTGCAACCGCTTAAAACAAACTGGCAATAAGTTCCTGACAGTCAGTACGTTGCAAAGAATGGTGGTCGAGTAATCGGCCACCTTTTCTTTTTGGCGTTCACGAAATTTTTGGCGTGTTTTTGGCGTGATAACATTATTTAACGAGCTATCGCTCCATTTATACTGAATTGAATTGTATTA
>Ga0310695_10006123_pt1 | contig 20212 bp, 16 predicted proteins | sample RumenRJG_04DNA_FD_203882 | JGI IMG/M metagenome (GOLD analysis project Ga0310695, IMG submission 203882) | Bovine rumen microbial communities from Lethbridge, Alberta, Canada - RJG_04 (v2) (version 2) | ecosystem: Host-associated > Mammals > Digestive system > Stomach > Rumen | place: Canada...
TCGAGCATGTTCGGACGGTTCAGGCGTTCGGCGAGCGCGATGGCCGAGTCGCGTTCCGGGTGGAAGATGTCGGAGACGCCGAGCTTCTCGAGGATGCTCGAGTGGGCGGCGCTGCTCGACTTCGCGATGATGTGCTTGACGCCGAGTTCCTTCAGGTTCAGCACGGTGAGGAGGCTCGCTTCCAGGTTTTCGCCGATACAGACGATGACGGAGTCCGCCTTGGAAAGCGGGATGCTCGCGAGCTGCTTCTTGCGGGTGGAGTCGGCGACCATGGCCTGCGAGACGGTGCTGGAGATGTCCTGCACCTTTTCGGGGTGGTTGTCCACCACGAGCACGTCGTGGCCGAGACTGGTCAGGTGACGGGCCAGGAATATGGCCGAGTTACCGAGACCGATAATGATATATTGCTTCGATGCCATGCGTTATAATGTAGTAATTAGCCCACCATGATGTCTTCTTCGGCGTACCAGGTAGTGTTCTGCACCTGGCCTGCAACAGCCGAGATGAGGAACAGCGGGCCCATACGGCCGATGAACATCACGCAGCAGATGACAATCTGGCCTACCGTGGAAAGCTCCCCGGTAAGTCCCATCGAAAGCCCGCAGGTACTGTAGGCGCTGATGACCTCGAACAGCACCTTGAGGAAGGGGGTGCCGTTCTCATTGAACCCGACGCCGGAGGGGATTTCGGTGCAGAGCAGGATCATGGTCGCAAGTGCGATGACCACGATGGCCACGACGAAGATTCGCACAGCCTTGTCGACCGTGGTTTCGGGAATGGTGCGGCCGAGGACCTGGGTCTTCTCGCGGCCGAGCAGCCGGTTGAATCCGAGCAGGCTGATAACCGCAGCCGTGGTGACCTTGATGCCGCCACCGCAGCTTCCGGGGTTCGCACCGATGAACATGATGATGATAAAGAAGAACAGCGAGGAGGCGCAGAGCGACGGGGTGTCCACCGTGTTCAATCCGGCGGTGCGGCTCGTGAACGCCATGAATGTCGTGGACTGGAGTTTGTCGAAGAAGCTTAGGCCTTCGAGCGTGTTGCTCCATTCGGTGAGCATGAACGCGACGATGCTTACGAAGATGATGATGAAGGTACAGAAGGTCGCGATGCGCGTATGGAGCGAAATCTTGCGGAACTGGCGCTTCTTGAAGTCAATCGCGTACTGCAGTTCGGTAATGGCGAGGAAGCCGAATCCGCCCGCGAGCGCGAGGATGCAGGTCGTGAAGTTCATGACGGGGTTCAGCTGGAACTGCACGAGCGAATCGGGGAACAGCGTGAACCCGACGTTGCAGAACGAACTGACCGCCTGGAATACGGAACAGAAGATGCGGTCGTACATCTCCATGTTGCTGAACTGCGTGAAGTAGAGGACGGCGCCGATGGCTTCCAGGATGAACGTGAAGGGCAGCACCGCCATGAGGATGCGCCTCGCGTCAACGTTTCCTTCTTGCGTGAAGTCGGAGAGCAGGACAGACTGGTGGTTGAATCCGGGGTGCATGCCGGCGAGCAGGATGAGCACCGTAGATACCGTCATGATACCGAGACCGCCGAGTTGCATCAGGATGACCAGGACCCAGTTGCCGAATCCGGTGAACGTGGAACTGATGTCGATGACGGAAAGTCCCGTGACGCACACGGCGGATGTCGCCGTGAACAGGGCCTGCAAGAAGTCGATAGGTTCGCGCGTGGATACCGGCAGGTGCAGGAGCACCGCGCCCAAGGTAATGAGGAGCAGGTAACCCAACACGACCAACGTAAGGGGATTAGCCTGCTTTTTCGCCTTGAAGACGTTCTCGGAAGTCGTGTCCGTGAAAGCCTGGTACTTTGAACGTAGCATGGTGCGAAATTTAGCAATTTTCTAAATTTAGATAACGGAATGAAGAATTTGCGTGCCATACTGATGCCGATTGCGATAATCCTCGGGATTCTCATCCCGCAGGCGCACGTGCTTTCGCCGTTGATGCCCTTCTTGATCGGCTCCATGATGTTTTTGACGTTCGTGACGAAAATTCCTCCGCAGACCCACGGCTATACCTTCAAGATCGAAATCCGCGCGCTCGTCGTGAGCCTGCTGCTCGTCGTGGCCCTCGCGGGTATCGTGAATTTCTTCGGCCTCCCGCGCGAGGTATTGCTCGGCGGTGCGATTATCGCGCTTTGTCCTCCTGCGAATGCCGCTCCCGCCATGGCGAAGATGCTCGGCGGTTCGGCCTCCCTCGCCCTGAAAATCTTTTTGAGCGGAAACCTCATCGCGTGTTTCTCGATTCCCATCGTGTTCGGCTACCTTACCGGCACCGACGCGAGCCTGCAAGACATCTCGATGAAAATTTTCAATACCATCCAACCCATCATCAGTATCCCGCTCGCCTTTGCGCTCGGCCTCCGCGCGTTTTACCCGGAACTTGCCGACCGCGCCGCCAAATTCCAGAAGTACACGATGTTCATCTGGACATTCTCGGTGTTCGTGATTTTGGCGAAGGCGAGCTACGACATCCGCGAGATGGGATTCTGGGATTTGTGGAATAGCGGAAAGCTCCCGATGATGGCGGGCATCTCGCTGATTCTCTGCATTCTGCTCTATGCCCTCGGCTGGTTTGTCGAAAAGAACCGCCGCCCGATTGAAAGCGCGCAGAGCATGGGCCAGAAGAACACGACGCTCGTCATCTGGATTTCCACGTTGTACGCGGGCCCGGTAGTGGCGCTTGCTCCCACGTGCTACGTGGTATGGCAGAACTTGGTGCTCAGCTATCTGAGCGCCAGAATCAAACCGAAAACGCCGGCATAGCACTATGAACAAGATTCTCCTTTTTCTGGCCGTATCCGTCTTCCTGCTTTCGGGCTGCGCGAACCCGACGCATTCCTACCATCCTTTGGAACTGCCTGACAGGAACAAGGGCGAAGTCGTCAAGTACGAGGGTGTGGCCCCGAAGACGAAGTTTACGGGGGTTGCCTACGAAGCGAAAACGGGCGATAGCCTGAGCCTGTTTTATGCACAGAGGTTCTGTTACGATGCGCAGAACGACTACCTTGTTTTCCCGAATTCTGCGGACGAGTTCAGCTATACGCCCAAGGATGGCCTTTATCTTGCGGTGCCGCGGACGGCGGTGAAACTGTGCAAGGACGGCAAGGTCAAGAACAATTCGTTTTACTCCAGGAACCACGCGTTGCGCGGGGCTTCCATCGGGGCGATTGGCGCCGGTGGGCTAGTTGCAATAGCGACGTTCCCCGTTTTTTTGATTCTTGGTAGCCTGGACGCTACGGCGGCTTCGGTAATCTATCTGGGCATGGTGGGAGGCAGTGCCGTTGTCGGCGGAGGGATTGGCATGCTTGTCGGCATCATGGTAAACGGAAGCGTCGTCGACGAAATCGAGGACGCCTGTGCAGAATACTTCACCGAAGAAGAACTGGCAAAGTACCTCAACAGTAACCTGTGTTTCTAGGACATGTCTCCCGCTGAACTTGTCAAGCGCCTCCTGGCCGAACAGGATTTGAAGTACCGCGACTTTCATGCGTCGCTGTTGCCGAATATCGACAAGAAATCGATTATCGGCGTGCGGGTGCCCACGATGAGGAAAATAGCGAAGGAATTTGCTTCGTCTGCGACGCCTGCCGAACTCGACAAATTCCTGGACAAGCTTCCGCACAAGTATTTCGAAGAGAATCAGGTCCACCTTTTTGTGGTCGAGCGCATCAAGGATGCGGAGCAGTGCCTGCGCCGTATCGAACAGTTCTTGCCCTACATCGACAACTGGGCGGTGTGCGACGGAAAATCCCCGAAGGCACTGCTGAAGGACGAGTCACGTTTTTACGCCAAGATTTGCGAATGGCTGAAGTCGACCGAGCCCTATACGGTTCGCTTCGGCGTGAACATGCTGATGGCGTTCTTTTTGGACGATCGATTCGACAAGAACCAGCTGAAGCTTGTCGCCGCGATAGATGAAAAAATATTTGATGACGCGGGAAGCTCGGGCGCCGCGCGGTCCTCGAAAAAAGAGGCCCAGCCTACCGACCGCTACTACGTGCAGATGGTTATCGCCTGGTATATGGCGACCGCCCTCGCCAAGCAATGGGACGTGACGTTCCCTTACATCAAGGGCCGTAAGCTCTCGCCCTGGATTCACAACAAGACCATCCAGAAAGCCTGCGAAAGCTACCGCATCACGGACGCGCAGAAGAAAATCCTCCGCGGATTGAAGCTAGAATTGCATCAGTAGATTCAGTCCGCTGCCGCCATTGAAAAAATCAAGCGACGGAAAGAGGGACATTTTTATGGAACCGGACGTTCCACGTCTTTGGTTGTAACTATCCAAGGATTGCTGGTACTCGTCACGCTTGTTTGCATGACCCTTGCGTTCATTGTACTTGTAGATATTATACGAAAGAACGGGGATGCCTATCAACAGAAGCGGAATTGATCCTACGATTAAAAGTCCGCCGCCGATACGGTCGCCGACATCATCCCAGGTTTCTGGATGATAGTTGTCTAAAAGAACATTTATGCCCAACCCTAGAAAAACGCCCCCTGTTACAGTGAAAATGCCACCCCATACGATTCCAGCCACGTTGTGTCCGCCGGAAGCTACAACATCTTCCTGTTTAATCAATTCCTCGTATATCTGGCTGCTATCTGCAACTGATTCCTTGTACAAAAGGGAACCGTTCTGTGCAAATACGACACAGGATGCGATAAAGACGAAAATTAATGTATGTAGGGCTCGCACGCTTTAAATATAACCCATTTTGTGAAAAAGTCCACATTTGACATTTGCCCTGTTTTGGGATATATTTAGGGTATGAAGGGATTGGTTCAGAAATTTGCTTTTTCTGCCTCGGTTTGCCTGGCGGGCTTTGCTGTTCCCGCACACGCGCAGACGAAGGTCGTCGTAGATCCGGGAAAACGTTATCAAGAATTCGAAGGCTGGGGCACAAGCCTCTGCTGGTGGGCCGTGAAGGCAGGCGCCTGGAGCGAAGAAAACAGGAGCAAGCTCATCGGCGCGATTGCCGACCCCGATACGGGACTCGGCTACAACATTTTCCGCTACAACATCGGCGGCGGTGACCAGCCGGGCCATAACCATCTGGACAAGGGTGACGGCGGCGCCAACGTTCCCGGCTACAAGCCCACAGAAAAAGGCGATTACGACTGGACGGCCGACCCGTACCAGAGAACCATCGCGATTGAACTTTCGAAGCGCGTGAAGAGTCCGATTTTCGAGGCGTTCAGCAATTCGCCCCCGTGGTGGATGACCAAGAGCGGTTGCGTGTCGGGCAGCAGCGACGGCAGTGACAACCTCAAGTCCGACTACTTCGACGATTTTGCGGATTACCTCTCCGAGGTCGCGCTGCATTTCAAGACGGAATGGGGAATCACGTTCCGTACGGTGGAGCCATTCAACGAACCGAGTGCCGGCTGGTGGAAATCGAACGGCGGGCAGGAAGGCTGCGGCTTCAAGAACAACCAGACGCAGATGATCGTGGAACTCGGCAAGGCGCTCCAGAAGAAGGGCCTGTTCCCCGAGACCTCCGTGAGTGCCGCTGACGAGACAAACATCGGCGATGCGCTCAACCAGTTCAATAAGTACAGCTCGGAAGCGCTCTCGTACATGTTCCAAGTGAATACGCACAGCTATTCGGGCGGCGATTCCCGCGCAAAGCTTTTCAATGCCGCGTTCGCGAAGAACAAGAGAGTGTGGCAGTCCGAAACGGGCCCGCTTAGCAAGAGCGGCGACGAACATATCGCACTCTGGATGGCAAACGTGATTATCCAGGACCTGCGCGACATGAAGGCGAACGCCTGGGTGGACTGGCAAATCGGTGACCCGGCCGAGAACTGGCGCAGCCTCGCGCTCAACCATTCCAAGCAGACCTTTACGCCGAATGCGCGTTACTACATGCATGCCGCCTTTAGCCGTTATATCCGTCCGGGTTCGCGCATCATCGGTAGCGACAACAGCAATACGCTTGCGGCGCTCCGCCCCGACGGAGCCCTGGTGCTTATCGTGCGCAATGCGGGCTCGTCCGACGCCAAGTACAGTTTCGACCTGACGGGCTTCGACAAGATTGGCACGAGCGCGAAGGTGGTCCGCTTTGAACTCCCGGGCAGCCTGAAGGCGCAGGACGATATCGCTGTCTCGGGCAAGGCGCTTTCGATGACGGCCCCGGCGCAGACAATCACCACGATGGTGATAGACGGCGCCGAGGGCGGTGTCTGCACGCCGGATACGATCATCCCGTACGTGAAAATCCATAACGGCGAATGGGACGAGTCTACCGACGTGAAGGTTGGCAAGGGCGATTCGCTCGTGATTGGCCCGCATCCGTGGGAAGGCGGACGGTGGGTGTGGAGCGGCCCGAAGGAATTCAGTTCCACCGACCGCGAAATCCGTTTCAAGAATATGGACGGCACCATGAGCGGTTACTACAAGGCCGTGCATACGAACGCTTCCGGCTGCGAGAACTCCGTCACCATCAAGGTGGTGGTGGACGATCCGGACCATCCGTTCGTGGAGCCGGATACGAGCGTGACGGATTCTACGGGGGATACGTCGACGGTGGCGCTGCACGCATTTGACATGTGCCGGTTGGAATCATTCCGTGCCGGCGCACCGGTGCAGGTATTCGACGTGCAGGGGCATTACCTGAAGGGTGTGCAGGAATTCCGCCCGCAGGATTTCCGCCCGGGCATCTACATCGTGAAGCAGGGCGCCCGCGTGCGCCGGGTTCGCGTGCAGTAAGTATTTACTATACTTTGTCCATGCTTTTACAGACAAAGACTCAAAAAATCATTTTTTCCATTCTCGCCATCCTCCTGCTCGTCACTACGGGCAAGGATTGGTTTGATTTTCACGCCTGCGGTGCCGTGGGCACTTGCCTTTCCGATGCCGGACATTTCCAGCTTTATACGAAGTTCGCGATGTCCGTTATGCTGACGGCCCTCGCCTTCGTGACGGCGGCCAGCGGGTTCAGCGCGCGTGACGGCAAGATCTTGCGGATCGCCTTCATCTTCTCGCTGCTTGCGGATTTCAGTTTCAGCATGATCAAGGCGATCGCTCCCGATGCAGGCTCGTTGAGCACGGCGCTCGGCATAGCCTGCTTCATGGCTTTCCAGACGGTCCTTATCTATAGGCATTCGCGTACGTCGGAGTCCGACAAGAGCATCCCCAAGATTTACTGGCTCCTGGCGGTTGCTCTTGTTGCCGCCGTAGTGCTTGGCGCGACCAAGGTTCTCGATTTCACGGTCGCCCTCGTGGTCGCCTATGCCGTATTCCTCATCACTTCGATTGTCGTGGGTGTCCTCGCTCCGCGCAAGGGCTTCTATCCCGCGGAGAACGCCAAGTTTGTCCGCATCGGCATGATTGTCTGGTTCTTCGGTGATGCGCTGGTTGGTCTTTCCATGATTTCCGGTGACGACCACAGCGCCCTGCAGATGGTCGCGACGTTGGCGAACAACTTCATCTGGTGGGTGTACGTGCCCTCGCAGCTCCTGGTCATCCGCTCGGCCTGCGGCGTTTTGGGTACAAAAAAAGGCATCCTACACGGTGGAACACTCGAAACTACTATTATAAAATGATAGCAGTGCCTCGGGGCTTTGTTTTTCGCGTCGTAGCGCGCCTAAACTGAACCACAAGAGCAACGAGCTGAAATAATCTTGTTAGATCGGGCGTTAATCCGTGTGATGCCTGTATTCTTAATATATATCCGAATCGCTCCAAAAACAATAGCGAATTTACTCGAAATTGTACTTAGATTGTCAGATTAGTGTAAAATGTTCGGAACGTTGGATTAATCCCAGCTCTTGGGCGTGTCGATGCCTTCGTCCAGCATGCTCGATATGTCCCTGATGCTCTGGTCCATCTGTTCCTTGTAGACTTTCGCCTGGTGCAGCCTGCGCTTCGCCTCGAACAGCTGCTGGGCCATTTCGAGGGCGAGGAGGGCCATGCGCTTTCCGGCTTCCAGGTTGTATTTCCCGTAGCTTGCGTAACGTTCGTCGATGTAGTCGACAATTTCCTTCAGGTCCGCGTCGGAGAGGTCCGTGCGGATCTGGAGCCGTTCCTTGGCTACGTTGATACTTATCGATCTGTGGGTTTCTACGTCAGACATTATTTCATTCCTACGCCGAATGGATCATCGTCCATCAGCCACTTTAGCCGAAAAAATTTGTTTGCGAGCCTCCATTGCTCGCAGAGAATAAATCGTTGTCCTTTTCGTTGGCGCCGTGGACTTCGATGGGGAGGTCTTCGTCTTCGGCAATCTGGTTGAAGTCGAGCACGGGCTCTTCTTCGGGTGCGCTCTCTTCCGCGGGGGCGGGGGCCTCCTCGGCGACGGGTTCGACGGTCGGTTCGTTTACCGGGGCTTCCTCGGCAGGAGCCGCTTCGGCGGGGGCTTCCTGGACGGGGGCCGGCTCGGCTGCCGGTTCTGCGGCGGGCTCCGCGGCCGTTTCGAAGGTGTGCTCGACGGGGAACTCGGTACCGAGTTCGTTCTCGATGGTGGAGAGGAGCTGCTTGAACTTTTCCTGTGCTTCCGAGATTTCTTCGGTCTGCGACAGGATGGTCTCGTTCATCTTTTCGATGGCGGATTCCTTGTCGGCAATCTGGCCGTTGAGATTCTCGATGAGGGATTCCTTTTCGGCGATGGTCGCCTTGAGGCTCTCGATTTCGCCGCCCTTCTGGGCGATTTCTTCCTGCTGCCGGTTCATGGCGGCGCGGAGGTCGCTAATTTCGTCAATCTTGAGATTCAACGCTTCGTTCTGGGCTGCCACCTGGTTTGCGCGTGCATCCAGGGCGGCCTTGCAGTCGACCAGGTTCGCGTTTGCCGTATCCAGGAGCATGCTCTTGTCCTGAAGTTCTGCGTTCGCGCTCGCGAGCGCCTGTTTTAGCCCTGCGACTTCCTGGCGAAGATTCCTCACGGTGGCCAGGACGCTGTCGACCTTTTGCGAAAGAAGGTTGATGTTCTCTAGATTCATTTTTTCTCCGGTTAGTTCTAGAAAGGATTTCCTTTAATAAGATATATATAAAAAAAAGAAAAAAAGAATAATTTATTTCTATTTATCTATTTTGAGGGTATGCTTCCCGTCGATGGACATATCGAGCGCCGCCTGGCCGAACTTCCCGCACTGCCCGGAGTCTACATCATGAAGAACTCGCAGGGGAAGATCATCTATATCGGCAAGGCGAAGGTGCTGAAGAACCGCGTGAAGAGCTACTTCGACGGTAGCGAGCACGGCGGGCACCGGGCCGCATCGCTGATGCTTCCCTTTATCCGCGACATCGAGTGGATCATCACGGAGACCGAGGAGGAGGCCCTCATCCTCGAGGCGAACCTTATCCGCAAGCACAAGCCCAAGTACAACGTTCTCCTGAAGGACGACAAGCATTTCCCGTACCTGGCTTTTTCGGTGGGGGAGCCGTTCCCGAGGCTGTTCCTGAGCCGCTCGGTCCACAAGGACGATAGCCAGTATTACGGGCCCTACATGAACTCGCGGGTCGTTTCGCAGCTGATTGACCTCTCGGCGAGGCTTTTCCATATCCGCGAATGCAAGCTCAAGTTGCCGCTTGCCGCGCCGGCCCGCCCGTGCCTCAATTACCACATCGGGCGTTGCGACGCCCCGTGCGCGGGCCTGATCGGCCAGGAGGAATACCGCGCCAAGGTGGAACAGGCGCGCCTCATGCTCGAAGGCAAACGCGATGACCTGCTCGAACAGTGGCAGCGCGAGATGGAGGAAGCGAGCGAACGGCTCGATTTCGAGGCGGCGGGCAAGAAGCGCGACGCCATCCAGGCGCTCCAATCCACGGGGGTCCGCCAGAAGACGGATACGAGCGACCCGAACCTCTCTCTCGACATCCTGTCCATCCGCCGGAACGGCACGCTGGCGGCGGCGGTGATTCTCGAGTACCGCGCGGGTGTGCTGACGGGCCGCAGGCATTACCGCCTGGAATGCAGGCTCGAGGACGACGAGACCGAGATTTTCCGCCAGATGGTCGTGCAGTGGTACATGGAGGTCCCGCTTATCCCGGCGGAGATTGCGACCGATGTCGCATTGCCCGACGATGCGGGGCCGCTGCAGCAGGCGCTAGCCGAGAAAGCGGGCCGCAAGGTGACGTTTACGAACCCGCAGCGCGGCGAGAAGGTCGGGTTCTTGAAGCTCGCGAGCGCGAATGCCGACATGATTTTGGTGGAGATGCGCGCCGAGGTGCAAAAGTACAGCGAGATAGATGGTTCCGTATTCGAACTCCAGAAGGTTCTCGGCCTGAAGAAGACGCCTTTCCGCATAGAGTGCGTGGATATCTCGCATTTGAGCGGCACGAATACCGTGGCAAGCCTCGTCGCTTTCAAGAATGGCCGCCCCGACAAGGCGAATTACCGCAAGTTTATCATCAAGACGGTTTCGGGCGTGGATGACTTCGCGAGCATGCGCGAGGTGATGATCCGCCGTATCCGTCGGCTCGAGGAAGAAGGGACGCCCATGCCCGACCTGTGGGTGTGCGATGGCGGCAAGGGCCAGGTCGATGCCACGATGCAGATCTTGAAGGAGCTTGGCCACGATCAGGACCTGCCGCTCATCGGGCTCGCGAAGCGCCTCGAAGAAATCGTGTTCCCCGACGACCGCAAGAGCATCGTGCTGCACCGCACGAGCCCTGCGCTCAAGCTGTTGCAGAACGCCCGCGACGAGGCGCACCGCTTCGCCATTACGTACCAGCGGAGCAAGCGCAAGAAGGATCTTGAAGTGGAATGGCTCAAGATGCCCGGCGTGGGCCACGAGACCCGCGTGAAGGTCCTCTCCAAATACAAAAGCGCGGAGGCCTTTATGGCTGCTCCGCTCGAAGATATTGTCGATTTGCTCGGGAAGGTTCGTGGCAACAGGCTCCGCGAACAAGTGGCGGAATACTGTTCCGACCCGACCTAGTTATTCCTGCACGCAGCGTACGCTGAAGTGCTTGCCCTTTTCGTCGACCTGGAAGAACTTCTGGTCGTTGTCGCCGGCGTAGCCGGGTTCTTTTTCTACGATAATGACCGCATAGCTGTCACCCTTGTTCTCTTCGAAGTTCTTGTCGCCGTCCTGCGGGGTGGCGCTTGTCCAATGGAAGCCCATCTCGCCGGTGAATCCGCAATCGCTGGTTCCCTTGCAGCGTCCGCTGTAGCTCCAAGTGTACGAGTCGTCGTTGATGAGCGCCTGGGCCTCTTCGCGGCTCGGCAGCTTCCAGCCCTTAGGGCATGCGCTCTGGGCGTTGCTGAAGGTGTACAGGCGGCCATACTTTTCGCAGTTGGCATCTTCGTTGTTGAAGCACATGCTCTGTCCGAACGCGTAGTTCAGGTCCTGGGCCATCCAGAGCTTGCCGCCGACGCTCACGAGCTGGTATGTCTTCTTGTCGCGGTTGTCGGTCATGGTATTGCCTTCGATGGTCGGGGGCTCTTCGGACGGGGTGTCGATGGAGGCGCCGCCGCCGGAGCTAGAGGAAGAGGACTTTGCCTTGGACGAAGAAGACGGGAGGTTGGCCTCGCAGCCTTCGTCCCAGCAGAAAGCTACGGCGCTGCTGTAATAGGGGCTTTCGATGTTGGAATTTGCCGAGATGTACACCTTGTCGACGACGGTGTCCTTCTTGATCTCGGTGGAGTCCACGACGAGCACGCTATCGCCCGAAGACGACTTCTTGGAGCTGGAGGACGAGTTTTTAGACGAGGAGGACGTCGTTTGGGACGTTTCGTCCGGATCGTCGGAAGCGGCCGCCAGGTCGGTGGAGGAGGAACATGCCGAATAGAACGCAATAAGGGCAAGAATGCCCAAGAAAAGTAAATAACGCTTCATATGCCGAAATATACTTTTCTTTTTGGCCCTGAACGGAAAAAACTTTTTTACTATCTTTTTCATCACTATGAGCAACGTTGAAGTTTTTGACATCGCATTTGCCGTGACCGTCCTGGTCATAATGGCTATCTGCATTCCGGCCGTACTCCTCCTTGCAAACTGGTTCCTGCACCCGGGCAAGATCAAGCAGGTGCTCATCAAGGGATCTGCATATGAGTGTGGCCTAGCTCACGTTTCCGGGACCGCCAACGAGCGCTATCCGGTGAAATATTACATGGTGGCGATGCTTTTCCTGGTGTTCGACCTCGAAGTCGCCTTCCTCTACCCGTGGACGGTCCAGTTCCTGGCCGGCGGGTGGGAGCTCCTCTTTGTGCTTCTCGGCTTCCTCCTGATACTCGAAGCCGGCTACATCTACCTGTACAAGAAGGGCGTGCTGGATTGGACCAGCATCAAGGATTAAGAGAGTATTCTATCTCAAATAAATAAGGTGCGGACCCCTCCGAGGGGTCCGTGTCTTTTTTATACGGTTAAGCGGGTGTGAAAGCCCTAGAATGCTTCACGGATGTAGAACGTGACGCCGAGCTGCTCGAAGTCGATCCACGAGAAGTCGGCGCGGGCGTAGAGCTTTTCGCTCTTGTTGAGGGCGAACTGGCCACCGAAGCCGAGACCGGTATGCCATTTGTTGCGCATGAGGTCGCTGAAGTAGTCGCCGACCTTGCCCCCCTCGAAGAAGATGTTCCCGGCGAGGCGCCAGAACAGCTCCTTGCGGAATTCGGTTTGCAGGAACAGCGCCTGGTCGCCACTGAAGTAGTTCGTCTTGACCCCGCGGAAGCGCTTGATGCCGTCGGGTCCGGCGAGCATGTCGAAGGGGACGTCCCCGTCTACCCGCTGCCACAGGAATCCGACCGCCATGGAAGTGTTCCAGATGAACTCGCTGTAACCGCGGATGTCGAGTTCCTGCGTGCTGTAGGAGAAATCGCTGAAGGCGCCGGGGAAGAACTTCTGTTCCCACTGGGCGAACATGCCGTGGCGCGACCAGTTCAGGTTGTCGCGCGTATCGTAGTTGACGTGGTAGCCGATGCCGTTGCGCCAGCCGTCGACATCCCCGGGATGCTCCACCGGGCCGTCGTAGTCGTCGAAGTCGAAGGAGCTGTGGTTTATCTTGTACACGACGCCGTACTTGAATGCGCTCATTTCCGGCGGCAGCAGCAGGCTCGTTTCCAGGTATCCTTCGGTGTAGAAGGTCGAGCGGGTCAGCTTGCGGAACGTATCCTTGTCGGGGTCGTTCCCGAAGCCGTAAAAATGCGTACTCCACTTCTCGTAGAAGAGGTAGACCTTGCCCGAGACGCGGTCGTGCATCATGAAGAACAGGGGCGATATGGATGCCGAGTACTGGTCCTCCGTCGTGGCGTAGGCGATGATGTCGAGCTCGCTGGTGCGCCCGCCCTCGAAGGATGGCTTGAAGAAGATGTTGCCCATGAGGCCGTATTCGAACTTGGTCTCCTCGGTGTAGCCGAGCACGGGAACAATGGCATAGCGCTGGAAATCGTCTTTTTCGCCTTCCTGTGCGGAAACCGGAGCCAGGAGCGAGATGCTCACGGCTAGGGTACATAGGGCTTTTCGGGCGAGTTTCGTCACGCTCTCCAATGTAGAAAAATACGCCCCGGAGGGGAATATTTCTTTACAATTTGTAAATGAAATAAAAATGGGGGTTCGGGTTCAAAAGGCCTAAAAAATCTAGATAGAATAGGGGACATGTATGGGATGTTGGAATAGGAGTGATTATGAAGAGGACAACTCAACTTATTCTGACAATGGGCTTGATCACGGCTGTGGCCGCGCAGGCTCCGCTTAACTTCGACGTCGAGAATCGCGGCAAGGGTCTAGGCGCCAAGGCGGGCGAACTCAAGACAAACCAAAAATTGCCCGACCCGTTCGAATTCCACGACGGTTCCAAGGTCACCAAGTATAGTGACTGGAGCAAGCGCCGTAACGAAATCAAGGCCGATATCGAAAAGTACGAGATTGGCGAGAAGCCGATTCCCTCCGACGTGAGCGCCACCTACAGTGGCGGCACCCTCACGGTGACGGTGAAGGAAGGCGGCAAGACGATGACGATTACTTCTAAGTTCAGTATTCCTTCTGGAGAGGGCCCGCACCCGATTATCATCGGTATGAACAGCGGTACGGGCTCGCTTTCTTCTAGCATTTTTAGCGGCTTTGTTCAGGTGCCCTTCAGCCATGATCAGGTGGCCAAATATTCCATGAACGGCCAGAAGGACACGAATGTGGGCTTCTACAAGTTCTACGGCGACAAGAACCAGAACGGTGACTATTCCGCATGGTCGTGGGGCGTGAGCCGCCTGATTGACGGCCTTGCACTGATTGCCGACGAATACAATCTCGACATGACCAAGATTGCGGTCACGGGTTGTTCCTACGCGGGCAAGATGGCCCTCTTTGCAGGAGCCTTCGACGAACGCGTGACGCTTACCATTGCCCAGGAATCGGGTGGCGGTGGCATCAACTCCTGGCGCACTTCCGCAGACTTCGCGAGCCGCGGCACGAACATCGAAAAAATCGACAATACGAACTACAGCTGGTTCATGCAGAGCCTGCAGCGTCAGGATCCCTACAAGCTCCCGCACGACCACCACGAACTTATCGCGATGATTGCCCCGCGTGCAGTGATTGCTCTCGGTAACCCCGGTTACGAATGGCTTGGCGACGAATCGGGTTACAAGTCCATGATGGCGGCGACCGAAGTGTGGAAGGCCATGGGTATCGAAGACCGCATCGGTTTCGACTTTACCGGAGGCCATGAGCACTGCCAGGCAGCTTCGAGCCAGACCAAGTCGGTGACCGCATTTGTGGACAAGTTCCTCCGCAACAAGGAAGCCAATACGGATATCCATGTGAAACCCTCCAACGGCAAGGGATTCAAGATTGACAACTATGGTGACTGGATTGACTGGGAAACGCCGTCGCTCCCGTTCGAGTCTGCTCCTGGTCCCGATACGACCGCCTCTATCGATACGACCGCAACTACCGACACGAGCGCAACGGATACGTCGACTACGTCCTGTGGCATGGGCCTCGCCATGCCGGAACTTGGCATGCACGTCTCGATGGGCCGTCTCGAGGTTTCCGGTGCTCCGGCCGGAGCTCGCGTAAAGCTCTTCGACGTGCGCGGCAATGTGGTTGCGCAGTTCGGCGAGACCGGCGGCATGCTGCCGAAGGCCGGCAAGGGCAGGCTTCTCGCTATTGTCGAGAGCGCTTCGGGCTCGCGCCTCATGACCAAGGTAATCAACAATACCGGATTCTAAAAGAAATACTCCTCATGCCTGGCCGCACGGTTTCCGTGCGGCTTTTTGTATGGGTTCCGCAGGTTCTAAACTTTTTCTAAATTGCATTTGCGATGCCGATTCTTTCCGCACAGAATATACTGCTCCGTTTTGGCGGCCCGCCGCTTCTCGACAACGTCTCTTTCGACATTGAGGCCGGCGACCGCATTTGCCTGGTGGGCCGCAATGGCGAAGGCAAGAGCACACTCCTCAAGATTCTTACGGGCGAGATGGAGGCGAATTCCGGCGACATCGTCAAGAAGGCGGGCCTCAAGGTCGCTCGCATGATTCAGGAAATTCCTGCGCATATCGAGGGTACGGTCCGCGATGTCGTCATGTCGGGAATTGCGCAGGACGGCCCCCACAATGCCGACGCGGAAGCAATCCTCGGAAAGACCGGCATAGCGGCGGACGCTCTGTATGATGATCTTAGCGGCGGGCAGAAGAGGCGCGTGCTCTTTGCGCAGGCTGTCGCCCGCGCTCCGGACCTGCTTTTGCTCGACGAACCCACGAACCATCTGGACATACCCGCCATCCAGTGGCTGGAAGGAATCGTGACGCGCCTCAATTGCGCGGTCATGTTCGTAAGCCACGACCGCGCGTTCGTGAGGCGCGTCGCGACACGCATATTCGAACTGGACCGCGGCCGCGTGCGTGCATGGGATTTCCCGTACGACAAGTTCGTGCAGTTCAGGGACCAGGCGCTTGCCGAAGAGGAGAAAGCGAACGCGCTCTTTGACAAGCGCCTCGCTGAAGAAGAAGTCTGGATTCGCAAGGGCATCCAGGCGCGGCGGACCCGTAACGAGGGCCGCGTGCGCGCGCTCATCAAGATGCGCGAAGAGCGTGCCGCGCGCCGCACCCGAACGGGCAACGTGAGCATGCAGATAACGGAAGCCGACCGTTCGGGGCGCCTGGTTGCAAGGCTTACCGACGTGAGCTACTCCTACGACGGCGCTCCCTTGATTAGCGGCCTCACGACGGAAGTTTCCCGCGGGGACCGCATCGGCATCGTGGGCCCGAACGGTTCCGGAAAGACGACGCTCTTGCGCCTGATCCTCGGTGAATTGCAGCCCGACTCGGGCGAGATCCGCCTGGGAACGAATCTCCAGATAGCCTATTTTGACCAGATGAGAACGCGCCTGCGCGAAGACAAGTCCCTGATAGAGAATATCGGGGACGGCCAGGCGTATATCACGTTGAACGGCGTCAAGCGCCATGTGTTAAGTTATCTGCAGGACTTCCTCTTTTCGGCGGAACGTGCCCGCGGACCCATCAGCGCCCTCAGCGGGGGCGAGAGGAACCGCCTGTTGCTTGCCTGCCTCTTTAGCCATCCGAGCAATGTGCTCGTGCTCGACGAGCCCACCAACGACTTGGATATGGAGACGCTCGATTTGCTGGCCGAGCTCCTTGCTGACTACAAGGGGACGGTTCTGACGGTAAGCCACGATAGGGCCTTCTTGGACTCGGTTGCGACCAGCATCCTCGCCATCGAGGACGGCGGGAATGTGTTTGAGGCCGTCGGCGGGTATTCCGATTACGAAGAAAACCGTAAGTTTAGGGAAAAAGAGCGTGCTTTTGCCGAGAAATGGTCTGCGAAAAACCGGATTTTAGACGAGAAATCCAATAATTTGTCGAATGTGGCGAAGAAAAAGAAGCGTAGTTACAACGAAGAACGTGAATTTGCGGCACTTCCGGAAAAAATAGAAGGCCTTGAAAGTAAAATTACGGAAATTCAGACGGAATTGGCGAAGCCGGAAGTCTATACGGATGCAAAACGCATCGTAGAACTGCAAAAAGAGCTTGCCGATCTTAACGCCGAATTGGAAAAAGCCTACGAAAGATACGGTGAATTGGACGCCCTCGGCGGGTAGTCGGGCCGGTTTTCTTGGATTAAATGTCCACTTTTTTGGGGGTAGGACACTTGTGCGCTAGCTCACAAAATATTATTTTCTTATTATAAGATATATAGTAATGGATCCTTAAAAGGGAGGGCTTCTATGAACGCGAAACTTTCCATTCTGGCCGTGCTGGCCTTTGCGGGCTTGTCGATGGCGGCATCCGTCGTCGCCGTGAGTTCGGATACGAGCGAGGTGACTCAGAAGCCCGCATATTGGTTCTCCTTCAAGGACACCGGCAACAAGGCGACGTATGCGTCGACCAACAAGAAACTGAACGGGCAGTCGAAGGATATTAACCTGACGGTTGCGTCGAAGGGTGTCGCCGGCGTCGGGTTCACATGGAAGCAGAACTGCGACGAAGACGGGGAATGCTCGGATGCCACGATAAGCCTGAAGGCGTACAAGGGCGTGTGTCTCACATATTCGGCTACGGCGCCGTTCCGCCTCGATATGAGGCAGTTTACCATTACCGATGACAACTATTTTGGAAAGACTATGCCCGCGTCGGAAACGCTCGTGTCCACGTTTATTGACTTCGGCGATCTTTCCCAGGGATGGGAGTCTGATAAACCGGCTACTTGGAATGCCGGTGTGCAGACGGGAATGCAGTTCATTTACAAGGAACAGTGGATCAAGAAAAACGGCAATGACAACGCGATCCGTATCGAGAAGATCGTTCTCGGCGACAATTGCCCGACGTTCGCGCCGACGCTCAAGAAGTCTGCGACATCCGAGTCGATCGATTTGCCCGAGGGTGAACCGCTCACGGTTTCCCTGTCGACCCTCTTCGAAGATAAGGATGGCGGTTCGAGTGTTACGGTAAAGATTTCTAATGATAATGTCGTGCAGGTTACCGAGGGCAAGGTGTTTAGTCTTACGGACAAACTGGTGTTCTCTGCGAAGCCGAATACGGACGGTACGGCGAATATCGTGTTGACGGCAACGGACTCCATCAACGATGAATCGGTGTCCTACACGTACAAGGTTACGGTCGAGGATGTCGAAAACCCGCCGGTTGCCGTTAAGGATTCTTTCGAAATGCTCGAGGATGAAGTTCTCAAGGTGACTGTTAAGAAGAGCGTTCTGGCCAACGACTACGATGTTGACGAAGGCGATGATTTCAGTCCTGTGATGGCTTTGGTGGATAGCACGGAACACGGCGAACTTTCTTGGACCTCTGACGGCGTATTCACCTATACTCCCGAGCAGGATTTCTACGGAACGGAAACGTGGACTTACGAAATCACCGATGCGAGCGGCCTTACGGGTACAGGAACCGTAGTCATTACGGTGAAGAACGTCAATGACCCGCTCAAGCTGGAAGTCGAACCTGACGATATCTTTACCGACGTGGTTAAGGCCGATGAAGATTTCGAGGAACCGATTGAAATAGATATCAAGAAAGAACTCCTGACATTTACCGATGCCGATGGCGTGGGTAACCTGAAATTTGGCGTGAAAACCTCCGGCGTTGTCGACGCGTCGTTCGAATCGATAGCGTCTTACTACGTGCTGACATTGACTTCCGTACTCAACAAGAACGGACTCGATTCCGTGTTCTTCTATGCCACGGAAGGCGGTGATACTGCGGGCGTGTTCATTCACGTAGATATCGCACCGGTTGCGGATGACCCGCTTGCCGTGGCGGATTCCTTCGATGTGTTCGAGGATAGCACCGTGACCATTAAGGCGGATAAGGGTGTCCTCGTGAACGACGTGAACCCGGACGATCCGTCGGTGGGCCTGGTTGCCGTGCTCGATACGACGACCGCGAAGGGTGAGCTGAAGCTGAATGAAGACGGAAGCTTCACCTACACGCCTTCGGAAGACTTCGTGGGCAAGGATTACTTCGTCTACCACGTGTATGCCGATGACGAAGGAAAGAGGGAATCGGCCAAGGTGAAGGTCACCCTCAATGTGAAGGATATGAACGACGGCCCGATTGTCAAGGTTGACGTGAAGACGCTCGATACGACCATGACGGAAGACCAGTCGAGAGTTGTGCAATATGCGAAGCAGGTGGTCGCCAGCTGGTTCGAAGATCCGGAAAAGGATCCGCTTACCTTCTCCGCTTCCAGCGATGACGACAAGACCATCGTGAACATTACGGCGGCCGGCATTCTCCAGATCAAGGTTGCTCCCGATTCTTCGGGCGATGCCTACGTGACCGTCGCCGCTACCGACAGTGTCAGCGGTGGCTCGGCGGAACTCAAGATTCACGTGACGATCAAGCCGGCTCCTGACAAGCCTGTGATTGCAAAGAAGGATTCCCTCTGCGTCAAGGATACGACGAAGTGGTCGATCAAGATTGCGCTTACCGATTACTTCACCGATGCTGATGGCGACTCTCTCACCTACACTCCGGCTATCCCCAAGGATATGGCTGACGCCATCGAAGTTGAAGTCAAGGGTGATACGCTGATCGTGTCGGCCAAGGAAAAGGCGGTATTCATGAAGGGTGACCTCGTTGCCTTCAGTGTCAAGGCGACTGATCCTACTGCGGCTTCGGTTACTGGAAGCTTCTACATCTATGTCGGACTTGAAAAGCCGCCGGTCAGCATCCGCGCCATCGCCGCCGCTCCGAAGGCGACCTGGCAGAATGCCGTCAAGGCGTCTCGCGGCGCCGTGGCCCTCCTCGACATGCAGGGCCGCGTGATGTGGAAGGCTCCGCTGCCGGTCTCCGAAATGGATGTGCGTAACGCCGCTGCCCAGGTGCAGGGCCGCAAGATCCTCCGCGTCAACAGCCAGACATGGACGATTAAGTAACCCGCATTTGTCATCCCCGCCCTCACCTCCGTGAGGACAGGCTCCGGCGGGGATCTTTTATAAATGAGAAAAGCCCCGTGGAAGCGGGGCTTTTCTGTAATGCGTTGATCGCTTATTTTACGAGAGCTTCAGTATCCAGCGCGATAAGCAGTTCTTCGTTCGTCGCGACAACCATCGCGGTCGGGGTACCGTCCTTCGAAATGATGTGGCCGGATTCCTTGCCGTTCTTCTCGTTGCGGGCTTCGTCGATCTGGTAGCCGAGAATCTTGAGGTTGTCCATCGCCATCTTGCGGACAAGCTTGCTGTTCTCGCCGATACCGCCGGTGAACACCAGCGCGTCGATGCGCGGGAGAGCCATGGCGATGCCGCCGATTTCGCGGGTAAGCCTGTAGGCGAACGTT
>Ga0310695_10006126_pt1 | contig 20199 bp, 18 predicted proteins | sample RumenRJG_04DNA_FD_203882 | JGI IMG/M metagenome (GOLD analysis project Ga0310695, IMG submission 203882) | Bovine rumen microbial communities from Lethbridge, Alberta, Canada - RJG_04 (v2) (version 2) | ecosystem: Host-associated > Mammals > Digestive system > Stomach > Rumen | place: Canada...
GAAAATTCGTTGAAAACTCAAGCTTTTTGCCCTCGGATTGTCAAATGGGCGAAAAAATTGTCAATCCGGCGGATTTTTAAGACCGGCAGAGCATGAAAAAACCCCGGAAACTCAAGGTTTCCGAGGCTTGTGTGTGAGGGTGGGTACAGGGACTTGAAGAGGAATCACCGCCTGGGAAATGGCTTAACTGCGCCATTTCCCGGGGTGCGGTCCTCAGTGATACAAACATGATACAAACATATTTGGAAGGAGGAGGCGTCACTGATATCCGCTTTCAGTTCCTTCAGCCAAAAACTATTTTTGTGGCTTACTTGATTATTTTTTAAGCATTGTCTGATTTTTGATCTGGCCCTTCGGCAGCTCCCGGATCAGATCTTTGGACTTCCCTGCCCGCAGGAGATAGCTGTCGGTGCTGTGTCCCACCAGTTCCACAACCCTCCGGCTGATGTTCATCGCGCGGTCAAGGTCGATTCCGGTCTGTACATTCATTTCGTCACACATGTGCAGGGCATCCTCCGTGGCGACATTACCGGCGGCGCCGGGGACGAAGGGGCAGCCGCCCACACCCGCGAAGCTCGCGTCATACTGGGTCATGCCTGCCTGCATTCCTGCCAGGATGTTGGCAATGCCGAGGCCCCGGGTGTTGTGGAAATGGAGCCACCAGCTGACATTGGGGTAGCTGCGCTTCATTTCACTGCACATGTCATAGACCTGCGTCGGGTAAGCCATTCCGGACGCGTCGGAGAGGCTGATCTCATCGATACCGACGGACAGATATGCTTCCACGATGTCTTTTACGTCCTTCATCGGGATCTCCCGGTCCCAGGGGGAGCCGAAAGCCATGGAAATGGATCCTGAAATGCCGATACCGGCATCTTCTGCTTTCCTTACACACTCCGCAAAACCGGCGACGCTCTCCGCGGGCGTACAGTTTAAGTTTGCCAGGTTGTGCGCAACGCTGGCGGAAACATTCAGCTTCACTTTGGTGCAGCCGCAGGCCACGGCACGGTCCACGCCCCGGGCATTGGCGATAAGCGCCCGGTACTCCACGCCGTCCTTTTTCCGGATCCCTCGGAACACATCATCCGTGTTTGCCATCTGGGGGACCGCCTTCGGACTGACAAAACTCCCGATCTCGATCACAGGGAAACCCGCGTCTGTCATGGCATCCGCAAGTTCGATCTTCTCTTCCGTGCTCAGCATACGCTTTTCATTCTGCAGTCCGTCCCGAAGACCCACTTCGCAGATCCGGATGCTTTTTACAAGATTCATGGACATTTCTTTCTCTCCTGTTGAACCAGTGACATTATATTTAACCAGTAACCCGCAATTAAATGAATGTTATTTGGCTGCAGCCGCCATATATCAGTGATATCCGACCACGACCGCCAGCATCATGAACAGGGTGGCAAAGGTAAACCAGAGCCCGAAGAGCTTGCCCATGAACTTCATCCAGGTCCCGTAACCAACGCCGCAGGCCGCCAGGAAAGCCATCAGGGACGAAGAGTGGGGATAGATGTAGTTGGAGAGGCCATCGCCGTAATTCAGGGCAAGGACAGCTGTCTCCGCCGTCATTCCGATGAGATCCGCCACCGGAAGGAAAATGGGCATGGTGACGTTCGCCTGGCCGGAGCCGGAAGTCACGAAGAAATTGATGATGGTGTGGGCCCAGAACATCATGGGTGCCTGTAAAAGCGGAGGCATTTTCCCGAGAAGGTTCGCGATGTAGAAGACGACGGTGTCAAGAATGTTTCCGGCGTCCATGGCCAGCGCCACGGAGCGGGCAATGCCGATCATGATGCATGCACCGAGAATGGTCTTGCTGCCGGCGACAAAGCTCGCGCACATCTGGTTGGGGTTGCGTCCGCCGACGACGGAAGAAACGATGCCGGTCAGGAGGAAGCAGACCGCGGTCTGTTCATAGCTCCAGCCGAATTTGGAACAGCCGATGATCAACGCCACAACACCGGCGGCAAGGGCCAGGAGGCACATAGTGTGTCTGCCTTTCATCTCCGGAAGGTCCTCCGGGTTGCCGGGCTCGATGACATTCGGGATACCGTAGCAGACACTTTTTTCCGGATCGACGCGTACACTCTCCGCGTAGCGGCAGATGGCCCAGGTGGTGATGGCGATCATGCATGCGAAGCCGATCCAGCGGAAGCCCATGCCGTGATACAGGGGGAGGCCTGCCATCTCGTTGGCGATGGCGGTGGTACTGATGTTCAGCATGCCGCAGGTGGAACCGAAGGAGGAGGCGGTGATGATGACCGCCGCCGCAGTGACGGCGTCATAGCCCATCATGAGGCACAGCATCAGGACCACGGCGCTGAAAGGAATGAAGTAGTTCATCTGGATCGGCACGCTCATGATGCCGAAGGCGATCATCATGACGACGATGGTCATACGGGGAGTCTTGCTGAACTTCGAAGCAAGAACGCGCATCATGGCGTGGACAGACTCCGTATCGATGATCATCTGCACGCCGCCGGCGATGAAGAACATGGTGAAGATCAGGTTGGCCTGCTTCACGAAGCCGCGGAAAATCAGGTTCAGCATGGTCAGCGGGTTGACAGGGGTGTTGGGGATAAAGTGGAAGCCGTTGGGATCCACGACCTCTTTCCCTGCTTCATTGACGATCGTTGAATATTCACCTGCGGGGATGACATAGGTCAGGATGCAGGCGAGAAGCAGCATTGTAATGACGACCAGGTACTCATGAATATGAGGAAATTTTTTCTTTTCTGACTGGGAAGCCATAATTGTAGTCTCCTTTTGAATCCTTTTTGTGTCTGTTCCGGAAGTTCTTTTATATTTGTTCTGTTAGATTTCCGAATCGCCGCAGGAATATCTCAGAAATCGATCTGGCGGAAAACAGTGATGCCTTCCCGCATGGTGAGTTCCGTCCTGAGCAGCCTGGTTCCCCGGATCTCGTCCCCTTTGTAGTCGCGGAACACCATCGGCTTTTCGATCTCCCTGTGGATCGCAATATCCGCACAGGTCCCTTCTGCCAGACTTCCGAGCTCCTTTTCCTCTCCGAGGATCCGCGCCGGATTCGTGGTGACCCGGCGGATGATCTCAGGCAGGGGCATACCGAATGCGATGTACTTGGAAAGAATAAAAGGGAGTGAAAACACTTTCCCGGGGAGGTAGGCGGACTTTACGGTAAGATCTGTGCCTATGACATCCGGCAGAAAGCCTTCCCGGAGGCAGGTCTCTGCCACGCCGATATCAAAGTGGTTTACGCCGTTAGCCGCGTCGAAGATCACGCCGCGCGCCTGGTGCTCCTTCATTTCCGGAATCACCTTTCCGTCCTTCACCACGGTTTCGCCCTTACCCTGATAAACATGGGCGTAAACATCTCCCGGGCGGAGAAGGCGGGCCAGTTCCGCCGCTCCTGCAGGCGGATTGGTGGTGTGGACCACCACGGGGCAACCGGCTTCCTCCGCAATATCAAGCATAGCCTTCAGAGGTTCCAGCCCGTACTCTCCAACCAGTTCCCTGCTGGAACGGAGCTTCAGACCCAGCAGCTGATCGGAGTATTTTTTAAGGAAGCGGAGCATCTTTGTCCGCTGGAACACCGCGGGGTTCAGGTTTTCGTGGTAAGCAGCGGTGACAAGACCTGCGGGGCACACATTGAGCCAGGCCTTGATCCTGAGTTTTGAGTTGAACGTCATGGAACGGAAGGCCTCATAGTTTGCCGTCCCGGTACTGCCGGCGTCCACTGCGGTAGTGACGCCGGTGGGGAAGTACATAGACTCTCCGCTGATGCCGAGATCCGTGACGTAAGACGCCAGGTGACAATGGAAATCAATGAATCCAGGAGTGACTATGCAGCCGGAGGCATCCACCACGTGAGTCGCATGAATAGGGTCCTGCGGGTCGTCTGCTCTCTCCGCGCTGATTATGATTCCGTCTTTCACCGCAATATCCGCAGTGCCGTCAAAATCCCTGCAGGGATCGATGACCCGTCCGCCCCGGATCAGGTAGTCCGCGGTACGCATATATTCCGTCCTTCCTGGCACTTTTGGTCTGGTGCCTGTGAGATTTTTCCTTGTCGTGCTCAGATGACTTTCTTGTCCACCAGCTCCTGATACTCTTCGTCGCTCTTTCCAAGCAGTCCCTTGTAGATCTCCTCGTTGTAAGCGCCCATCTTCGGGCCTGCCCATTTAATCTGGCCGGGAGTCTCAGTGAGCACCGGAGCGACAGAGGGCATTGCGACGGTGCCGAACTCTTCGCAGGGGAAGTGCACGATGTTCTTCCTGGCCTGGTACTGCGGATCCTCGAAGCAGTCCTTCATGCTGTAGATAGCGCTGATCGGAACACCGCACTCGTCGCAGCGGGCCTTCAGCTCTTCAAAGGTCTGGTTCTTGATCCAGGCAGTCACCGCGTCCATGATGGGCTTCGGGTCTGCCAGCCTCGCCTTCGCCAGTTCATATTTCGGAAGCCACTCTTCCCTCTTCTCCATGGCGTCGCACAGGTGCCAGAACACAGGATTCGTGCTGCACACCAGGATCGCGTAACGGTTGTCCTTCGTCTCGAAGGTACCGATGGGGCAGGAGGCGCCGCTGGGCATGGGGCTTCTCTCCCGGATGGTCCCGAAGAGGTCGTACTGCGCGATCATCGCTTCTTCCATGCGGAAGATGCCTTCATACAGGCTAACATCCACTTCCTGGGCCTTGCCCTTCAGAGCATCCCTGTGGTAGAGGGCGATCATGGTACCCATCACCGCGTTCAGGCCGGCAATGTAGTCCGCAAGGGCGAAAGGCGGGGAGACCGGCGGTCTGTCCGGATAGCCCTGCATGTAGGTCATGCCGGAGAAGGCCTGCAGCGGCGTGCCGAGTCCCGCGAGCTTCGCGTAGGGGCCGGTCTGTCCGTAGCCGGTAACGTGGGTCACGATGATATCGGGATTCACCTTCCGCATCTCCTCAACGCCGACGCCCCACTTGTCCAGGGTGCCGGTCTTGAAGTTCTCAATGACCACGTCGCTCTTCGCTACCAGATCAAGAAACAGCTTCTTTCCTTCTTCATAGTGGAAGTCCAGGGTGACGGTCTTTTTGTTTCTGCCCATGCTGGGCCAGCGGGTGGACACACCGTCCTTTAATGGGCCCATGGCACGGAACGCGTCGCCGCGGCCCGGCATTTCCACCTTTATGACTTCCGCGCCGAAATCCGCCAGGAGTCCGGCAGCCCACGGCGCCGCGATAACGGTTGCGATGTCCAGAACTCTAACGCCTTCCAATGCCTGTCTCTTCATGTCTTCCTCCTTATGATCCCGCCTGATTTTCTTTTCGGTTTATCTCGCTGTTACGCTGTCGTGTTTCTTTGTTTTGTTCCTCTGACAACAATCTAACAGTCTTTTCGGCAACTAGAAAGCAGATATAATTTTAACTATGCAAATGATATTTGCCATGCAAAAAACGGCTGACAGCAGGTTTGTTTTCTGCTGTCAGCCGCAAGGGCAGATTTTAATGTTTCATCGCTGCTTTTTATCTTAAGAGATCCTGCCGGTTGCAGTAGTGCGTGTGCAGGAGCTTATGCGACTTTTCGCCGCAGGGTTCGCCAAGATATTCCTCGTAGACCTTTGCGATGGCGGGATTGTTGTGGGACTGCTGTTCGGGAAGCGCTGCGGCAGCTTCGTAAATGGCCCGCTTCCTCTCCTGCATTTTTGCCCACGTCTTCGGCGCGTTGCCGCCGCCCCCGATGCAGCCGCCGGGACAGGCCATGACTTCGATAAAGTGCCAGTCACAATTTCCGGACTTTACCTTCTCCACCACCTTCTGCGCGTTGGCGATGCCGTGCGCCACCGCCACCTTAACGACCGTTCCGTTGATATCCACGGAAGCTTCCTTTACGCCTTCAAAGCCGCGGACAGGTTCGTAATTCAGGTTCTCCATCTCATTCCCGGTCAGCACCTTGTACACTGTGCGGAGAGCTGCCTCCATGACGCCGCCGGTGGCTCCGAAGATGAGTCCTGCGCCGGAACCCAGGCCGAAGGGATTGTCGAACTCCGTCTCCTGAATATTTTTAAAATCAATGCCTCCGGTGCGGATCATTCTGGCGAGTTCCTGTACTGTGATGGAAAGATCCACGTCCTGATATCCGCTGTCGTTCATCTCCGGCCGCTGGCACTCGAATTTCTTCGCCGTACAGGGCATGACGGACACACTGCAGATCTCAGCCGGATCAATGCCCTCCCGCTCCGCATACCAGGTCTTGATCATGGCGCCGAACATCTGCTGCGGGGACTTCGCGGTGGAAAGGTGTCCTGTCATCTTCGGCTCGTAAGTCTCCAGATATTTTACCCAGGCCGGGCAGCAGGACGTGAACATGGGCAGCGGCGGAACTTCGGCACCGGGTCCTCCGGAAGCATGGGCCTTAAGGCGCTGAAGCAGTTCTGTCCCCTCCTCCATAATGGTCAGGTCCGCGCTGAAGTCGGAGTCGAACACACGGTAAAAGCCCAGACGCTTTAAGGCCGTAACGAGACGTCCGGTGCTGACCGTCCCCGGATCCTCTCCCAGGGCTTCCGCGAGGGTGATACGGACGGACGGGGCCACCTGGATGATCATCTTCTTTCCGGCAGCCATCTCATCGATCAGTTTATTGGTGTAATAGTGCACCGTCAGGGCGCCGGTGGGACAATACTGCACACACTGTCCGCAGTTGATGCAGTTGGTGTCCGCGATCAGTTCCCCGTAGGCCGGTGCCACCAGGGTATGGAAGCCGCGGTTTTCTTTGGAGAGAACATTTACCTTCTGGATCTCGTTGCAGACCTCGAGACAGCGCCCGCAGAGAATGCAGAGTTTCGGATTCCGCATGATAGAGGGGGAGCTCCAGTCGTCTTCCTGGCTGCGGAGACGCTGTTCATAGCGGTTTTCATTGTGAAGTCCCAAAGTCTGGGAAAGCTTCTGCAGATCGCACTCGCCGTTCTTCGCGCAGACCAGGCAGTTCTGGGGATGGCGCGCGAAGATGAGCTCCAGGAGGTTCCGCCGGGCTTTCAGGACCTTCGGGGAGGCCGTGCGGACCACCATGCCTTCCGTCACCGGTGTGGAACAGGATGTGGGAAGCTGGCGCATGCCTTCCACTTCAACGACGCAGATACGGCAGTTGGCCTTGATCCCCAGATCCTCATGCCAGCAGAGGGTGGGGATGTTGATGCCCGCCTGTTTCGCGGCCATTAAAATGGTGGTTCCTTCGGGAACTGAAAGCTGCTGACCGTCAATTGTAAGGTTGACCATCTTCAACGTCCTCCTTTCGAGCAGATTTTGCAGTGATCTCTGTCGATATGCTTTAAGTATTCCCCGCGGAAGTTCCGGATGCTGGAGCGTACCGGGACAGAGGTGGAAACCCCAAGCCCGCAGAGGGAAGTGAGCTGCATGGTCTCGCAGAGTTCTTCGATCGTGTCCAGATCCTTTACGCTTCCCCTGCCCTGGGCGATCTTCTTCACCAGGTTGTAGAGCTGCTGACCGCCTTCACGGCAGGGTGTACATTTGCCGCAGGACTCGTCCCGGAAAAAGTCCAGGTTGTTCAGGACCACGTCCACGATACAGTTCCGGTCATCCACCACCAGAATGGTGCCGCATCCGAGCCGTCCGCCGGAAGCGGAGACGGTATCGATGTCCAGGTTCATGTCGATCTGATCCGCGTTGATGATGGCGCCGGAGGTGCCGCCGGTCTGGACACCTAAGAGCTTATGCCCTTCCTGGATCCCGCCGCAGACCTCATAGATAATATCTTTCAGATTCACGCCCATGGGGAACTCGAAGACGCCGCGCCGCTCCACATTTCCGCAGACGGTGAACAGCTTGGTCCCCGGGCTGTTTTCCGTGCCGAACTGCCGGAACCACTCCGCGCCGCGGTCCAGGATGAGGCCGATGTTGGCGAGAGTCTCCACGTTGTTTAACATGGTAGGCTTTCCGAACAGCCCCTTGATGCTGGGGAAGGGCGGGCGGAACCGGGGCTCGCCGCGCTTTCCCTCGATGGACTCAAACAGCGCCGTCTCCTCGCCGCACACATAGGCGCCGGCGCCGGAGCGGAATTTGATCTCAAAGTCATATCCGCTGCCCATCATGTTTTTTCCGAGATACCCGAGACGTTCCGCATCTTCCAGTGCCTCCTGCATAATGGGGAAGATATAGGTGTACTCGGCTCTCAGGTACACATATCCCACATGGGCGCCCACCGCCTTGCCGCAGATCGCCATTCCCTCGAACACGGAACATGGATCGTTGGAAAGAAGGATCCTGTCTTTGTTTGTACCGGGTTCGCCTTCGTCGGCGTTGCAGACGATATAGCGCTCCGGATCCGGTGCCGTGCCGGTGAACTGCATTTTCCGCCAGGTGGGGAAGCCCGCGCCGCCGCGTCCCCGGAGACCGGAAGCTTTCACAACTTCAATAATTTCAGACGGCTCCATGGAAAGCGCCTTTTTCAGTCCTTCAAAACCACCGCGGGCCGCGTACTCCGTCGCGCTCTTCGGGTCGATCTCCCCTCTGTTCCGGAGAAGGTTCCGGACTTCTTTTATTTCTTTCTTCATCATTTCCGCCACGGTTTCAGACCTCCTCTCTGATGTACTGCTTCACGATATCCCTTGCGGTCTCCGGCGTCAGGTTCGAGTATGCCCTGTCATTGATCATGATGGCCGGGGAATTTTCACATAAACCCAGACATGGACAGTACTCCAGGGTGAAGCGCCCATCCTCCGTAGTCTCGCCCGCTTCGATCTGAAGAAGGTCCGAGATAGCGTCCGCCACTTCTTTTGCGCCGTGGATGTGGCATGGCGCGCTCTTACACATGCGGATAATGTACTTTCCCCGCGGCTTCACAGACAGCATCGCGTAGAAAGTCACGAAGCTGTATACTTGATTACGTGGGATGTTCATCTCCCGGGCGATCACGGTGATCACCGCTTTGGAAAGCGCCGGCACGATGGCCTGTGTGCGGATCAGCACCATCATCAGCATATCCGGGCGGTCCCGGTATTCCGCCGCGATGCTGGCCACCTGCACCAGCTTTGACGCAGGGGTTTTCAAAACGTAGTTTTCTCTGGCCATGGCTCCTCCTTTTTGAGGTTGTCCGGACCCGGCCGATGGACATGCAGCCGGATCCGGACGGTCTGTGGAATTGGATTGGATGGTCTCATTGTAATCCCGAAATATACACAGGTAAAACCGGAATTATCCTGATTATCACAGGTTAATCCCTGTGTATATTGGCATATTTTGGTTGCATAGTCAAAATACTATATGCTTTTAGGTTGCCGCCAGGTGTGTTAATTTGTATTTGCAGCACCAAAGGAAAAACAAGCGTAAGAGGAGAAACCGTATGAGTGCCCTGGTCGGATACCTGATGTTGTTCCTGATTATGTTCCTTTTAATGAGGAACAAGATGATGCCTATCGTGATCTTCGTTACAGTTCCCGTGGTGGCGATCCTGATCCTGAAAGTTCCGGCGCTGCCGGCGCTCATGGCCGCTGAAGGCCTTACCTTTACAGGCGCTTTGAAAGCCATGTTCGAGGAAATCGGCGAGATGGTAAACAAAGGTCTGGGCTCTGTCTGGAAGACCGCGGTCCTGTTTATCTTCTCCACCTCTTACTTCGGCATTATGAACGACGCCGGCATGTTCGACCCGATCGTTGACGGTCTTGTAAAAAGAGCCAACGGAAACGTGATCTTCGTAACTGTGGCCTCCGCCATCGTCGCAGTCTTAGGACATCTGGACGGCGCCACCGCTACCACCGTGCTGGTGACCGTCCCGGCCATGATGCCGCTGTACCGCAGAATGAAGATCTCTCCTTATTCCCTTCTGCTGATCGTCGGATGCGCCATGGGCGTCATGAACCTGGTCCCCTGGGGCGGTCCCATTGTCCGCGTGGCGACAGTCCTCAACATGGATGTAACGGAACTCTGGCATTATCTCCTGCCCTTCCAGGGCGTGTGCCTCCTTGCCACCATCGGTGTGGCCGTGGTCTGCGGCATCCTGGAGAAGAAGAACGGCGCAGGCGTCTTTTCCGCTGAGGAGATCCAGGATATGGAGACTGCAAAAGCAGATCCCGCAGCAGAAGCCCTGAAGCGCCCGAACCTCTTCATCTTTAACATCGTGCTGACCCTGATCCTCATTGTCTGCCTCTGCATTTCCCTGATGCCGACCCACGTCTGCTTCATGATCGCATTCGGCATTGCCATTGCCGTCAACTACCCGGGTCTCAAAGAACAGCAGAAGCGCTTTGCCGCCCATGCCAGTGAGTCCCTGAACATGTCCGCCACGCTTCTCGCAGCCGCTGTCTTCATCGGCGTGATGCAGAACTCCGGCATGCTGGATGCCATGGTCGAGGTGCTGCTGGCGATCATTCCGGAAGCCATGGGCCGTTTCATGAACCTTATCGCCGGTTTCATCAGCGTTCCCGTCGGCGCGGTCCTCGGCGCGGACACCTTCTACTACGGTGTGTTCCCGCTTCTCGGCGAAGCAGCCGCGAAGTTCGGCGTGCCGCAGCTTGACGTCGGTGTCGCCATGCTGGTCGGCAAGAACGTAGGCATGATCATCAGCCCCCTGCAACCCACCACTTATCTCGCCTGCGGTCTCGCCGGCGTGGAAGTCGCGCAGCATATCAAAAAGAATTTCCTGCCCTGCTGGGCCATCAGCCTCATCCTCTGCGTCATCGCCATCGTGATGGGCGTGATGCACATCTATTGATAACTGGACTCAAAACGGCCGCTCCGAAAACAGGAGCGGCCGTTTTCTGCGTTGTGAGGAGCACCGGACAGGATTTGCGGCGCACCTTGATTGACAGCGGAAAATCCTGCGGATATAGTTTATCTCAGTGGGAGAAGACTTCCACTGAGATAAAGGAGGTCCTTCATGTTCGCACGTTATCACTATTATCTTATCTTTGCCGAGGAGTGTAATGTCACCCGTGCGGCGGAGCGCCTGTTTATTTCCCACCAGAACCTGAGTAAGTACCTTTCCAATCTTGAGGAGGAACTGGGTGTCACACTGTTTCAGAGAAAACCCACAGTCTCTTTGACCTACGAAGGAAAGCTGCTCTACGAGACCATGCGGAAGGTCGAAGTGCTGGAGAAGAACCTGAAAGGACAGTACGCTGATCTGAAAGAAGATAAGGGCGGGGAGATCCGCCTCGGCACCACCGAGGGCCGTTTCCGGATCCTGATGCCTGACCTCATGAGTGAATTCAAGAAGGAGTACCCTGAGGTGCAGTTAAGTATTGTCAGCGCCTCCTCCCCGGATCTGCAGGAAATGGTCCTGAACAACCAGCTGGACCTTATTATTATGGGCATGCCGGTGAAGCCCTCCCAGTTCATGCACTACCAGGAGGTGCTCCGGGAAAAACTGTATCTCGTGGTCAGCGACAACATGCTGAAAGACTGTTTCGGGGATCGTTTCCCTGCCTGTAAACAGGAGCTTATGAAGGGTGCGGATCTCCGGGATTTTCAGGCTGTGCCCTTCGCCTTGAACATGCCCTCTTTTAATTCCCATATTCTGATCGACCGGCATCTGGAAAAGCTGGGGGTCTCTCTTCACTGCGTCCATACTTCCAGTCATCCGGACCTGCACCACATGATGTCCGTCCGGGATTACGCCGCCTCTTTCTGCCTCACCATGTACATGCCGGCGCTCTTAAAACTTAACGAAGAGAACGGGAATCCCCTGAATGTATTCCCGATCAAAGACTTCACCCAGACAAACCCGGTGGTCGCGGGGTATTTGCAGAACCGGGTCCTGTCCCGCGCGGCAAAGGCCCTCCTCCGCAAGATCCGGTATCAGTGCGGTCAGTTCAAAAAATACGATCTGCCGGAAGTGAAAGAATGAACTGTCAGTTCATGTTTTTCAGGCATTCTTCCTGAAGAATGTCCATGAAGGTTTTCATGTATTCCGAAACATAAGCCTGCCGGTGCGTGACGATAAAAAGCTCGTTGGAGTCGTTGATCTCCGGGACGGGAAAAGAGAGCAGGCGGCCGGAAATGCGGGCGGTCCGGGGGAGGAGCGCGTTCCGGAGCATCTGCTGCGGACAGAAGCAGGCGCCCACCCGGCAGCTGGCAAGTTCCATCTGCACGGAATAGCCGTCCACGGAGATGATCTGCTCCGGAGCAATACTGAGGCCGTCGAGGTACTCGTTGATCCTGAGGCGGAAATTCGTTGGCTGCTGGCTTAAGATCAGCGTCATTCTCTCCAGATCTTCCCGACGGATGACTTCGATCTCCGCGGGATCCCTTTCCAGCACTTCTTTAAGATAATCCGCGGAAACCACCAGGAAGGCGGCCTCCGACGCAATGCGGATGCGCCGGAATTCCGGGAGATCCGAGGCGTTGACGCCGAAAAAGAAATCCAGATCGCCGTTTAAAAGCATTTTTTCAAAATCGTGGGTGTCATGATTGTAAAAATTCAGCACCACGTTCGGGTAACGCGAACGGAACAGGGCCACGGTCTGGGGAAGGATGCAGCGCGCCCGGGCGGAATGGATGCCGATATTCAGCCTTCCGCGCTGTTTATCACGGATCTCCGAGAGCTCTGCCTGAAGACCGTCCTCCAGGATGCGGATCTTCCGCAGCGCATGGAACAGCGCTTCCCCTTCCTGTGTAAGCTGGAAGCGGGGTTTCCTAAGGAAAAGCTTTGCCCCCATGAGCTGCTCCAGCTTCTGCATCTGCTCGCTTAATGACTGCTGTGTGATGTAAAGTTTCCGCGCAGCGGGAGAAATACCCCGCTCCTCCGCTACTGTCATGAAGTATTTTTCGGCTGTCTGCATGGAATGCCCTCCGGAATGAGTAAACACCGTGTCTATGTTCCCTATAGTATGATATCAGATTATAATTTTTTTTGGCAAGTTTCACAGGTAAATGCCTGTGAAATAAGCAATAAGTATGCCATCATGCAGTTCTTAAAGCAGGGAAACGGCGGCGTCATCTGCAACCTGGCCTCCATGTTCGGCCTGGTGGCTGTTCCCAGCAATGTTGCCTATTCCGCCGCAAAGGGCGGTGTGGTGAACCTCACCAAAGCAGCAGGCTCCGCCTATGCGGGCCAGGGAATCCGCGTAAACTGTGTCTGCCCGGGCGTCATCAACACCCCCCTTGTCCCGGAGAGTGAGAAGGAAAAGTACCGTCAGATCCATCCCATGCACCGAATCGGCGAAGATTTTGAGATCGCTTCCATCATCACCTTCCTCTGCTGTGAGAACGCCCGCTTTATCACCGGCGCAGCGATCCCGGTGGACGGCGGCTACACCAGTGTCTGATAATAACATGATCAATCGGCCAAAACATGAAAAAACCCCGGAAGCTTTCGCTTCCGGGGGTTGCATGTGAGGGTGGGTACAGGGACTTGAAGGGGAATCACCGCATGAAAAACGGCTTGATTGCGCCATTTCCCGTGGTTTGGTACTAAGTGATACAAACATTTTTGAAAGGAGGAGGCATCACTGATATCCGGTGTCATATCCTTTCTTGAAGCCAGAAAGAGCTATTTTGCCTCATTTCTTCGGAAAAAGATGCTCCAAGAGTTCTTTCGCAAAGCACTCCAGATATTTCTTTTCTGAACTATGCAACCCGGTCATTCAGTCCCTTTCATCGAAATAAAAGACAGTTCATTTTCTTTTCCGGAATCCAGAATATTCAGGAGTCGGCATGCCGGTCCTGTTGGGTGTGTCCTGCCGCACTCCCACGCTTCCACAGTCTTCTGAGAAACACCCATATAGCTTGCAAAAACAGACTGCGTCATCCCCGCTTTTCTGCGGATTTCGCGGATCTCTTCCTTCGTATATTCCTTTACAGGTGTGATGATATAAGTCACCGTTCTCGCGGGGCCTTTTCCTTTTTCATAATCAATTGCTTCTTCCAGTCCCTGACGAAGATCATCAAACAAAGACGTCATTACATCACCCCCTGTTCTTTCTTGCTTCTTCTTTTAATGCTTTAACCAGTTTTTTAAGAACGGCTTTTTCTGAATCAGTCAGGTTTTCCTGCTCATTCTTTGTAAACGCAGTAATAAGATATGTCACTTCGTATTCCTCAAAGTCTGCATAACATACCCTGACGCTGCCACTTTTCCCTCGGTTTTCTATTGGAAACCGGACCTTCCGAATGCCGCCTGTCCCTTCCATAACCGGACCGGAAGCAGGATCTTTCAGAAGCATAATCTGTAAAGCCAACAGATCATCGTCACCCAGTCCTATTTCTTTCCAACGCTTTGTAAACAACGGCACCTCTATAAATGTTCTCAACATATTGGTTCCCTTTCTTTGCAATTACATTATACACCCTATTTTATAGGGTTCCAAGCTTTGTTTTTTGTCTCTCTATCCTAAATGAGAATCTTCTGCCTGCACCGCAATCCTGATATTTTTTCAGGTCTAGAACTTGAAAAATGAACACAGATTATATATCCGAGGACATCTGCCCACTGCAGAGAAACGGCTTTTGATAAGGAGCAGAAAACACAAAGTCTGATGTTGAAGTCGGAAGCATACGGAATAGCTTACGAAGATTATTTACCCGAACCACTTTTTCCCGCTTCAATGCTCGATATCCTGTTTCCGTTTCCTGTCCGCAGGGCAGGCGCCGGTGTTCTCTGCCTTAACCCGCTCCTGGTGTTCCCTGAGTTTCTTTAGCAGCGATTCTTTCGCCGCCGTCCTGATCACTGCCGTGTTGGCATCCCGGACTGCCGGTTCGTGAAGTCTGGTCTGAACCGCTTCCAGTACTTTCGAGGCAGCCTTGTTGATCCTGTTCTTCACCGCATCAAGAGTCCTGCCGATGATACCACGAACCTTTTCCGTAGTTTTCCTTTCCGGGGACGTCGCCCATTTCTGATACTCTTCGACGATCTCAAGATCTGATCTCACCGTTTCCGCCTGAACCGTTTCCGTGACAACCTCAATGGCTTTCTCATAGGCGACCTCCGAAACTTCCGCGGAGATCGCTTCCACATCCTCCAGTTTCAGCGTCGCCTCCTCCAGAGCTGCTTTCATTTCCGCGAGTTTCTTCTTCTGCTGCGCGATGATATATTCCTGCTTTTCCATATAGGCCCGTCCTCCGTAAGACGGATCCTTCCGAAGGTATAGGTCGTGCTTTTCGCAGATCTCAAAAAGCAGGTCCCGGCACATTTTGTCAAAGGTCATCTTCCGGTTGTTGTTCTTTCCCGCAGGTTTCCCGGGATCCGGAAGCCCGATCCCCATCAGTTCCAGGGCTTTCTCCTGCTGCGGAAACCGATATCCATATTTGTCCTCGCAGTCAAACACATGCCGCTCATGGATGTGGGGCGTCGCCTCATCCAGATGCAGCGACCAGTCCAGGATATGAACATGCTTCCTTTTTCCTCCCATTTCGATTTCCATAAACCAATGCGACGGAGCCACTCATCCTGTCATTTTTTCGCCAGGAAATACCCAGTATAAAGTGGCGCGGCGCCACTTCACTGGGCAAGGGCTGCCGCCCTTGACCTGCACAGAGGGCTGGCCGCCCTCTGTACTCCCGCCATCCCAGGCGTAATGCTGCCTGTGCCGTTTCCCCGGATCATTTTCCTGACAGGCATATCCCCTGCGCGGTGCTGTGTCGTTGAAGCCGTCGCTCGCTCATCTTTCTGCTGTCTGGAAAATGAGGTCTCCGCGAATATCAATGTCCGGACGGTCATTCAGTTTTCAAAAACAAAAAGCCGGTACACAAACACCGGCGGCCGGAAATGGGGTTGTCCCATTTCCCGACTGCCTGTTGTTTATGTACCGGCTTTTTTAAGCCCTGGACCTTCCGCGGTTTGTCTTACCGCAGTATCTCTAAATTTCTTTTATACGAGGTTATAAAGCATCTTCCATTTTTCTTCGACGCCCGGGAGGCAGCACTGAAGTTCCGCTTCCCGACGTTCCCCTTCTGTTGCCTTTCTCGTCCTGAACTGAAGGGCATATTCCATCTCATGTCCCACCGCCGCGCTGACCCTGCGCATCAGGTCATCCAGTTCCTCCGGCGTAAGGACCGCCACGGTTTCCGGGATGTGGTGCCTCACCTGCTCAGAGGTCTCCGGCGTACCACCTGGACCGCCCTTTTCAGGATCCCCCTGGCGGCAGAGAATGTATTTTGTCGGCCTCTGTGTATCCATGCCCGGTTCTTTCTTCTTTTCTGTCGCCGGGAAGATATCGTAGCCCATGTAATACAGTGTATCCCTGAATACTTCGGTCAGTACTTCCCCGGTCCGTCGGGAGGAGCTCCTCTCCTCTTCGGTCCGGTAGTCATCCAGGAGCATCAGGTATTCCCAGCGCACCCCCAGTACCTCCGAGAGGCGTTTCGCCATGTCGGAGGTCAGGGACTGCTTCGCGTTTTCTATTTTGCAGATATATGGCTTGCTGGTGCCGATGGCATCACCCAGCTGTTCCTGAGAAAGATATTTTTCGACCCTGCACGTTTTTACCCGGATCCCGTATCTTGGATCTGTATTCTTATGTGTTATCATTTTATGATAATTTTCCACCTCAAAGGTATATGGTTACGAGTGCATTTAAGATAATTTGAGATAATAACAGATCATTTAAGTTCTTTTATTTTCAGGACTTTATCTTGATGAATTGCCTGAAATCAGCGAATATACTCTGAAGCAGATCTCTATCATAATAATAACAAAGGCAACTGTTTAAGGCAACGCTTTCCGACACCGCACATTGACAACCAAATATAGTGATACTCATTATGATTCCAGCCGTGAGTCCTCATTTTGAGGACTTACGGTATTCGTATTCAAAAAAGAGGAACCTGAAGTTAATCCTGACCGCAATACATCATTTTGATGTTTTGCGGCGCTTGTATCTGAAAATGAGGAATCTGATGTATGAAAACTGCTTTTCTTTACTGTGATACCCGGCTTCCCGGGTATTATCAGTATCCGAAATTCCTGCTGTCCGCGGATCTCAGCCCGACAGCAAAGACCGCATATATGCTTCTTTACGACCGCGCGCGGCTCTCCATGGAGAATGGATGGGAAGACGAATCGGGAAGGATCTACATCCATTACACTATAAAAAAACTGGCGGAGGCCCTTGGCCGGGGGCCTACAGCGACCAAAGAAGCTCTGAAGGAACTTGACCGCGCCGGCCTCCTTTACCGCGCACATGACGGTTTCTCACGGCCGAGCCTCCTGTATGTAAAACTACCCAATGAGCCGGATATCCGGCCCCACGGGTCGGATTCCCGGCCTCCAGAGGGCCGCTTTTCCGGTCTTGGGGGAGGCGGATCCCCGTCCCCTAATAAGAAAACAATGAATAAGAATTTATGGAGTAAGAAATCTCCCCGGGCTCCCCGCCTGGAGGATTACAGCTTTAAGGAAGGAGAGAGTTTCTGAAATGGGATTTCTGGAGGAACTGCGGTTTGAGCCTGACTGGCGGGATGGTGATTATATCGGCGAAGACGGTCTTCTGCACTGTGGTGTCTGTCATGAGGCAAAGGAGGCCCGGTATCCCGGGCACCTCCTTCTGCCCGGTTCAGATGGGCGCTACGGCGTCCCCTGCGCCTGTGTCCGCGGCCCCAGGGACCAGGCCCGCCGGGAATATGAACAGCGGCAGCATCTCCAGGAAACTGCCCGTTTAAGGGCGGCATGTTTTGAGGACAAACGCTTTTACACCGCGAGGTTCGAAGCATCGACCGCAAACCCCGCGCAGACGGAGTACTGCCGAAAATATGCCGAAAACCTCCTGACCGCTTCCGATCCCAGTAGTTCTGAAAACGGGGGGCTTCTCCTGTGGGGCAACATCGGAAGCGGGAAGAGTTATCTCGCCGCCTGCATCGCGAATGCGCTGATCGAGCGGGAGATCCCGGTGAAGATGCAGAACCTCAGCCGGATACTGAATACCGGGTTCGAAGAACGTGATGAAATAATGAAGACGATGCTTCATTACCCGGTGCTCATCCTGGATGACTTCGGCATTGAACGCGAAACAGAGTTCAGCCTGGAAATCATCTACAATGTCATCGACACACGTTATCAGAGCCGGAAGTCGCTGATAATAACAACGAATCTGACGCTGAACGCAATACAGAATGTCGACGATCTGAAGCTGCAGCGGATTTACGACCGGATACTTTCCATGTGTGCGCCGGTTCAGGTAGTCGGGGACAATCTCCGTGAAGCGGAAAGGGCCGTATGTATGCAGCGTTTCCGGGAAATCACTGCACAGCAGCCTAAAGTGGACAAAATGACCAGTTACGGTATTTAAACCGGAGTGGTCAAAATGACCACTCCGGTGTCTGTGGAAGTCTTCACCGTATTGTTCAAATCAGGTAATACGGTAAATCACCACAAGTCCTCTTTTATAGGACTTGTGGTAAGTGGTGATAATCAACACTTACCACAGCACCCGATCAAACGCTTACCGCAAGACCTCATTTTGAGGACTTGCGGTGGCAAAAGCCGTTGAGCACCTTAGAGTTTCCGGCTGATGATTTGCATCAAAGTGGTTTGTGGGCATTTTGTCCACAAACCTAAAGCAGATGATTAAAACTTAATAAAAGCAAGTGATAAAAATGATCATTTGGTTCTTCTCGCCGCAAGTTCCCATTTTGGGAACTTGTGGTGGGTAAGAAACCACGGAGACGTTTTGATCTGTTTAAACCAACCTGACAGGAAGGAGGTGATCGCTTGTCAGTTAAAACAGACGCTGCCAGGCGGTTGCCTTCGGACATCGTACCGTCCATCAGCCGCGAAGACTATGAACTCTTTTTGACTCGCCTCTCTGTATATGATACCATTAGCGAGGATATCAACGGCGACACAGCAGACATGCTCAACAAAAAGAAAGAGAGGGAAATTCTCGACTATATTAAGACGTTTCACAATCATAAGGTCACGCAGATCAGCGGTACCGGACGCTTTGCCGGGCACTGGCAGACCACGGTCGGAAAAGGGCGCGGGAAACTTACCCCGATACGCAGAAAGACCTTAACGGAAATGCTGCATTACCTGGCAGGTTATTATGAACTTTCAGATTCAAGTTTTCAGAATAATAGGGATATCACTCTGGACAGTTTCTTTCCTCATTGGCTTGAATGGAAGGGAAAACGGAACAATAACAAATCCTGCACACTCAATCACAACGAAGCGGACTTTGAAAAATTTGTGCGGGGGACCAGACTCGCGCAGATGCCCTTGAAAGCGATTACCCCGGAACATCTTGATGACTGGGCCAGAGATATTCTGATCCGTTACCCCATGAGTTCCAAACGGTTCAACACATACAAAATCGTAGTAACCGGTCCTCTGGAACTTGCTGTCCGGGAGAAGCTCCTTTCTTCCTCTCCGTGGAAACCGGAGCTTATGGATTATAAACTGCTTTTCAAATCTGCCCGCAGGAAACCCAGCAAAGACTCTATCTTCTATGACGACGAAATCGAGCAAATTGTTTCTGTTTGTCAGGCATCCTACGATGACACCCACAACAGCGCAAACCTTGCGATCATCATAAATTTTGATCTCGGGCTGAGGGTTTCCGAGCTCAGTGCGCTGAAATGGTCCGATATCGACTGGAAAAAGCAGACTGTCAATATACAGAGGCAGGAGTCCGAAGGCAAAGTCGAAGAGTATGTGAAGTCGGATTCCGCCAGCGGTTACCGGGAACTTCCGCTGAACGAATACAATCTGGAACTGCTCCGCCGCATACGTCAGGATTTCGGCTTTATTTCCGAATATGTTTTCTGCGATAAGAAGGGATCCCGCAAAACCTCAAAAGCGATCCAGAAGCGTCTGATCTACGCCCAGGTAGGCAAGGGCGGTGACAAGGCCAACAGCGGCATAAAAAGGATTCACTGCCAGCGGAGAACCGTCGGCACCCGAGTGGAACGGTATTGCGGCCTCGAAGCCGCAAGACAGTGGCTTGGACACACTGACATTAAAACAACCCTCAACTATATCTATACCACGGAAACAGAAGACTCGATGCGCGCTTACTCTCAGGCCCACTCCGCAATGCGGTGCTTAAAGAAACCCGAGCCTGCCGTACGGGCCTCTATGTAACAGCTTGGCATATGTCTATTATTCAACATCGTGGTGATATAAACTGATATAAACATTTTCGTCTTCCGGCGGTCTCAGCCAAAGAAAAAACCTCGGAAACTCAAGGTTTCCGAGGCTTGTGTGTGAGGGTGGGTACAGGGACTTGAACCCTGGATCTCCAGATCCACAATCTGGCGCGTTAACCGACTACGCTATACCCACCATATTACGGAT
>Ga0310695_10006127_pt1 | contig 20196 bp, 18 predicted proteins | sample RumenRJG_04DNA_FD_203882 | JGI IMG/M metagenome (GOLD analysis project Ga0310695, IMG submission 203882) | Bovine rumen microbial communities from Lethbridge, Alberta, Canada - RJG_04 (v2) (version 2) | ecosystem: Host-associated > Mammals > Digestive system > Stomach > Rumen | place: Canada...
GCGCCACAATTTACTTTATTTTTTTAATATTAACTAACAAAACCAAAACGTATGAGTTTCAAAGCAATGAAAACCACCATGTGTGTCGGATTGTGCTTCCTGGGCATGATCTGTGCACAGCAGGTGTATGCAGCTTCCGAGCAGGTAGCTGCTGTTCAGCAAACGAGACAGGCAACTGGTCATGTAACAGACGCTCAGGGTCCGCTGATCGGTGCCACGGTCATGGAGAAGGGTACCAACAACGGTACAGTCACTGACTTCGATGGTAACTTCTCTCTGAATGTTAAGCCGGGCGCAACGCTCGTCATCTCTTATGTCGGCTATGAGTCACAAGAAGTGAAAGCCGGTGACAATGTACGTGTGAACCTTAAAGAAGATGGTCACGTAGTCAATGAAGTTGTCGTAATTGGTTATGGTACCCAGCGTCGTGAGGCTGTGACGGGTTCTGTTGCCAATATCGGCGGTGAGAAACTGAATCAGATTGCAGCTTCTAACGCAGCTGAGGCTCTGCAGGGTCGTGTAGCCGGTGTGCTCATGACACAGACCTCTTCAAAGCCTGGTGCCGAGATGCAGATCCGTATCCGTGGTCAGCGCTCTCTGAGTGCTTCTAACGACCCGCTGATCGTGCTCGATGGTATCCCCTTCATGGGACAGCTTTCTGATATTAACCCCGCCGACATCAAGTCATTGGATATTCTGAAGGATGCTTCTGCAACTGCTATCTACGGTTCTCGTGGTGCTAACGGTGTGATCATCATCACCACCGTAAAGGGCAGTCAGGGTACACCAGCTAAGGTAACTTATAATGGTTATGTAAGTATTAAGAAGCCATTTAAGAAGTACCCGATGATGGATGGTCCCACATTCAGCAAGTTCCGTAAATATGCTGGTATTTATGAAAATTCATTGGATGAAAGTGACAATATCAATACCGACTGGCAGGATAAGTACTATCAGACAGGTGTTGGATATAGCCACGACGTGAGCGTATCTGGTGGTACCAATGGCGGTAGCTACAGCTTCGGTGCTGGTTACTATCATGATGAGTCTGTTGTTCCAACTGAAGGTTACGACCGTATCTCTGTTCGTGGTAACTTCGACCAGAAAGTTGGTGAGTATTTCCGTTTCGGTTTGAGTACAAACAACAGTTATCGTAAGACTGAGGGTATTAACAATATTTATGCTGTTCTGGCTTCTACTCCAATTTCGAGCCCCTATGATGAAAACGGCAACCTGAAGCGTTTTAATACACTTCCTGCTGACCAGCAGATTGTCATCACAAAGGATGTTGTTGAGCGTGACAAGGATCAGTGGTTGAGCGAGAACAGAGGTATTGGTAGCTACAACACCTTGTTCGCTGAGGTGAAGTGCCCATGGATTGAAGGTCTTTCTTATCGCGTGAATGTCGGTTTGAACATCCGTACTTCTAAGGGCGGTGGCTTTACTGGAACTGGTATCAACAGCACGAACCCGACTCAGGTCAATAGCGGTTGGGTAACCAATAATCAGACCCGTAACTGGGCTGTTGAGAACCTGCTGACTTACGACCGCGTTTTCGCTGAGAAGCATAACCTGAATGTAGTGGCTATGTACTCTGCTGAGCAGACGCGTTATGAAAGTACTGGTGGCACTGCTCAGGAGATTCCTGCCGAATACTTCCAGTACTATGCCCTCGATAAGGCTACCGGTCAGGCTAACCTCAATAACTTCAATTACAATCAGAGTGGTCTGATGTCTTGGATGGGTCGTGTGATGTATTCTTATGATAATAAGTACATGCTCTCAGTAGCTTTCCGTGCAGATGCTTCTTCTCGTCTGGCTCCTGGCCACAAGTGGCATACCTATCCCGCCATCAGCGCTGGTTGGAATATCGCCCGTGAGAACTTTATGGAGAGCACCAAGAACTGGCTCGACAACTTGAAGTTCCGTGTAGGTTATGGTGAGACCTCTAACCAGGCCATCAATCCTTATTCTACACTCGGTGGACTGGGTATCCGTAACTATAACTTCGGTGACGGCACTAATTACAAGGCTGGTTACTATGTGAACTCACTGCCTAATGACGCTTTAGGTTGGGAGTACTCTAAGACATGGAACTTTGGTCTTGACTTCTCATTGTTCAATGGTCGCCTCTCTGGATCATTCGAGTATTATATCCAGAAGACCAATGACATCCTGCTCAACGTGAAACTGCCTGATACCGCTGGTGTAAGCAGCTATACCGGTAACATCGGTAAGACTCAGAACAAGGGTTGGGAGTTCTCTTTGAACGGTATTATCATCGACAACAAGAATGGTTGGAACTGGGATGCAGGTATCAACCTCTATCAGAACCGCAATGAACTGACTGAGTTGGCTTCTGGTGCTACACGTGATGAGGGTAACCTCTGGTTCGTTGGCTATCCTATCGATGTCATCTATGATCATGAATATGTAGGTTTGTACCAGGCTGGTGAAGAGGCTGCGCTGAACATCCTCGAGCCTGGTGGTAACATTGGTATGATCAAGGTGAAATATACTGGTGACTATGGTGCAGATGGTCTGCCTACCCGTCAGATTAATGCTGACGACCGTCAGATTATGAGCATGGAGCCAGATCTCATTGGTGGTTTCAATACAACAGTTGGCTATAAGGGCTTCGACCTGACTGTAATTGGCGCCTTCCAGATTGGTGGTAAGCTGATTTCTGCCATCCACTCTTCTAATGGTTACCTGAACATGCTGACTGGTCGTCGTAATAATCTGGATGTGGATTACTGGACTCCTGAGAATACAGGTGCTCATTATCCGAAGCCAGGTGGTCTCCAGAGCGGTGATAACCCCAAGTATGGTTCTACCCTCGGTTACTTCAACGCTGGTTACCTGAAGGTTCGTGCTATCACACTGGGTTATAACTTTGAGAACCTAAAAGCTATCAAGGATGTGGGTATCAGCCGTCTGCGCCTCTATGCTACCATTCAGAACCCATTCGTACTCTTCTCTCCATTTAACAACGAGAGCGGACTTGATCCAGAGACCAACTCATGGTCAAATGAGAATACGGCTGTAGGTTACAACTTTGGTAGTCATAGAATGCCAATCGTTGGTTACAACACGCCTTCTACCCGTAATCTCATCTTCGGTCTTAACGTAACATTCTAAAATCATTAAAGAATTAAGAGTTATGAAAACTAAAAGTATTAAATATATTCTCGCTGCGGGTATGGTGTGTTTCGGTCTTAACACCCTCACATCCTGCTCGAGCGTACTCGACGAGCAGCCACGCAGCAGTTTTGACCCCACCTACTTCAACACAAAAGGCGGTATCGAGGGTGGTCTGACATCGCTCTATGCTCACCTGCGTTATTTCTATGGCAATGGTTACTATTTGAATACTCTCGAAACGGGTACTGACGAATATACCTATGCTGAGTCAGCTGATGGTAACTTCAAGGATGCCGATCTCTCAGGTGTGGGTTCTGTTACTCCTACCAGCACGGTATCTGGTGGTGCCTGGGGTACTTTGTTTGCCAATATCAATACCTGTAACGGTATCATCGAGAATGGCGAGGCTGCCGGTATGGACGCTGCATTGTTGGCAGAGGCATATTTCTTCCGTGCATTCGACTACTTTATCTTGGTGCAGACCTATGGTGGTGTGGCCCTGGATCTCGGTGCCGGCGAACTGAAGTTCAATACCACAACTACACGTACCTCTGTACGTAATACGGTTCCTGAGGTATATACGAAGTGTATCTTCCCTGACTTGGAGAAGGCTGTTAACGAGCTGCCTGACAATCCTCGTATGACAGGTACTGCTACCAAGAACTTGGCTCGTTTGTATCTCTCAAAGGCTTACTTGACTTATGCATGGTGGCTGGAGAATCCAAACAATATCCCTACCTATCCTGAGACTACTCGTGATGCCGGTCAGGCTCAGAGTTACTTCCAGAAGGCTTTTGATACGGCTAAGGCAGCCATCGACAATCCTGGACCTTACGGACTGCAGCCAACATTCTATGACGTGAATGTAGCTTCCAATGACCGTAACAAGGAAATCATGCTTTATGCTGATCACGATGAGGACGAGAAATATGGTAACGGTGGCTCTGGCTACGGTTGGGGTAGCGGTGGTTCTCCTGAGAACTTCGCTTACTGGATGACCACTTGGAACTATACCCGAATCCAAGCAAAGGGTTCCTCAGGTAATGCTATCGATCCCATTCAGCGTGCTACCGATCAGAAGCTCGGTCGTCCTTGGACCCGTATGGCTCCTATTGCTGACAACTTCATTGAAGGTGGTGTATGGGAGGATGATGTCAAGGCTATCGATGCTCGCTACGATGGTACTTTCACCCTGCGCTATTACACTAACTGGAAGAAGGCTGGTGACCAAAAAGCTAAGGACAACGACTACGTTCTGGGTGCCAACGACATGCATGTTGGTCCTGATGAGTGTTATTTCAGCTTTGTTACCGAGGCAGAGGACGCTACCGTCACCTATCCTGCTGGTACTGGTAAGGATGGCGTTTACGGTTTTGGCGAGATTGCAGGTCGTGCTGACTTCGTTCGCGGTGTCAACCACATCAGCCGTCGCTGCTACCCCATCAACTGGAAGATCGGTATTGCCCGTTCTGATGCCGGTAATGCTTTCAACAACATGGTAAATGGTGGTTCTCCACGTCCTTGGGTTGTTGCTAAGTTCTCTGAACTCTATCTGATCGCTGCTGAGGCTGCTGTGAAGCTCGGTAAGAACACTGATGCTAAGACATTGGTGAACGTGCTCCGCTCACGTGCTGGTAAGATGACTTACTGCAACAACGACAACAAGGCTGTATCTGTTGACAAGAGTGCTGAGATGGTGGCTGCTACACCTGACGTTATCGATATCGACTTTATCCTCGACGAGCGTAGCCGTGAGTTCTGGGGTGAGGGTTACCGTTGGTTCGACCTCGTTCGTACCCAGACATGGGGTGAGCGTGCAACTATCTATCATATTGCTGGCAGTGGTGACACCGATAAGGATCTGCAGGAGGTTAAGCGTGATATCCCCGCTGGTTACTACATCCGTCCTATCCCACAGGGACAGCTCGACGGTATGGAGATGACTGCTGAGGAGAAGGCTAACTATCAGAACCCTGCTTACAGGAACTAAGCATTCTCAAAATTCTCTAATATGCAAGAGGTGCGCCAGGAAAGGCGCACCTCTTCTTTATGATGACCATTTTACCCTTAAAGGGAAAATTTGCTAGAATTAAATCTGGCACTTCCTACATTTAAATGTAAAAAGTGCCAGAATTAAATCCCGCAAAAACTGCGTTTAGAGTGAGCTTACTCGGGCTTGAACTCGTCTTTGCCTACACCACAGATGGGGCATACCCAGTCATCGGGGATATCCTCAAAAGCTGTTCCTGGCTCAATGCCACTGTCGGGATCACCTTCTGCGGGGTCATAGACGTAACCGCAAACTTCGCAAATGTACTTCATAATCGTAAAGTGTTAGTTATTAATAATAGATGTTATTCTTTCAACAATCCGCTCGGGGGGAATGTTATTAAGACAAGCATAGTCGCCGCGCTTGCAGGGCTTGTTGCCGAAGATACTGCAGGGGCGGCAGTCAAGATCCACCTGAATGGCATTCTCTCTGGGTTGGTTGAAACCGAAGAATCCTGCCAGAGGATGAGTGGCTCCCCAGACGCTGACCACAGGAGTGGCCGTCAGCGAGGCCAGATGCATATTGGCAGAGTCCATGGAAAGCATCACATCGAGATGGCTCATGAGTATCAGTTCCTGGTACATCGATTCACAATGCTGGCCGACATTCACGCATGACTGGAACTTGCTGCACCACTGATCGAAATATTGGTTTTCCTCCTCACCTCTGCCGAAAAGGAAGATGCGAGCTTTGGGATATTTTTGTATCAGTTGGGTAATCACCTGCTCCATCAGCTGGGGGGGATAGATCTTTCCTGCGTGTGCGGCAAACGGAGCGATACCGATCCACTTCTGGAAACTTCGCTTTGGACCGAAGATAGCTGGCAGCATGTTCAGATTGCCGCCCTCGGGGGGGAAGATAGAGTGAAACAGGCTCACATCGACGGGATAGCCCAACCGCGCAAAGACCTCGGCATAGTTCTCAAATGAGGTGGGGAGCTGTTCTCTTACCTTATGTTTAAAAGAGATGAGCTTACGGCGCATACGGCGGTGCTTGTCGATATGCTCCACACGGTATCTGCCTAAGTTGAAGCGCATGCGGAGATAGTCGGAACGGAGTACGTTATGCAGGTCGGCAACCTTTGTGAACTGTTTGGCCACCAGTCGGCGATAGAGCGCATTCAGCCCCCTGACTCCATGATATTCATGTTTGATGTCGGCCTCCATAAAGTTCACATTGGGAGCCAGATCATCAAAGAGCGGGCGCACCATGCCTCGGCTCAGAACCGTTATGCGGATATCGGGATACTGGTTTGCCAGTGCCCATACCACCGGAACGGCCATCGCCACATCACCCAGTGCGGAGAAACGGATAACTAAGATGTGCTCTTTTCTCACTTCTTATTATAAAGTATCGGGTTAGTGCTCGGATCGTTGTACATCTTCATCTGAAGATAGACCTTCATGTATTTACGACCTTCTTTGATGTCCTCTAACAACTGGTCGATAGCCAGTGAGAGATCCACTTGCTGCTCTTTCAGGACAGCGAGCTTGGCCTGGCACTTCTGGATATGTGCCGGCTCAGCGTCTGTACGCTTCACCTGCTCCTCCATGTGGTAAATCTTCAGGGCAAGGATGCTCAGGCGGTCAACTGCCCAGGCTGGGCTCTCTGTGTTGAGTCTTGCGTCGGGTTGCGGCACCACGTCACTGTAAAGCATCCGGAAGTAGGCGTCGATCTCTTCCACCAGGTCGGTACGTTCCTGGTTACTGCTGTCAATCCTGCGTTTCAGCGCCAATGCCTCGACAGGGTTGATGTGCGGGTCGCGGATAATGTCCTCGTAATGCCACTGCACGGTATCGATCCAGCACTTGAGATAGAGGCTGTGCTCGATGGTGTTCTTGGCATAGGGATTATGAATGGGCGTATTGACGTCATCTGTCAGATGATAGTCGCTGATTGCCCGATTGAAAATCTGAGTTGCTTGTTGGGTAAACGACATATTAATTGTTTTATTCCGCAAAACTACTGAAACTTTTTCAAATAACCAACAAATTCCACATACTTTTCATCTAATTTTGCATTTTTATCACTGGTAACGCACACAAAAAGGGCAAAAATATGCACACTTTAACCCCGTTTGTGCAATCGAACGTAAGATTTTCTTAAAAAAGTTTGCGTAAGTGAAAGAAAATGTGTTACTTTGCACCCGATTTCAGCAATGAGCTGATTTTTTTCAAGATAGCAAATTCATTATTAACATTTTAAAGTATTACAATTATGTCAGAAATTGAAAGCAAAGTAAAGGCAATTATCGTTGATAAACTCGGTGTAGATGAGGCAGAAGTAAAGGCAGAGGCTAGCTTCACAAACGATCTTGGTGCAGATTCACTGGATACCGTTGAGCTGATCATGGAGTTCGAGAAGGAGTTTGGTATTTCTATTCCCGACGACAAGGCTGAGAAGATCGCTACTGTAGGTGACGCTATCGCTTACATCGAGGAGAACGCAAAATAAATTTTTCAGAATTGAAGGATTGAAGAATTGAAGAATTGAAGTTCAGGCTTCATCCTGGAGTCGTTCTTCAATTTTTCAATTTTTTAATTTTATAATCTAAGCTTATGGAATTAAAAAGAGTAGTTGTAACAGGTCTTGGCGCAGTTACGCCGGTTGGCAACACTCCTAAAGAGACATGGGAGAACCTGCTCAATGGAGTTAGTGGTGCCGCTCCTATTACACTTTTCGACGCAACAAAATTTAAGACTCAGTTTGCTTGTGAGGTCAAGAACCTCAACGTGGCTGACTATCTGGATCGTAAGGAAGCCCGCAAGATGGATCGCTATACCCAGCTGGGTTTGGTGGCTGCCATTCAGGCCGTTGAGGATAGTGGTATGGATTTGGATCATGAAGACAAGAACCGTATCGGTGTGGTCTATGGTGTAGGTATCGGTGGTATCAAGACCTTCGAAGATGAAGTGAGCTACTATGCTACACACGAGGAAGACGGCCCGAAGTTTAATCCGTTCTTCATCCCGAAGATGATTGCTGACATCGTAGCCGGACAGATTTCCATCATGTATGGTTTCCATGGTCCCAACTATATCACGTCGTCTGCTTGTGCTTCTTCGTCGAATGCACTGGCTGATGCCTTCAACTTGATTCGCCTGGGTAAGTCTAACGTGATTGTAGCTGGTGGTGCAGAGGCCGCTATCTGCGAAGCAGGTGTGGGTGGCTTCAATGCCATGAAGGCTCTGTCAACACGTAATGATGAACCCGAGAAGGCTAGTCGTCCGTTCAGTGCCAGCCGTGATGGTTTCATCATTGGTGAGGGCGCAGGTTGTCTGATTCTTGAGGAGCTGGAGCATGCCAAGGCTCGCGGTGCAAAGATTTATGCAGAGATGGTTGGTGCCGGTATGAGTGCTGATGCCCATCATATCACTGCTTCTCATCCAGAGGGGCTTGGTGCCAAGCTTGTGATGCTGAGTGCACTCGAGGATGCCGGTATGAAGCCTGAGGAAATCGACTATATCAATGTGCACGGTACTTCTACCCATGTAGGAGATATCTCTGAGGCCAAGGCCATCAAGGAGGTATTTGGTGATGCAGCCTTCAAGCTCAACATCTCTTCTACGAAGTCGATGACGGGTCACTTGCTGGGAGCTGCCGGTGCTGTTGAGGCAATGGCTACCATACTGGCCGTTCAGAACGATATCGTACCTCCTACGATCAACCACGAGGCAGGTGATGAGGATCCCGATATTGACTACAATCTGAATTTTACATTCAACAAGGCTCAGAAGCGTGAGGTACGTGCTGGTCTCAGCAATACCTTCGGCTTTGGTGGTCATAATGCTTGTGTGGTGTTCCGTAAGTATGAGGCTTAATAATATCATTGACAGAATCAAGCTCCCTTTCCGCAAGGAGAAGGAGCTTTTTTCTGCCCTTTACAATATCCTGGGATTCTATCCCCACAACATCGGTTATTACAAACAGGCGCTGATGCACAAAAGCATCCGTAAGCGCAATGACAAGGGCAAGCCGCTGAACAATGAGCGGCTGGAGTTCTTGGGCGATGCCATACTCGATGCTGTGGTAGGCGATGTGGTTTTTCGCCAGTATGAGGGTAAGCGTGAAGGGTTCCTGACAAACACCCGTTCCAAGCTGGTATCACGTGATACGCTTGGCAAGGTGGCCAGTGAGATGGGGCTGGGAGGACTGTTGCTTTCGGCAGGTCACTCCACTTCCCATAACAGCTATGTTGAGGGTAATGCCCTTGAAGCGCTTGTGGGTGCCATCTATCTGGATCGTGGCTACGAGGCTTGCATGTGGTTCTGGGAGCACCGTATATTAGGTAAATATATTAATATAGATAAGGTGGCCTTCAAGGAAGTCAATTTTAAGTCGAAGCTGTTGGAATGGTCGCAGAAGAACCGTGTGCGTATGGATTTCCAGATGTTGAAACAGAAGAAAGACGACAATGGCAATCCGATCTTCAGTTTCCAGGTGATACTCGAAGGCGTGGAAGGTGAGCGTGGTACAGGCTTCTCAAAGAAAGAAGCCCAACAGCAGGCTGCTAAAGAAACCCTGCAGCGATTGAAACGGGAGCCTCAGTTTGTGGATGCCGTCTTTGCCGCCAAGACCAACCGTACGAAAATGGAGGAAGAACCTGCGATGGCTGTGCCTGATACGGAACAGGAGCAGGATTTCATTATTTCAGAGGTGAAAGAAGAGCGGTCGGAGGCTTCTGAAGCCCCATCTCCCGTCACCAAGAACGAATTTGATCTCTCAGACATCTCTGCAAAACCCAAGGAGAAGTCGCGTGAGGAAATCATTGCTGAAGCTGAAGCTGCAGCCTTTTCAGAGGAATAAATTATAAAAAAAACGTAATTTATTCTGCTGTTACGGGGGAATTGCGTATTTTTGCACACAAAATTGCGCAATAATAATGAGTCTGACTCAGATTATAGGAAAAGTTTTCGTGCCCCGACAGCGTGCTTTGGAGAAGCACCTGAATGGGGGAAAGGCATTGCAGCTGGCAGTGCTCGAACACTTAATTCATACAGCTAAAGGTACAGAATACGGGCTAAATCATGCCTTTTCCAGTATCAAGGGATATGATGATTTCATCTCTCATGTACCAGTTAATACCTATGAGGAACTGAAGGGCGACATCGACCGCATGCGTCAGGGCGAGGCTGATATCCTTTGGCCCGGTAAGGTGAAATGGTATGCCAAGTCATCAGGTACGACAAACGACAAATCGAAGTTTATCCCAGTCAGTAACGAGGGGCTGCAGAAGATTCACTATGCCGGTGGACGCGACTCTGTGGCGCTCTACCTCCGTAATAATCCCAAGTCTCGCATGTTTGATGGCAAGGGGCTTATCCTGGGTGGCAGTCATGCCCCCAATTATAACCTGCCAGACTCGTTGGTGGGTGACCTCTCTGCCATTCTCATCGAGAATATCAGTCCATTGGTGAATCTGGTGCGAGTGCCGAAGAAGCAGACGGCTCTTCTGAGCGATTTCGAGGTGAAACGTGAGAGGATAGCCCGTGAGGCGATGAACAAGAACGTGACGAATATCTCTGGAGTACCCTCATGGATGCTCTCTGTACTGACCTGTATGATGGAGATGACAGGGAAGACGCATCTGGAGGAGGTGTGGCCGAATATTGAGGTGTTCTTCCACGGTGGTGTGGCTTTCACGCCTTACCGTAAACAGTATGAGCAGCTGATCACCTCACCCAATATGCATTATATGGAGACCTATAATGCCAGTGAGGGCTTCTTTGGTATCCAGGACGATCCGGCCGATAAGGCCATGATGCTGATGCTCGATTATGGTGTGTTCTATGAGTTTATCCCGATGGACGGGGGAGATCCTGTGCCTATCTGGGGTGTGGAGACTGGCAAGAACTATGCAATGGTAATCTCCACCTCATGTGGTCTCTGGCGCTATGAGATCGGCGATACCGTTCAGTTCACCTCTACCAATCCTTATAAGTTTATCATCTCCGGCCGCACGAAACATTTCATTAATGCCTTTGGAGAAGAGCTGATTGTGGATAATGCAGAGCAGGGGCTGGCCTATGCCTGTGAGCAGACGGGGGCTGAGGTATCTGAATATACAGCTGCACCAGTTTTTATGGATGCCAATGCAAAGTGTCGCCATCAGTGGCTCATTGAGTTTGCCAAGCGTCCGCAGGATTTACAACAGTTTGGCGACTTGCTCGACAAGCGTCTGCAGGAGATCAACAGCGATTATGAGGCCAAGCGCTATAAAGACATTACACTCCAGCATTTGGAGATTGTAGACGCTCGCCAGAACCTCTTTAATGACTGGTTGAAACTACGTGGCAAACTTGGCGGACAGCACAAGGTGCCCCGTCTGAGCAATTCGCGTGACATTATCGAGCAATTATTAAAACTGAATCAATGAAGAAACTGATCTATATCTTTTGTATGGCTTGTGTCGTGGTTGGTTGTGCACGCATGGGACAGCCCGATGGCGGATGGTTCGACGATGATCCGCCAGAGGTTATCGGTTGTCGTCCTGCCGACCAGTCAACGAATATCTCAAGCAAGAAGATTTCGATCTACTTCAACGAATATATCAAACTGGAGGATGCCACCAATAAGGTGATTGTCTCTCCGCCACAGCTCGAAATACCAGAGATCAAAGATGCTGGTAAGCGTATTGTTGTGGAACTGCAGGACTCCCTCAAGCCCAACACTACTTATACGATTGACTTCAGTGATGCCATTGTCGATAATAACGAAGGTAATCCTTTGGGAAACTACACTTATAGTTTTTCGACGGGTGATCAGATTGACACGATGGAAGTGTCGGGCTATGTGCTTGATGCCAGTAATCTGGAACCGGTAAAGGGCATCCTCGTTGGATTATATGATGATCTGGCAGACTCTGCTTTCAAGACCAAGCCGATGATCCGTGTGTCGCGTACCGACAGCCGGGGTCGCTTTGTTATTAAGGGGGTTGCTCATGGTACTTATCGCGCTTATGCGTTGAAAGATGCGGATGGTGATTTCTGTTTTAATCAGAAGAGTGAGATGATTGGTTTTAACCATGAAACTTATGTGCCGTCATCAAAACCTGATGTGAAGATAGACACAATCTGGCGTGACTCTTTGCATATTGATGCTTTCAAACAGACACCTTATACCCACTTCTTGCCTGATGATGTCACGCTGTTGGCTTTCACCCATATTCAGACAGACCGTTATCTGCTGAAGACGGAACGTAAGGATCCGGAGAAGTTCACGATGTTCTTTACTTATGGCCATCCGGATCTGCCAGTGATCAAGGGGCTGAACTTCAATGCTGACTCCGCTTTCGTCATTGAGACGAGAGTAGAGCAGGATACCATCAACTATTGGCTGCGAGATACCACACTGATCAACCAGGATACGCTTCGTATGGAGGTTAACTATATGATGACTGATACGCTGGGTAACCTTGTCAGTCAGATCGATACGCTTGAAGTGCTTGCAAAGACACCATATGCCAAGCGTCAGAAGGAACTGACCAAGGAGATAGAGAAATGGCAGAAGGAGCAGGAGCGGAAGAAGAAACGCGATGAACCTTATGACTCCATCTTCCCGGCAAAGCCTCTGAAGCCAAACTACATGTTGTCTCAGGAGATTGATCCTGATAAAATAATTCAGATAGAGATACCTGCGCCGTTGCAGCATGTGGATACGGCTGCTGTCCATCTGTATTCAATGATTGACTCCGCTTGGTATGAAGCGCCTTTCACCTTCAAACCGATACCTCACAGACTACGTTTCTATGAGATTCAGGCAGAATGGCGACCTGATACAGAATACAGCTTGGAGATCGACTCTGCTGCCTTTGAGGATATTTATGGGCATGTATCAGATCCCTATAAACAAGGTATTAAGGTGAAGAGCCTTGACGAATATAGTACTTTGACTATCAAGATAAGTGGTGTAGCCGACTCTCTGCCTCTGCGGGTTAGGTTGCTCGACAAGGGTGACGGTATCGTGAAAGAGGTGCTTGCTAAGGATGGTGTGGCCTTTTTTGAGTATGTCAGTCCGGAGAAGTACTATCTCAGTGCCTTTGTCGATGTTAATGGCAATGGTCTTTGGGATACTGGTGACTATGATGAGGATCGTCAGGCGGAGTCTGTCTATTATTATCCCCGTGAGATTGAATGCAAAGAGCGATGGGATGTCACCCATAAGTGGGATCTTACCGCTACGCCTCGATATAAGCAGAAGCCTCAGGCCATCACCAAGCAGAAGGCTGACGGTGAGAAGAAACTGAAGAATCGTAATGCTGATCGTGCCCGTAATCTTGGCATCGAATATAATAAAACCAAGACTGTTAAGGTAGAAAAAGAAGAATAATTATAATATGAAGAAGTTATTTGCAATCATCTGTTTGTATTGCTCTTTGTCAATGACAGCGTTTGCCCAGTGTGGCATTGAGAATACGGCTTTTAAGTCGGGTGAGGTACTCTCGTATGATCTCTATTTTAATTGGAAGTTTATCTGGATGAAGGTGGGTTCTGCCGAGATGGACACCAGACTTGCGAAGTTTGAGGGGCAGGATGCCTGGAAGTCTTATCTGATTACGCGTGGTAACAGTAAGCTCGACAAGTATTTCACGATGCGCGACACACTGCTGTCCTATTGTGATAAGGACCTCTCACCACTCTATTTCCGCAAGGGAGCCCGCGAAGGTAGCAGATACTATGTGGATGAGATATGGTATAGTTATCCTCACGGACATAGTAAGTTGAAGAAGCATCGCATTGACGCTGACGGTGAGGAGCATTGGAAGACCTCAGAGTATAATGCTTGTATCTACGACATGATGTCGATCTTCCTCCGTGCCCGTAACTTCGATTGCTCAAAGATGAAGAAGGGCGACATTATACCTTTGCCTATCAGTGATGCACGTAATCTGACAAACTCCTGGTTGGAGTTCCGGGGTAAGGAAAACTTCAAGATGAATGGCTCTAAGGAGAAATTCCGTTGTCTTGTCTTCTCATTCTATGAGCGCGAGAAAAATAAGAGCCACGAGTTGGTTCGTTTCTTTGTCACCGACGATCAGAACCATATACCAGTACGCCTCGACATGTTCCTGAGTTTCGGATCAGCCAAGGCATTCCTGAAAGAGTATAAGGGCGTTCGCAGTGCGATGACCTCAAAGATCGAAAAGTAGTCAAAAAAGAAGAGACATGATACAATCAATGACGGGTTATGGCAAGGCTGTCGTAACCTACAAAGAGAAGAAAATTAATGTAGAAGTCAAGTCGCTGAATTCAAAGCAGCTTGACCTGAATACCCGTATTGCACCCCTCTATCGTGAGAAGGAGATGGAGATCCGACAGATGGTTGCTGAGGCTCTGATCCGAGGAAAGGTGGATCTGAGTGTGTGGATTGAGAAGGATATGGCCATTGATGCCACACCCATTAATGCTGCGCTGGTAGAGAACTATTATCTGCAGATGAAGGCTATCTCAGACAAGACAAGTATTCCCATGCCAGAGGATTGCTTCTATACCCTGCTTCGTATGCCCGATGTACTTACAAAGACGGAGACGGAAGTGCTCGATGAAGAAGAGTGGCTTGTAGTCCGTGAGGCTGTGAAGGTGGCTTTGAAGAATCTGGTTGATTTCCGTACACAGGAGGGAGCTGCCCTACAGAAGAAGTTTACGGAGAAGATTGACAATATTGCCTGTCTGTTGGCAGAGATTGAGCCTTTCGAGAAGAGTCGTGTGGAGAAGATCAAGGCACGTATCATCGACGGTCTGCAGCAGATTCCTGGTGTGGAGTACGACAAGAACCGTTTGGAGCAGGAGCTGATCTATTATATTGAGAAACTCGACATCAGTGAGGAGAAGCAGCGTCTGACGAATCACCTGAAGTATTTCCGTGATACGATGAATGAGCCTGCAGGGCAGGGAAAGAAACTTGGATTCATCGCCCAGGAGATGGGCCGTGAGATTAACACCACTGGTTCGAAGTCGAATCAGGCAGAGATGCAGAACATCGTGGTAAAAATGAAAGATGAACTGGAGCAAATCAAAGAACAAGTATTGAACGCATTGTAATATGAGAGGTAAACTAATTATATTCTCAGCTCCAAGCGGTACGGGAAAGTCAACGATTATCTCTTGGCTGATGAAGGAGCATAAGGAACTGAATTTGGCATTCTCTATCTCTTGCACGTCAAGAGCACCAAGGGGCTCCGAACAAAATGGAGTAGAATATTTCTTCCTGACGCCTGAGGAGTTCCGTACACGCATTGAGGACGATGAATTCCTGGAGTATGAGGAAGTTTATACCGATCGTTTTTATGGTACGTTGAAGTCTCAGGTGGAGAAACAGCTGGAGGCTGGACAGAACGTGGTGTTCGACGTTGATGTGAAAGGTGGTGTGAATATCAAGAAGTTCTATGGTGATGAGGCGTTGAGTATCTTCATTCAACCACCTTCGATCAATGAGTTACGCCGTCGCCTTGAAAATCGTGCTACCGATGCCCCGGATGTTATCGACCAGCGTATCGCCAGAGCAGAGTTTGAGCTCACCTTTGCAGATAAGTTCGACAGGGTGGTCATCAATGACATTCTGGAATATGCTGAGGCTGATGCCTTGTCGGCTATCAAGCAGTTCTTGGCAAAAGACTAATCCTTATATATTAAATGATTAAGACGGGTATCTTTGGCGGATCATTCAACCCCATTCACAACGGACATATCTCTTTGGCCAGACAACTGAAAGAGAAGGCAGGTCTTGATGAGGTATGGCTGATGGTGTCGCCTCAGAACCCAATGAAACAACAAGCAGACTTGCTCAGTGATGAGATCCGTCTTCAGATGGCTCGTATGGCGTTGGAGCATGAAACGGGCATTATGGCCAGTGACTATGAGATGCATCTCCCTAAACCTTCTTATACATGGATTACGCTTCAGGCTCTGAGTCGTGACTATCCTGATCGTCAGTTTGTGCTGATGATAGGTGGCGACAACTGGGCCATTTTCGATAGGTGGTATCATGCCAATGATATTCTTGAGCACTATCAGGTGGTGGTTTATCCGCGACGTAATGAGCAACCTGTCAAGAAGAATCTGCCTGCAACAGTCATGATGGTAGAGGCAGAGTTACTCGATATTAGTAGTACGGAGATTCGCCAGCGTATCTGGGAGGGGCGTAGCATTCAGAAGCTGGTACCACCACAGGTAGCAACATTTATCAAACAAGAAGGTTTATATGTTTAAACGGCTGAATATCAGTAAATGGCTGGGAGCGTTGTTTGCGCCGATAGAGAAAAACGGTGCGTTCTTTATCTTCATGTTCGCTTTGGGCTATCTCTGTACTCAGCTCGAAATCATGCCTTACTATCTGCGTGATCGTGGTGCAAAGCCTTATGAGTTGTCAGTACCTGAGCTGTTTCTGGATATTTATATCGTCTGCGTCCTGTTGACACTGATTCCCAGGAAGATCCGTATCTTTGTAAGGTCTCTGCTCTATGTGATTCTTTATGGAGTGGCCATCGCAGATATGTATTGTTATGAGCGGTTTGAATCGACACTCACCCCCACGATGTTGATGCTGGTAGGCGAGACAACGCCTCAGGAGGCCGGTGAATTCCTGACAGGCTATCTCAGTTGGGATATTGTCAGCTCTCTGGTAGGATGGGTCTTGCTGTTGATATTGGTTCATGTCCTGTGGACTTTTATGCGTTGGTGGCTGCTCAAACAGACTCAGAAGCTGGTATTGCCACAGATAAATCCGATCTTGGTGACCAGCCTAAAGGCTATTCTAAGTTTTGTTGTAGCTTGTTTGCTTTTCCTTTGTATTTTCCAAACTAAGGATAATAAGGTGGCGATGCATCGTATGTTCTCTTACGATACCATCGGCCAGGTGGAGCGCGAGCTGACGAGAAAAGATCAGGCCAACTTCTATGTCCCTGTCTACCGCTTGGCGTTCAGTGCCTTTGCCAACCATCTGGCTTCCCACCAATTGGTACAGTTGAAGGCTGCCAGTGGGAAGATTCAGATTGACAGTTGTAGTTATCGGGTGCCTAATATCGTTCTCGTGATAGGTGAAAGTTACAACAAGCACCACTCCCAGCTTTATGGTTATGAAAAGCCTACAACACCTTTCCAGAAGGCGTTGGCTGAGGAGGGTAGTCTGGTGCCCTTTACCGATGTGGTGGCTCCATGGAATCTCACGAGTTTTGTCTTCAAGCACGTCCTGTCACTTCATGCGGTAGGCGATAGTGGTGAGTGGTGCGATGCGCCGCTTTTCCCAGAGGTGTTCCGTAAGGCGGGTTATCACGTGACCTTTATTACGAATCAGTTTCAGTCGCAGGCCAAAGAGGCGGTCTATGATTTCAGCGGCGGTTTCTTCCTGAATGACCCAGAGATGAGTCAGCGACAGTTTGATACCCGCAATACCAGTCTTTATCGTTTCGATGATGGGGTGCTGACGGCTTATGATCGGTTGAAGACAAAGGATGTGCATAATCTGGTCATTTTGCATCTGATGGGTTCACATGTGGAATATAGAGCCCGCTATCCACAACCCGCCCGACGTTTCTTTACCCCTCAGAATGCTAATCGTCCGGAACTTACCAAGAAACAGCGTTATATTCTTTCCGACTATGATAACTCTGTGCGTTTTAACGACTCTATCGTATGTGCCGTTACTCAGCGCTTTATCGATAAGGATGCCTTGGTGATCTATATGCCAGATCATGGTGAGGAGATCTTTGATGGTTCACCTTTTATGTATGGGCGTATGCATGGTGCAAATATCGACTATCGTCTGGCTCGCAATGAGATGGAGATTCCGTTTTGGATCTGGGGTTCACCTCAGTATATTGAGAACCATCCTTATGGCTGGCAGGCGATACAGAATGCCAAGGATCGTCCGATGATGACGGATGTGCTACCTCATCTGTTGCTCTATCTGGCTGGTATCTCTACACCAGCTTACCGGCCTGAATACAACGTAATCGCACCCGAGTACAATACTCGGCGCCCTCGAATACTGAAGGGTATCACAGATTATAACCAGTTGAAGAAAAAATGAAAGAGCTGTTATCAAGAAAAGAGTGTTCTGCCATGCGTGGTGTTGCCATTATGGCCATCATGCTGCACAACTATTGCCACTGGCTCAAGGGGATAGTGCGTGAAAACGAATATACCTGGCAACAATTTAAGTTTGACGAGCTTTGGCGCCTCACGCTTCATCCTGATGAACTGCTACCCATGCACCTGGTGTCGTTCTTCGGACACTATGGCGTGCCTGTATTTCTCTTTTTAAGCGGATACGGACTGGTTAAGAAGTACGAACAGGGCAAACTGCCGGAGATTGGCTTGTGGCGCTTCATACGCTACAATTATCTGAAACTGTTCCGCATCTTTATTGTTGGCTTTGTGGCTTTTATCATGCTTGATGCTATCACCCCAAGCATGCACCGTTATGCTTGGACAGAGGTGATAGGCATGTTAGGCATGTTTGCCAACCTGTTCGAGAATCCCTCGCATGTAGTTTGGCCTGGTCCATATTGGTATTTCAGCATCACGCTTCAGCTCTACATCCTCTATCGGCTGGTATTTTATCGTTGGCGCCACTGGGGTGTTATTCTGGCTGCTATCGTACTATGCTGGATAGGCCAGTTATCTTTTGAGAACGATGCAGTAACATTGGAGCGCTTGCGCTATAACTTCATTGGAGGCATGTTGCCATTCGGTATGGGACTGGTATTGGCACGATACGAGCAGAAACTGGTTAAAGACTGGGTCATAACGAAAAGTCCATCGCTGATAGTTGCCTGGGCAGTAAACCTGATGATAGCTATCGCATTCTGTTTTATATTCAGTTCAAGCTTTGGTAACTGGCTATGGGTGCCTGCACTCATTGTCTGGGGTACCATCCCTATGGTAAAACTCATGCCAGAGCGTGTACTCAACCTTTTTGTCTGGTTGGGCACTATCTCTGCCGCTATCTTCGTCACCCATCCGCTGGTGCGAAAGATTTTTGTACGTCCTTATATTCAGGACGATTTGTATGCAGGTTTGTTGCTTTATACAGTGGCGACGTTACTCATGTCGTGGCTTGTGAAGAAGATCATTGACCAGATTCCAAGTCCAAAGTTATGAGAAAGGTATATGCTTTCGATTTTGATGGGACGTTGACCACCAGTGATACCCTGTTGGCATTTATCCGCTATGCCAATGGTACGCCAGCCTTTATGTGGGGTTTTTTGCGTCATACCCATCTGCTGGTACTGATGAAATTGAAACTATATCCAAACTGGAAAGTCAAGCAAAGCGTCTTCTCCTATTTCTTTAAGGGCATGGATCTGGAATCATTTGATTCTCTTTGCCAGCATTTTGCTGACGAAAACTGTGGGCTATTACGACCCAAAGGACTCCAGCTGATAGCACAAGCGAAGGAAGAAGGAGCCGATACGCTTATTGTGAGTGCGAGCATCGACAACTGGGTACAGCCGTTTTTTCCAAATGTCACTGTGCTTGGCACACAGATAGAGGTCAAGGACGGTTACCTCACAGGTCGTTTCCTCACAAAGAACTGCTACGGTCAGGAGAAAGTGAACCGCATCCTTGCCCAATATCCTGACCGTAGCTCTTATTACCTTATAGCTTATGGCGATAGCCGAGGAGACAAAGAACTCCTCGCTTTTGCCGATGAGGCACATTATAAGGCCCTTTAATAATGATTTAATATGCATTTTGCGACAGGTTTCGGAGGACGTTCTTCGGATCTGTCGCGAAATCGTTTTTATGTCGCTACAATCGTGAATGAAAAACACAAAAAAGTTTGTAACATGACGAAATCCGTCGTAACTTTGCAATGTCAAAAGTCAACAAAACGACTCGCGACAGGCAAAGAAAGTGAATTCTAAAAATGATAGTATTAACAATTAAATTAAAGAAAGGAAAAGAATTATGGCAACAACACCAGTAGTAATGAAGGTACAGGATTACAAGGATCGTGAAGTACAGATGGTATCCTATGAGTTTGATCAGGAGACAGATCGT
>Ga0310695_10006128_pt1 | contig 20183 bp, 18 predicted proteins | sample RumenRJG_04DNA_FD_203882 | JGI IMG/M metagenome (GOLD analysis project Ga0310695, IMG submission 203882) | Bovine rumen microbial communities from Lethbridge, Alberta, Canada - RJG_04 (v2) (version 2) | ecosystem: Host-associated > Mammals > Digestive system > Stomach > Rumen | place: Canada...
TAGAGGATGAGGAAGGTTTTCTGGCGCGGAGTCAGCTCGTCGTAGTCGTTCTCTATATGTCGGACGAACTCGGGATGCCTCAGCTTGTAGTAGAGCACGAAGTGCACAAAGTCGTCCTTGGTCCATGCCAGGGTGTTGCCGCCCTCCACGTTGATGCTCTCATAGAGCCGCTGCCCCTCAGCCAGCAGTTGCTCGTGTTTCTGCTCGAAGCCCGTCATGTCGCGGCTCAGCCGGTCCAGCTGTTTCTTGTTGCTCTCATTCTCCTGCTGCAGCTGTTCCATGGCTCTCGCCTTCTGCTCCAGTTCCTCGCTCATGGCAGCCATCCGGCGGCGGTTGTTCCGCTTCTTCCGTACTGTCCAAATGGCTAGGATAGCCACTGACAGCAGCAATACGGCTATCACCCATGCTGCCCGTCTGTGTTTTTCGCGCAGTTGCTCGTTGGCAAGTTCTTTCTCAAACAGTTCCTGCTGCCCTTTTATGTTCTCCTCTTTCTGCTGTCGGTGCAGGCTGTCCTTCAATGCAGCCGCCCACAAGTCCAGCTCGTGTGCGGCTTTATAGTCGCCCTCCTCTGTCTTGGCTTTCGCCATACCCTTCACCACATTGGCTTTCAGGCTGAGGTTTTTAGTTTCAAGGGCTTTATGCCACATCTCGTCAGCCTTTTCTTTATTTCCTTCTTTCTGATAGATTTGGGCAAGAGCCTTGCAAGAATAAGGGTCATTTTCCTTTTCAATGCTTTTTAAGAGATATTCTTTTGCTTTTTCATTGTCCCTTCCCAAATAATCCATTCCTATGCTGCCATAATAATTGGCCCTCTTGTTTATAGGAATAGAATCTAAAAGAGGAATTAGTCGAGAAGTATAATAAAATGCAGAATCTATATTATTAGTCTCACCATAAATAGCAGACATATTCAGCAAATCAGTTACTTCATTTTGTGGATCTTTCAATGTAAACACTAACTTTAAGGAAAGCTTTCCGTAATACTTCGCTAAATCATACTCTTTGGCATCAATATTCATATAAGTAAGACACTGATAAATATGATGGAGGATATCTGTTCTTTTTTTAGTGTCTTTCAATGCTAAAGCCTCTCCTTTCTTTAAATATACGATAGCCTCAGCCCTTTCATTCAAATCATCCAAAATAAACCCCATATAATAATAGCACCACACCAATTTATCCTCATCATGCGTTTTGGTATAATAGCTAATAGACGATCTCAAGGGTTCAACTGATTGTATATTATTACCAAGTCTCACATCCGTCCGCATTTTCAAAAGCCAATAGAAAGCATAGCATTCCTCATCTTCTTCGAACGTCTCCGGATTCATTTCGTTGAGAAGTTTACAGGCCTCTTCGTTCTTCTGCTGTTGCAGCAACAAATCTATATCAGCCAACTGCTTGTGGAATTCACTTTTCGAGCAACCACCAGCAATCACGTAAAATAATGCTATCAGTAAAAGATATATAATTCTTCTCATACTCTCGGTTCTGTAGATTATAAAATAACGGCATAATGTTATCGCATGCAAAGATACTAAATCTTTCTTTATTCGCAAAAAATGAGCAAAAAATAATGAAAGCCATCTTTTCTCTATGTTACATGCTGTTGCATTTTGACCCTCAAAACCTTGTTGCAAAAAATGCAATTCATTGGAAATCAGATGGAAACTGTGTTTTCTGAATGCAACAAGCTCAAAAAAAAAACCTCTCAAAAATTTGGAAGAGAAATACTCGCTTCCTAATTTTGCTCTCGGAATTCCACGCAAAATGAACAATGAACCCATAAAAAATGAAAAATGAAAAAGAAAATTGTCATCGCTGCTATCACGGCATTGATTCTTAGTGTATACTCTTGCACTGATAATACCCATATTGACGAAATGGTGGAGGAACAAATAGAAAAATCCGAGTCGGAAAGCCCGGCTCATCCCACTTCCGATAGCTACAATCATATAGAACAGGAAACTCCCCTTCCCCATTTTGACAAAGAATAACAATCTTTATTCAATGATGTTTTATAATCTATAAAATGGTTTAAGAAATTTGGGGGATTGACTATTTTGCAATAGTTTTGCCCCCAGATTACTTTGAAACCTATAAAATCAACATTCATTTATCAAAAAAAAAACGAAAGTATGAGAAAGAGTAAAAAACTGTTGACTACAGCCCTGTTTATATGTCTCTCGCTGATGAGCGTCAATGCTCAAGATTTGTCGTTTGGCATTAATGCTGGTATTAACGACAACACACCCCGTGGAAACGTGATGAGCCATGAGGCGCGTTATGGTTTTAATGTCGGTGTTTTCGGTGAGTTGGAACTACCCAAACTTGCACCAGGATTATACACCACAGCCGGTCTGAGCTTCAAGCAGAAAGGATTCATCAACTGGGGTGGCGGCCGTGGAATGCTGAACTATCTGGAGCTTCCCATCCATCTGGGCTACAAGTTCAACTTAGGCAAGCATACGAAGTTACTGTTCGAAGTCGGACCCTATCTGGCTTACGGGCTGGGAGGGAAAAGTGCCGTTGGTAGGAAAATGTTCAGTGATTATTATTTCAAGCGCTTCGACGTGGGTATGGATGCTGTCATAGGTCTGGAGTTCAACAAGCATCTACAACTAAAACTGAGTTATCAGCATGGATTGAGGCAGTTGCAGCATGACAAATACGGAGATCTCGATTACTATAACCGCGGATTTAATCTTAGCGTAGGCTATAAATTCTGACGAAATGATTAAATAAACAACGATTCCAAAGGACTCTTATAAGGAGGTTTCGTTAGAGCGGCGTCGTTACTCTACATTTAATGAACGATTGAAAGCTATTATAAAAATGAAAAAGTATTTAGTGGTTACTATCTGCCTGACCTTGTTAGCCGTTACCAGTCAGGCACAGAAGAAAGAAAACGCCCGTTGGTGGGCCGGTGTTGAACTGTTGGAAGGCTATACCTTTAAACCTAGCAAACCCGAAGGGGGATTTCTTGCCGACTTGAATAACAACAGCAACACCGCTGCTGCTTTCCATGCCGTAGCAGGATATTATGTGACAAACAATCTGTCGCTGGGCCTGGGAACCGGATTCATGGGCTATAACCGCGAGCGCGAGGGCTATGTGCCCGTGTTTGCTGATGTACGTTACCACCCGTTGAAAAACTGCGAAAAACTGCTGTTGAACGCCCAGTTGGGCACATCGCTCAGCTCTGAGGGCGACGACTACAAAGCCAAGTTCACTTCCGATTTGTCGGTTGGCTACGCCCTGAGGTGGAAGGCCGTGAGTTTTATCCCCGCCATTGGCTTCAACTACACCAAGTTCGACGTGAAAAGTCTGGGCACTGAGGAGCATAAGAACCGCGGAACTGTCTATCTGAAACTAGGTATAACCTTCTAAAAAAGATAAAAAATATGAAACGGATTATCATTAGTCTTGCTTGCGCTTTTACATTTATAACTGGATGCTATGCGCAGAAAGAAAACAATTGGTATGCACGCACAAGCGTGGGAACAACAGCCTTCTGCAAATTCCTCGACGGACTGAGTGTGTCTGCAGAATTCGGAAAGAAAGTGAAAAGAATGGAATTTGGCGGACGATTGTCTTATTTTGCCAACAAACTGAACGACACTTCCACTCGGAGAATCATCATCAAGGACGAGGCTGGTCACATATCAGCAAGCCATGAAACGGTAAACGGGCATACCTTAACCCATGCCATGCTCTGTGCACATGTCGGATTTGACGTGCTCCGTTCGGAGCGACACCACCTGACACCTTATCTGGAAGCGGGATATGCCATCATTACTGATTTCGAGGACATACGCACCGACACTCCCAACGCTATGCAAGCGGCTCTCACATACAATCCCGGTGCCGAGTTTGAGGCATCTATCGGCATCAGATACGAATATAACATCGCAAAGACTCTGCAGTTGGGTGCATACTATGAGTACTATCCATTCATGCTGGAAAAGGACTTGATAGGCATGAGTATCAAAAAGGCTTTTTAGGACGACTGATGAAACTTAACCGGCAAAAAAGATGTATCGGACAAAACTGTTACTTGCAGCCATCTACATAGTGACTTTTATCTCGACCAGCGACGCCTCAGCCTCCGACTTCTTCACGAAGCGGGAGAACCAGCTGAACATGACCGGCACGCTGAACAGCCGTTACGCCTGGCAATTGGAGTTGTCGTATCAACACAAGTTGTTGTCATTTCTGGATGTGGGCATTGGTGCGGGCATGCTGAAACAGTGGTACGACGATGCAGAGGTGGCATCGGGGGATGTGGCGTATAAGGAGTACACCTCATGGCGGCTCAGCGAGGACGATTACCGGGTACAGAAGCTCTTTGCCCGTCCCTACATTCAGGTGTCAACCCCTGAACTGTGGCGTGCGGGCAACTGCCATTTCCGCCTGAACACGCAAGCCGGCGTGATGCTCATGCTGCCGTACGAGTCGGTGGGCATCACCTACTTGAACGGCAGACCTCACGAGGAAGAGTACAAGATTCACAGCACGAGCAAGGGACAGTGGGCGGTGCCTTTCGTACGCCCGGCAGTGGAAATGGGCATAGAGGATCTTGGCTTCAGCATGGGTGCCGAGTTTTCCACCCTCGACATCTATTCCTTCCGCCGCAACATCCGTTTTCACAACGTGTCGATGGACGGACTGTATGAGAAGAAGCGGTTTACGTGGGGAGTGTTCTTGAACCTCAGCTATAGTTTTTAAACAATATGTGAAAGATGATGAGACTTTACATTGAAATACTATTCATTCTGTGTCTTCTGGCAATGGCTGTCTGGAAGGCGTATGCCAACCGCGAATGGAGCGACCCCGACAAGGTGGTCGACGAGTTTTGCGGTATGGAGGACCTGAACCGTTACCACATTCAGCATCACCACCGCGACCTGCGGATCATCGTCGGCATGGCCGCAGCCATGATGATGCTGCTCGTGGCTGACATGATTTGGTAGTAGAATTGTTATCGTGCAAACGTGCACTAAAACAAAAAGAGGCAGCTGTCACTAACGCCGATGAAACACCGATGAGAAAAGGGGGTCGGCGGTAGTGACAGCTTGCTTTTAGCGGAGCTGCTGGAGAAAGGTTTAAAGCCCCCTCCAACTCCCCCGATGGGGGAGAGGATGGTCACACAGATGGCACGGATTTCCACGGATTTTTTGTTTTAAAGACAACACTAACAACAAAGACAACTTTTTTCAGGCAAGCAGGGGGGACGGCTGCATGGAGAAATGCAGTGAACAGTGAAGAGTGAACAGTGAAGAGTGAACAGTGAACAGATATGAGATGTGTCTTCTTGCAAGGAAAGTGGTGCTACATTTTGTATTATTTTGAGGGTTTTTCAAAATAACACGAAATAGATTTTGCCGTTTTGCTATTATTTTGTAACTTTGCCGCGCTTACGTTAGCATCTGGTGAGAGAGCCAGTGACAAATTATTTTTTAGGAGACAGGTTTTTAAGGTATGAAGATTTCAATCATTGGAGCAGGAGCTATGGGCGGCAGCCTGGTGAAGGGACTGTTGCAGACAACCATGTTCGGAGCAGCAGACATTACTGTTGCCGACCTTTTACAGCAGTCGCTAGAGGCGTTCGCCGGGACGGGTGTACGCCTGACGAGTAACATCCAAGAGGCCGCCCAGGCGGGCGACATCATCGCGGTGGTGGTGAAGCCGTGGCTCGTACAGTCCGTACTAGAGGACATCAAGACGGTCATCGACTATAACCGGCAGCTGATAGTGGTGATTGCCGCCGGCATCTCGTCGGCACAAATCAACGAATGGCTGAGCAAGGGCAACGGCATGGTGCTGCCCACGGTGTTCCTGGCCATCCCGAATATCGCCATCGCCATGAAGGCGTCGATGACATTCGTGGTGCCCGTGAACGCCTCTTCGGAACAGACACGTTTGATTACCGATATGTTCAACGAGATGGGCGAGACCCTGGTCACCGACGAGCGGCTGCTGCCGGCAGGGACAGCCCTGGCGTCGAGCGGTCTGGCCTATGCCATGCGCTACCTGCGGGCAGCGACCGAAGGTGGTGTGGAGATGGGATTCAAGGCCGGTGAGGCCCAGCGGATTGTGATGCAGACAATGCGGGGAACCGTAGAGCTGCTGCAGACGAGCGGCATGCATCCCGAGGAGGCTATCGACTTGGTGACGACGCCGGGCGGAGTGACCATTAAGGGACTGAACGAGATGGAGGCGGCAGGATTCACCAGTGCCGTGGTGCGTGGCCTGAAAGCAGGATTGAGATAGCCGACGATGCAGAGGACGAGTTTCCATTGTTCTTTCCTCGATAAAAAAGCAACGGTTTTCTTTCAATTTTTAGAAAAATATTCGTAATTTTGCCGAGATTATCACAAAACAGACAATTATGGAAGAAGCTATCAAACAAATAGGTGAAAGACTGAAGGGATTGCGCGACGTGCTGGACATCCCCGCAGAAGAGATTGCAAACCTCTGTGGCATCACATTGGAGCAATACGAGAAGATGGAAAACGGAGAGAGTGAGCTCTCGGTGGCTAATCTGCAGAAGATTGCCAAGGAATACAACGTTTCGCTCGACGTGCTCCTGTTTGGCGAGGAGCCCCACATGAACAGCTATTTCCTCACGCGCAAGGGTCAGGGACTGCACATAGAGCGCCGCAAAGCCTACAACTACGAGAGTCTGGCCAGTGGCTTCCGCGGACGTACGGCCGATCCTTTCATCGTGACAGTGGAACCAAAGCCCGCCGATGCTCCCAAAGAGATGAACTCGCACAACGGGCAGGAGTTCAACATGGTGCTTGAGGGCACCATGGAGCTGACCATCGGCAACAAGACACTGACCCTGAACGAGGGCGACAGTATCTATTTCGATGCCACCCAGCCCCATGGCATGCGGGCCATGAACGAGTGCCCGGTGAAGTTCCTTGCCATTATCTTTTAGTGGAAAGGACATCGCAACCGAGGAATAACGACCCAAGAAGACAGGAAGAAATATATAATATGGTAGAAAGATTTTTAAGGCAAACGACCTTCACTTCGGTGGAAGACTACAATAAGAATTTGGAGTTTATCATCCCCGAAAACTTCAATTTCGCCTACGACGTGATGGACGCATGGGCAGAAGAGGCCCCCACGAAACTGGCTTTGTTGTGGACCAACGACCAGGGAATAGAGAGAAGAACCACCTTCGGAGAGTTGAAAGAGCAGACCGACCAGGCTGCCTCATACCTGATGTCGCTCGGCATTGGCAAGGGCGACCCCGTGATGCTCATTCTGAAACGCCGCTACGAATGGTGGGTGGTGATGCTGGCCTTGCACAAGTTGGGAGCCGTAGTGATACCTGCAACCCACATGCTGACCAAGCACGACATTGTTTATCGTAACACGCGTGCGAGCGTCAAGGCCATCGTCTGTGTCGACGATGCCTATGTGGTCAGTCAGATTGAGGCTGCCCTGCCCGAGAGTCCGACGGTTGAGACCATTGTCGAGGTCTCTGAGAGCCGGGAGGTTGCAGACAATGGCAACGCCCCCAAGCACCAAGAGCACGCTGAGATGTGGCACGACTGGCACCGGGAGTGGCGTCAGGCTCCGCCGTTCGTACGTCCCGAGCACGTCAACAGCAACGACGACACCATGCTGATGTACTTCACCAGCGGCACCAGCGGCGAGCCCAAGATGGTGGCTCACGACTATCTGTATGCCATGGGACACTTGACGACGGGCGTCTTCTGGCACAACCTGCACGAAGGTTCGCTGCATCTGACGGTGGCCGACACGGGTTGGGGCAAGGCTGTGTGGGGAAAGTTCTACGGACAATGGTTTGCCGGTGCAACCGTCTTTGTGTTCGACCACGAGAAATTCAATGCCGACGCACTGCTGCGTCAGATAGAGAAATACAGAGTGACATCGTTCTGTGCTCCGCCGACCATTTATCGTTTCATGATTCGCGAGGACCTCTCGCGCTACGACCTGAGCAGTCTGGAATACTGCACCACTGCCGGCGAGGCCCTCAACCCAGCCGTTTTCGACAAGTTCAAAGAGAAGACCGGCATTCAGATGATGGAAGGATTCGGACAGACCGAGACCACCATGACCCTGGGCACCATGCCTTGGATGAAGCCCAAACCAGGCTCGATGGGCATGCCCAACGCCCAATACGATATCGACTTGCTGAAGCCCGACGGTACCCGCTGTGAGGACGGAGAGAAAGGTGAGATCGTGGTACGTGTGGGCGAGCGCAAGCCTATAGGTCTGTTCAAAGAGTATTACCGCGACGAGGAGAAGACCCGCGAGGCATGGCACGACGGCATTTACCACACGGGCGACGTGGCCTGGCGCGACGAAGACGGCTACTATTGGTTTGAGGGGCGCATCGACGACGTCATCAAGTCCTCCGGTTACCGCATCGGTCCGTTCGAGGTAGAGAGTGCGCTGATGACCCATCCCGCCGTCGTGGAGTGTGCCATTACAGGTGTTCCCGACGACATCCGCGGCATGGTGGTGAAGGCCACGGTGGTCCTTGGCAAAGAATGGAAGGACAAAGCCGGCGACGCACTCATCAAGGAACTGCAACAGCACGTGAAGAAAGAAACGGCTCCATATAAATACCCGCGCATCATTGAGTTCGTCGAAGAGCTGCCCAAGACCATCAGTGGCAAAATACGCCGGGTGGAAATCAGGAACAAAGACAAGAAATAACCATCACGCCACGATATGGACCAACTGCAAGAACTCATCAAAGACTGTTCGCGGCGCCAGAAGAAAGGACTCCACTTCATTCTGGCATCCGTCGTGATATGGGCGTTGCTCCTCGTCATCCATCTTACCCACTTGAGCATCGAGCAGAAGAACCTGCTTACCTTCTGCTGTTCTGCCATTCTTTTCCCCTTGGCATGGGCTCTGTCAAGAGTGCTCAAGATAGATTTTGAGGGCAAAGGCAACCCACTGACGAAGGCAGGCATCATCTTCTCGGTCAACCAGTTGCTCTACATCCTGATTGCCATGTGGGTGTTTGCAGCCGTTCCCGAAAAGATGCTGATGGTCTATGCCATGATTTTTGGCGCCCATCTCATGCCGTTCAGTTGGCTTTACCAGTCGCGCAGCTATATGGTGTTTTCCATTTTCATTCCCATCGTCACGCTCATCGTAGGGTTGTTTTGCCCGCCAGCCATACTGGCCGCACTGATGCTGGCCATCGAGATCGTATTCTCTTTGTGCCTGTCTCACGAAGTCAAACAGTTGTCAAGCATGTCTTAATGCACCCATTACAAACGGCTTATGAAAAGAAGAATAGTAGTAAAGATAGGTTCCAACGTGCTGACCCGTGCCGACGGAAAACTGGATGTTACCCGCATGTCGGCCTTGGTCGACCAGATAGCCTGGCTCAAACGGCAGGGACATGAGGTGATACTGGTATCCTCGGGAGCCGTTGCCTGCGGCCGTAGCGAGCTGCAAGTAGAGCATTCGCTCGACTCTGTTGAGCAGCGCCAGTTGTTCTCCGCTCTCGGACAGGTGAAACTCATCGGTCTCTACTACGATTTGTTCCGCGAGTTTCATATCCACATCGGGCAGGTGCTCACCATGAAGGAGAATTTCGAACCGGGTGAGCAATACGACAACCAACGGGCCTGCATGACGGTGATGCTCAAGAACGGGGTGCTGCCCATCGTCAACGAGAACGATACCGTATGCGTCACCGAGCTGATGTTCACCGACAACGACGAGCTGTCGGGCCTCATCGCACAGATGATAAACGCCGACACACTGATACTGCTAAGCAACATCGACGGCATCTATACCGGCCATCCCGACAGTCCAGAGTCGGTATTGCTGCCAACTGTCGCTCCTGATGACGACCTCTCAGCATATATCCAGACCGAGAAAAGTGCCTTCGGGCGTGGCGGCATGCACTCGAAATACACCACGGCCCGCAGGGTTCAGCAGGCAGGCATCCGCGTGATCATTGCCAATGGCGAGCGCGACAACATTCTTGTAGGCCTGACCGAGCATCCCGAGACCACTCCACACACCGAATTCATACCCCAAGCATGATGACAAGTCTGACACCTATTTTCGAGCAAGCGCGCACCGCCAGCAAGCAACTGGCTCTGATCTGCGACGAGAGCAGGAACAAAATCCTGCTCGAAGTGGCCGATGCCATCGCCTTCAACGAACAGCTACTGCTGAAAGCCAATGCCGAAGACCTGGCTCTCATGCAGCCGTCGAATCCGCTGTACGACCGTCTGCAACTCACGCCAGCCCGTCTGGAAGGCATTGCCAATGATATGCGGAAGGTGGCTTCGCTGCCCAGTCCGCTGGGAAAGACGCTGAAGCAGACCACCCTGCCCAACGGATTGCGCCTGCGACGAGTGTCGGTACCCTTCGGAGTCATCGGCATGATCTACGAGGCCCGGCCCAATGTCACGTTCGACGTGTTCTCGCTGTGTCTCAAGAGCGGTAATGCCTGTGTGCTGAAAGGTGGCAAGGACGCCGACCACAGCAACCGCGCCATCGTCGGCCTCATCCACAATATCCTGCAGAACAACGGCATCAACGCGGCCGTTGCCACCCTGCTGCCAGCCACCCACGAGGCTACTGGCGAGATGCTCAATGCCGTGGGATATATCGACTTGTGCATTCCTCGCGGCGGCAAGAAACTCATCGAGTTCGTACGCGACCATGCCCGAGTGCCAGTCATCGAGACCGGGGCTGGCGTGGTGAACACCTATTTCGACGAAGATGGCGACCTAGAGATGGGCCGCAACATCGTTGAGAATGCCAAGACACGGCGCGTAAGTGTATGCAATGCGCTCGACTGTCTTGTGATTCACCACTCCCGACTGGCCGACCTGCCGGCATTGTGTGCCCCACTGAGCGTCAAGAACGTCAGGATAGAGGCCGACGAAGACGCCTTCGCAGCTCTGCAAGGCCACTATCCGGCAGCCCTGCTCTCCCCAGCCACCGCCGACAGTTTCGGTACTGAGTTCATGGATTATGCCATGGCGGTCAAGACAGTGCCGACCCTTGAAGCCGCCATCAGTCATATCAGCCGTTACGGAAGCGGCCACAGCGAGTGCATCATCACCCGCAACGAACAGCATGCGCACCGTTTTCAGGCAGAGGTCGATGCGGCCTGTGTCTACTGGAACGCCCCTACCAGCTTTACCGACGGTGCACAGTTCGGGCTAGGAGCCGAAATAGGCATCAGCACCCAGAAGCTGGGACCGCGCGGTCCGATGGCATTAGAGGAGATCACCACCTACAAATGGCTCATCGAGGGCGACGGACAAGTCAGGCAAGCTTAATGAAGAGGTGAAAAAGCAGAAATAGAATCATCCTCAAAAGCTATTCGGTCAATGTGAGCGGCGACATGGGTGGCTACTTAGCCCTGGGCGTCAGACACTGACCATTCCCATAACAGCAAATAAATAACAACAGAAAAAGAATATGAATACATTTATCAACGTAGAAGACATCGGCCCATTGGAGAAAGCACTGGCCGAGGCACAAGAAATCAAGAACGACCGTTATAAATATCAGCATCTGGGCAAGAACAAAACGCTCATGATGATCTTCTTCAATAACTCGCTCCGCACACGCCTGTCCACCCAAAAGGCAGCCATGAACCTGGGTATGAATGTCATCGTACTCGACGTAAACGCCGGTGCCTGGAAGCTGGAGACCGAGCGTGGCGTCATCATGGACGGCGACAAGAGCGAGCATTTGCTCGAAGCCATCCCCGTGATGGGCTGCTATTGCGACATGATTGGCGTGCGCAGCTTCGCCGGACTCACCGACCGAGACTACGACTATGCCGAGACGGTGCTCAACCAATTCATCAAATACAGCGGCAAGCCCGTATTTGCCATGGAGACCGCCACCGTGCATCCGTTGCAGGCTTTTGCCGATTTGATTACCATCAAGGAGTATGCTGATGCCGAAATCGCTCCCACACGCCGTCCAAAGGTGGTGCTCACATGGGCTCCCCATTGCCGTGCGCTGCCTCAGGCCGTGCCCAACTCGTTCGCACAATGGATGAATGCGGCCGACGTGGACTTTGTGATCACCCACCCCGAAGGCTACGAGCTGGACCCGAAGTTCGTGGGAAATGCGCGTGTGGAATACGACCAGATGAAAGCTTTGGCTGATGCCGACTTCGTGTATGCGAAGAACTGGAGCTGTCCGGGTGTCACCAACCCCGCCGACTACGGCAAGATTCTGTCGAAAGACATGAGCTGGACCATCGACGCAGCACACATGGCGGTGACCAACAACGGAAAATTCATGCACTGTCTGCCCGTCCGCCGCGGTCTGATTGTCACCGACGACGTCATCGAAAGTCCTAACTCCATCGTCATTCCCGAAGCCGCCAACCGCGAAATATCGTGTTCGGTGGTCATCAAACGAATGCTGGAGACCATGTAAGGACAGGCATTATCCGACAAAAACTTACGGAAAATCATGAAAAGAATAAGATTACTAGCCTTACTCTACTTCATTTCGGTGGGCACGCTGATCTTCCTGACCTACTCCTACCACGAAGGTAATCACAACGACCTGACCAAGGTCGTTGTGACCATTAGTGCCAACGTGGTGGTAGTGTCGCTCATCTTCGCCGCCCTGATACTCTACATCAACAACCGCAAGCTGAAAGAAACCAACAAAACGCTCTACCAGATCTACCTCGACAACATTGAGTATCGCAAACAGGAGAAACAGCAGCGCGAGTTGTACGAGCGGGTCATTGAGGAGTTGAAGAAAGAGAATGAGAGCCTGCATTCCAACGAGCAGCCCCGCTATAAGAACAGCAACCTGGCCGACCACGACAAGCAGGACATACTGAGTAAGATCATCAATGTGATGGAGTATTCCGACAAAATCTACGACAACGACTTCGACCTGAACACCCTGGCCGAGATGGTCGGCACGAACTACAAGTATGTCTCGCAAGTCATCAACCAGGAGTTCAACAAGAACTTCAGTGCCTATCTGAGCGAATACCGCGTCCACGAAGCCTGCCGCAAGCTGGCCGACAGGAATTACAGCAACATGACGCTCGAGGCCATCGCCGAAAGTGTAGGTTTTAAGTCACGTTCCAACTTCATTGCATGTTTCAAGAAAGCTACCGGAATGACGCCTTCCGAATATCAAAAACAAGCAAATTGCAGATAATTATCCCCATTTATAGGGAGGATGAAAGCAAAAACGTGTTTAAAATCATGATTTAGAACACAGAAAAAGTAAATATTTTTGCAAAGATAAACTTTTTTACATATCTTTGCACCATGTTATTAACGACAAACACAGGAACAAAACTAGATGAACCTTAGGAAATGATATTATAGGTTTAAGTAAAAGGTAAGTAAGTAGTAACGCAGAAACGGCCCTGAAGTGATTTCACGGTCGTTTTTTTTGTGCATTCACCAAAAAAGTGTACTTTTGCATATCAGAACATCATCTGACCAAAAACCATTCTGTAACAACCAACCCAAATGAGTTTCTCGCTGAAAAGGCATTACATCTACGGAGTACTGGCTGCATGGGCACTGGCCTGCCTGGCCTTCTTCCTGTTTTGCTATCCCTATCACTTTTTCTATCAGGAGCAGAATCAGGTTTTCCTGCTCACCTGGTCGTATGTCGCCTCCTATGGTGAGCGTAACGGATGGTTGGCTCGTCTCGCGGGCGATTTTCTCACTCAGTTTTATTATTATCTCTATCTCGGACCTGTCATCCTGACACTTTGCCTGTTGGTGATGGGCGACTTGTTACGCCGCATCTTGCAGCTCATAGGCCTCCACCGCAACCCCGCCACGTGGCTGGCCATCATCGGCATGACCATCGAGGGCATATTCTTTCTGCGGGCAGAGTACCGTCTGTCGTCGCTCATCGGCATCATCGGATGGCTGGCAGGCGCCTGGATGGTGGCATGGCTGGTTCGTAAGAAGCGCCTGCTGGGCCTGTTGGCATTGCTTGTGGCATGCGTTGCCTGCTGGTGGTGCTTCGGCACACCGCAACTGGGCAAGATAGGAAAGCCCGATTTCATCTTGGAGAAAAACTTTGCCGTCGACAACGAATACTACTGGGGACATTACAATCAGGTAGAGCAACTGGTCGAACAGTCGGCCTATCGTACCGACATCATGATGTTTTTCTACAACCTGGTGCAGGCTCAGAAAGGACAACTGCCCGACAAGCTGCTGAAATACTCGCCCCACGAGTTGGGCACCTTCTATCAGATTGGTCCCGAGACGCCGCGCCTCATCATCAACAACATGAATGAGCTTTACTGGGCTTTGGGCGACATGACATTCACCGAGCGGGCCGCCCTTATGAACAGTGTCTTCTCGCAGGACAACCGCAACGCCCGCATGATGAAACGGCTAGCCGAATGCAACCTCGTCAGCGGCGACATAGAGGCAGCCAACAAGTATCTGGGCATTCTAGACCATACCCTCGCCTACCGCCACTGGGCCGCCAACATGAGGCAGAACCACGGCGTGCTGCTAGAGGAGAAACGCCAGATGCGCAACCAGAAAGACACCCTGATGCTGAACGACAATGCCCACAACATCATGACACAGCTGCTCGACAGCAACCCCAAGAACACCGTTGCACTCGACTATATGCTGTGCAGCCTGCTGTTGCTGCGCGACATCGAAGGGTTCAAGCGCGACTACGACCGCTACTGCATGAGCCAGCAGCCAGAACAGGTGAAGCCGCTCTACCAGCAGGCACTCTGCATCTGGCTGGCCGGCACACAGGCACCGCCCGACGAGTGGTCGCGATACATCAAAAGCCCGGAAGTGATGCAGCGGTTTGCCGACTACAACCGACAGCGAGGCAGCAGCCGTTTCAAAGACACCTATTGGTATTATTTCGACAAAACTCAAGCCCGCCGACCATGAGAAAAGCCACCTACACACGCCATATCGTGCTCCTGCTGCTGGTCGTCTGCTGTCTGGCAGCCTGCACGCCCAAGCCGGGAACTAGCGTCAGGAAAGCCCCGCAGCAACCTGTCATTTACCCCGACTACACCGATATCACCATTCCCCACAACATCGCACCGCTCAACTTCCTGTTGCGTGACGACCGTTGTGAGGCCCTGCAGGTGACTGTCGAAGGCGCCCACCACGCACTCACCCTGAATGCCAAGGGCAACAAAGCAGTCTTTAAGATGGCCGACTGGAAAGAACTGATGGCCGAGAGCCCGCGCCTGACGGTCACCATCACCGCCCTCATCGCCGGACAGTGGACCGAATACAAGCCATTCACATGGCAGGTGGTCAGCGACGAGCTAGACCCCTGTCTTACCTACCGCCTCATTGAGCCCGACTACGAGATATTCAACAACCTCACCCTGCGCGAGCGGTGCGTTGAGAACTTCGACGAGCGCATTATCTGCGACTATCAACAGGTGGGCAACCGCTGCATGAACTGCCATACTTTCGGCCATCAGAACCCGCAACTCTCCATGATGTATGTACGCGGAGAGGGCGGCGGAGCCGTGCTCAACCAAAACGGAATGTTGCGAAAACTCGCCTTGAAGACACCCGAGATGGTGTCGGGCAGCGTCTATTTCGGCTTCAGTCCGTCGGGACGCTACGTGGTATTCTCTACCAATATCATCATCCCTGCCTTCCACTCCACCCCGAGCAAACGCCTTGAGGTCTACGACAAGGCTTCTGACGTCTATGTGGCTGACCTGCAACAGAATATCATCATCCACTCGCCGCTACTCGCCGACAGTCTGGCTTTCGAGACCTTCCCCACCTTCGCGCCCGACGGCCGCCACATCTATTTCTGCCGGGCGCCGCATGTGCAACTGCCCCAACAACTCGAGCAGTTGCAATACCGTCTCTGCCGCATTGCCTTCGATGAACAGACGGGCCAGCTGGGTGCGCAGGTAGACACCATTCTCAGCCCACAAATCATCCGGTCGATGCTGTCGGCAAGCAGCCAGCAGCTCCCCACAACCGGCATTCCGGCCTCCGTCTGTCATCCGCGCGTCAGCCCCAACGGCCGCTACCTGCTCTTCACCGTGCAAGACTACGGCACCTTCCCCATCTGGCATCGCGAGAGCCAGCAGCGCTTGCTCGACCTGCGGACCGGCCGTCTGATGATGCTCGACAACGTCAATAGCGACAAGAGCGACACCTATCACTCATGGTCTTCCAACAGCCGGTGGTTTGTTTTTGCCTCGAAACGCGACGACGGCCTCTACGGAAAGCCATATTTCTGTTACGTCGACCGCCAGGGACGGGCCCACAAACCCTTCTGTCTGCCGCAAAAAGACCCGTCGTTCTACGACCAGTGCCTCAAATCGTTCAATGCCCCTGAGCTAGGCCGCGGTCCCGTACCCTTCTCCGCCAGCGACGTAAAACGCATCATGAAGCAGGAAGCAGAACCGTTTGAACTTCGGGAATTGGGACAATAGTTGTAATTAGTCGATCAATTAAGTTCTAATTAGGCATTAAATACGTTGCAATTAGGCATTAATTACAAGTCAATTAGGCATTAATTAGAGCTTAATTGATCGACTAATTGCAACCTTTCCAGGCATTAATTGGAAATGAGGATGCTTGGAGGCCACATTTCGGCCCTCATCATCGATTCCCCCTTTCAATAGGAACATTCTACTCTACGCCTGTAAAGACGATGCTTTATAGGGGTTGGCAACCTACCCTATGAGGGGGAGAAGTAATTAGCCTCCCTTGCATAAACAGCAACCTCATAGGGAGGCTGGGGAGCTTTTCACCTCACTCTTGTCTCTGTCCGCTCGTCGCCGGCAATCTGTTTGCCAGCTGCATGGGCATCGAAATCGACTTTCGTTTTGGTAAAGTCGGGCGTATTGAACGAATAGAGGGAATTGTCGTAATAGTCCCACGGATTGCGCTGTGGCAGCAGGAAAGGCTTCGAGGCGCGGCCTTGCTCGTCTATAGACATGAGATAGAGACGCGTGTAAAGGCCGTCGCCCCGGCGGCTGGTGAACACCACCCAGTGGGAATTGACGTTCCAGTTGTGATAGCTGTCGGCACGGTTGCTGTTGGCCTCGGTCAGCGGGCGCGCATCACCCGTCTGCAGGTCGAGCAGCCACTGGTCGCTCTCGTTGTGCCACACAGAGAAATAGCCATAGTCTTGCAGGGTGAAGAGCAGGTAACGGCCATCATAGGAGGGGCGCGGCCACGTGAGGCTCTTGCCCATCTTCACGGCATTGAAGAGCGTGTCGACCTTGTCGCCGAAGCGGCCCGTCTGTGCATCGAAGGCAATGCGGCACAGGTTGTACTGTTCTTTCTTGAAGTCGGCGGGGTATTCGCGCTGCAGACAGGTCATGTAGTACAGCCAACGGCCGTCGGGAGAGAAGACGGGTGAGTTCTCCGACCAGTCCTTGGTCTGCAAGAGGCTGTCGGTGATGATCTCATGCGTGGCGGGATGGTAGACAAAGACGTCGCTCGAAAGGTCGAACACCTCGATGCGCTCGTCGTGAGCCACATGGAAGCCCTGGCGTGTCTGGTTGGTGGAGAAGGCACAATACTGCTTCGAGGGATGCCAGTAGGGATAGACCATCGAGCCCCCCAGCAGTTCGTTCTTGGCCTTGAGCAGCTCGCGCTGGCCGTCGATTTGGAAGAGGGTGGCACCGTGGGAGCCACGAATGTGGAACACGAAGTGCGAGGGGTCGGTCTGGGCGCTGCTGTGGCAGTTGATGCACATGCCCGGCACCTGTGTATTCTCGATGATGGGATACTCATTGAAGGTCGACAAGTCGCGCTGATAGAGGCCCATCTTGCTGTACACCTCGTAGCCCGGGGCAATGCGGCGGTAGGTCAGTCCCCACTCATCGAGGGCATAAGGACTCACGGTCATGCAGAAATCGGCGTACTGCCGCCATGCTCCGTCGCGCTTCACACAGACCGTGAACAGGAGTTTGGCGCCGCGGTTCTGCTCTGTCAGCCGGTGCCACTCGTCAATGTCGAAGTCGGCAACATCGCCTTGCACATGCAGTTGACCGCCTTTCTCGCCCCGCACGACAACATCCATGCGGTCGATGTCGCCACCGGCAAAGTTGAAGTTCAGCGGTGCGATGCCCGCGGGAATGGTCACACCGACGTAGTCGGGATAGATTTTCGGCAGCTCAGCGACCACCGAAGGGTTGCTCACCTGCTCCTGACAAGCGGTCAGCAGCAAAATGACACCTATAATATATAATGCTTTTCTCATAATCCGTTCTTGTTCCTCAATTTCCTTTCGTCAGATAATACCAGGCAGTGTGGCGGAAAGCCTCCAGCTGGGCACCTCCCTCGCGCATGGCATTGCTGAAACTGTTAAAACTCTGCAGCACAACAGGACTGATGAGTCCCTGCGGCGGTTGCTGGCGTTGCTGGGCGAAGGCCAGGGCCACAGCCTCTTGCACGGCCCGCGGGTTGTAGCTGATTTTGCCCTGAACCACCTGCAGATACTGCATGAACCGCTCGATGTCGCGGTCGAGCAAGGGTTGCATGAGCAGATACTGCACGGCCATCTTGTTTTGCGGATTGTGCAGGAACAACTGTCCGCAAATCTTGTCGGTCTCCTTTTCGCTGAACAAGAAATCGTCGGGCAGCCGCACCTTGCGCAGCCATCCATACTGCGGATGCTCGTTGATGAGCTGCTCATGGCCGATGAGTTGCTCGGTGCGCTGGGCCCACTTGCGGTAGAAGACGGTTTTCTTCAGCAGGTTGATATACTTCGCTGCAACCCCGTATTGCCCGTTGATGAGGTTGGTCTCCGCCAGCCGCTTCACCACCCGCACGCTCTTGCGATAGTCGGGCAGACACTCCATCGACTCGAAGGCGAAGCGCTGGGCGGTGTTCACCAGTCCGAGGTGGTAGTAAATCTCGCCCGTCAGCTGGGCGGTAGTGAAGTTACGCTCGAAAGTGGGCAGCAGTCCTTCGTGGCCATGCTGATAGAAATCGAAGATGCGGTCGCCCAGCTTTCCGGTCATGGCGAGGGCCAGATTGGTGGCCGACACGCTCATGGGCAGGTCGGGATTCTTCTGCTCGGCCTTGCGAACGACGCCCTCCCAGTCTTTCAGGCGCACTAGATAGTCGTACTCTATCAGTTCATACTTGCGCTCGTCGAAGCCGTTCGGAACGACGACGGCCGTCAGGACAGCCAGCACCGCCACCTGCGTGGTGAGCAGGGCCGTGCGCTTGGTTTTGGTCTGAATAGAAGGCAGATAGCGCACCGTCAGCGGCACGACGACGCACAACAGGGCCGTCAGGGCCATCATGACGGTCACCGTCTGCACATAACGGTAGTAGAAAAGCCCGGTCATCAGCGTGGCTGCCGGATAGTTGGTGCAGGCCACACTCACCCCGATACAGGCCAGCGTGTAGAGCACCAGCAACACACTGGCCACCAATGCCTTCACACGCGAGGAGCTGTCGAGCAGCCAGCGGCACGCCACATAGACCGTGAGCAGCCACACCAGCGGACCTGCCAGCCAATAGACCACAGGCACGCCGACCAGCATACAGGCCAGCTGGGCATACTTGTTACGGGGCCAGAGCAGCATGGCCAGCAGGCAGATGATGAGCGCAACGGCATAAGCCAGCAGCACACTCTCGTCGCCCATGGTGTACCAAAGTGCCAAAGCGGGAATGAAGCTCAGCGGATAATAGAAGCCTTCGCCACGAGTCGACAGCCGGGTGGTGAGCCGCCACACCAGCCGTTGCAGCAACATATAGAGCACGGCCAGCACCAGTGCGCCCACCAGCAACACATTATAAAACTGCACCAGAAACTCGCTCACATAACGGGCAAAGCCTCCCGGCTGCGACAGGACCTCGCGCAGGTAAGTCCCGTCGAACAAAAACATCTGGAATTGCTCCTGATAGCTGAGCGCATGGGGATAGCGGTAGCGCCAAAAGAGGAACGCCATCAGGCCGAAGGCCAGCGTCAGTCCCCATTGCCAAAGGTTTTTACTGCATTTCTTCATGAGTATCGGCATTAACTGTTACGATTCGCCCGTCGGGCATTTGTTTCTGATAAGTGAGCGGATAGAGATTCTCGAGGAAGTCGTGCAGCACACCCTCGCGCAAGTTGGCAGCCAGCTGACGGGTGTACCGCTTGTAGGCCAGATGCAGGCTGTCGGCCTCGGCCACGCGGCCATCTTTCCGCAAGGCAAACTGCCGGGCATTGTG